>Ga0209098_1004682_pt1 | contig 10558 bp, 8 predicted proteins | sample AD_JPNHW1_MetaG_FD_184429 | JGI IMG/M metagenome (GOLD analysis project Ga0209098, IMG submission 184429) | Active sludge microbial communities of municipal wastewater-treating anaerobic digesters from Japan - AD_JPNHW1_MetaG (SPAdes) (version 2) | ecosystem: Engineered > Bioreactor > Anaerobic >... | reverse complement strand
TACTTCATGAGTAAGGAATTCCGATTTGCGTTCCAGATTTTCGTCGAACGATTTCAATCCGGTAACATCTTCTGCTTCGGCATAAACAGGAGTATTTCCGGCAGCTGTTGTAAATATCTCTATCAGCGTATTAACGTCTTCCAGCTCGGTTGTTTCGTCCAGGCTAAGACCAATTTCTCCTGTTTCGTAATAGTTGAAATTGACTTCATAATCCAATGCAAGCGATTTAAAATCATCTCTGCTGATATTTTCAGGCAATGTAATTTTCAGTGTATCAAAGAAATTTTCATTTTCCTGTGTATAACCATAAACACCAAGCATTTCGTTGAGATATGTGGCCATGGAATGGATGCGCTGCGCTATTTCCCGAATTCCATCCGCACCGTGATAAACCGTATAAAATCCGGCCATCGAAGCCAGTAAAGCCTGTGCAGTACAAATATTCGATGTGGCCTTTTCTCGTTTAATATGTTGTTCACGAGTTTGTAAAGCCATTCGGAGCGCATATTTTCCGTTTGCATCTTTGCTGATACCAATGATACGTCCCGGCATATCCCGTTTGTATTCCTCTTTGGTAGCAAAATAGGCAGCTGAAGGGCCACCGTAAAACATTGGAATTCCCCAGCGTTGTGTCGAGCCAAAGACGATATCTGCCCCCCACTCTCCCGGAGGTGTGAGTAACGCCAGACTTAGAATATCAGCAGCAACAGCAACAATACAATTGTGCGTATGAGCATCCGTTACGAGTTCGGTATAATTTTCGATACTTCCATTTGCGTTGGGATACTGAATGATTGCGCCAAAATGCCGGTCGGTGAATTTTACAGTACTATAATCACCTACCTGCAATTGAATTCCCTGAACAAATGAACGTGTACGAATAACTGCAAGTGTTTGCGGAAATACATTTTCATCTACAAAAAGAACATTTGCACCGGCTTTCACCTTATCGCGGCTGCGCAGATTGTAGGCCATGGTGGCAGCTTCGGCGGCAGCAGTAGCTTCGTCAAGTAGAGAAGCATTTGCAAGAGGAAGTCCCGTGAAATCTGTTACAGCTGTCTGGAAGTTAAGCAGGGCTTCCAGTCGTCCCTGAGATATCTCGGCTTGATAAGGAGTATAGGAAGTGTACCACGAAGGATTTTCAAAAACATTTCGCTGGATAACTGCCGGTGTACAGGTATCGTACCAACCCTGCCCGATGTAGGAAGTGTATATTTTGTTTTTTGAACCCAGTTCAACGATATGTTCTGAGTACTTACGTTCTGTCATAGGTTCCGGAAGTTCAATTTTTTCAGTCAACCGGATGTTGGAAGGAATGGTTTGTTCTATCAGGTCATCGAGTGAATTTACTCCGATGGTTTGTAACATAGTCTTTTCATCTTCTTCCGAAATGCCTATGTGTCTGTTAGTTAGAAAATCGGTCATAGTATTCTTGGGGGTTTGAAATTAATCCTCAAAGATAATGCTTTTTTATCGTAAATTTAATGTTGAGCAGGTGTGAAATAATATTTTCTTTGAACTAACAATAATCAAACAGCAATCAAAAAGGCTGAGAAATAAAAAAAAGGAAAGCCGAATCATTTGTTGATCCGGCTTTCCCGATATTATTAATGACAATTTGTATTATGCGTTTTTGATTGCAGCCTGAGCAGCAGCCAGACGGGCAATCGGCACACGGAACGGTGAGCAGCTCACATAGTTCAATCCTACCATGTGGCAGAATTCAACAGATGATGGTTCACCCCCATGTTCTCCACAGATACCCACTTTGAGGTCAGGACGTACAGAACGGCCTTTTTCAGTAGCCATGCTGATCAACTGACCTACACCTTTCTGATCAAGCACCTGGAATGGATCGAATTTCAGAATTTTCTTTTCCAGATAGATTGGTAAGAAGGAAGCAATATCATCACGTGAATAACCGAAGGTCATTTGTGTAAGGTCATTAGTTCCGAATGAGAAGAACTCGGCAGCCGATGCAATTCTGTTGGCGGTAAGTGCTGCACGTGGAATTTCGATCATGGTACCGACCTTGAAATCGATACTGTCACCAACTTCTGCAAACAATTCAGCAGCAGTCGAACGGATAATTCTTTCCTGTTCGAGGAATTCGCCAAGAATACCGGTGAGAGGAACCATAATTTCAGGAATAGCTGTGATGCCTTTTTTCTTCAAATTCAGTGCTGCTCCAAGAATAGCTCGTGTCTGCATCTGTGTAATTTCGGGGAATGTATTTCCAAGACGGCAACCACGGTGTCCGAGCATCGGATTTTGTTCGTGGAGATCTTCAACACGCTGTTTTATTTTCTTCAACGAAACTTTCATGGTATCTGCCATTTCCTGCTGACCTTTTTCATCGTGAGGAACAAATTCGTGCAATGGTGGATCGAGCAGACGAACTGTAACCGGGCATCCTTCCATCGCAGCAAAAATACCTTCAAAGTCTTCCTGCTGATAGGGCAGAATTTTTGCCAGTGCTTCGCGACGACCTTCCGCATTTTCGGAGAGAATCATTTCACGCATGGCTTTAATTTTTTCACCTTCGAAGAACATGTGTTCTGTGCGGCAAAGTCCGATACCGGTTGCTCCAAACTTGCGTGCAGTGAGGGCATCGTGTGGTGTATCTGCATTTGTACGTACTTTCATTTTGGTGTATTTATCCGACAGGCTCATGATTTCAGCGAAATCAGCATCGAGTTCGGCTTCCATTGTTGCAACCTCACCAAGATATACATCTCCAGTAGAGCCGTTAAGTGAAATATAATCACCTTCTTTCAGAATGATATCACCCACTTCGGCTGTTTTATTGGAATAATCTATCTTGATGGCGCCGGCACCTGAGACACAACATTTTCCCATACCGCGGGCTACCACAGCAGCGTGTGAAGTCATACCGCCACGGGCAGTAAGAATACCTTGTGCTACAGCCATACCAGCCAAGTCTTCAGGAGAAGTTTCGGTACGTACCATAATTACTTTCTCACCGTCCTTTGCCCATTCAGCGGCATCGTCAGCGTGGAATACTATTCGGCCTGTAGCAGCTCCCGGTGATGCGGCAAGTCCTCTTGTAAGCACTTTTGCATTTTTCAAAGCTGCTTTATCAAATATCGGGTGAAGCAATTCATCCAGTTTGAGCGGATCAATACGCATAACGGCTGTTTTTTCGTCGATCATACCCTGGTGATACATGTCCATCGCGATTTTCACCATGGCTGCTCCGGTACGTTTACCGTTACGGGTTTGCAGGAACCACAATTTGCCTTCCTGAACTGTAAATTCCATATCCTGCATATCTTTGTAGTGATTTTCAAGCTTAGTCTGCAAGGTATCCAGTTCTTTGTAGATTTCAGGCATAGCTTCTTCCATGGATGGGAATTTGGCTGCTCTTTCATCTTCTGAAACACCTGCCAGTTTAGCCCAGCGCATCGAACCTTCTTTGGTAATTTGCTGCGGAGTGCGAATACCTGCCACCACATCTTCTCCCTGAGCGTTGATCAGGTATTCTCCGATAAAGATATCTTCACCTGTTGCGGCATCACGTGAGAAACAAACACCGGTAGCCGATGTATCACCCATGTTACCGAACACCATTGCCTGAACATTAACGGCTGTTCCCCATTCTGCAGGTATTCCTTCCATCTTACGATACAGGATAGCACGATCGTTCATCCAGGAGTCGAACACAGCGCAGATAGCACCCCAAAGTTGTTCGTAAGCAGATTCCGGAAATTCCTTACCTGTCTGTTTCAATACAGCTGCTTTGAATTTCTTTACCAGGTCCTTCAGATCTTCAACGCCTAATTCGGTGTCAAGATGTACCCCTTTAGCTTCTTTCACTTCTTCAATGATTTTTTCGAACGGATCGATATCATTTTTATTTACCGGTTTCATTCCCAATACCACGTCTCCGTACATCTGCACAAAACGACGGTAAGAGTCCCAGGCAAACCGTGCATTTCCGGTTTTACGGATAAGTCCTTCAACAACGGTGTCGTTCAGCCCCAGGTTAAGGATGGTATCCATCATACCGGGCATGGAAGCGCGGGCTCCTGAACGAACTGAAACTAACAGCGGATTTTCAACATCGCCGAATTTTGATTTCATCAAGTCTTCGACACCTTTCATTGCCTGTTCTACTTCAGGTTTGAGTTCTGCTACGACCTGTTCTTTACCTTTTTCAAAATATTCATTACAAACATCGGTAGTAATGGTAAATCCGGGAGGCACCGGAACACCAATTAAATTCATTTCGGCAAGATTGGCACCTTTACCGCCAAGCAGGTTTTTCATATCTGCTTTACCTTCGGCTTTTCCGTTGCCAAAGGTGTAAACTCTTTTTGTGTCACTCATATTTTATAATTATTTAAATGTATATTTTCAAAATTGTCAATCAGCGCTCCGCGACAGGTTATTACAGCATTCGTAAGGCTCGAAACACTAATTATTTATGATGATTCCGCAAAGATAAAGTTTTTAGTTAACATATAAAAATATCGTATCTTAAATAATAAGCCGTTGAATAAAAATTTGTTTCTTCTACCGGAATAATGGTGCTTAAAACAAATTTGTTTTATACTTTTGCAGTCTGAATTTCAACCTGATATAATTATTCGAAAAGGAATGAGAATAATAAAGACTATCAATGAATTAAATTCACTGATAAAGGAAATTAAATCCGAAAATAAAACTATTGGTTTTGTGCCAACCATGGGTGCTTTGCATAATGGTCATCTGACTCTTGTGAAACAGAGTGCCGCTGAAAACGATGTATGTGTGGTAAGTGTATTTGTCAATCCGACACAATTCAACAACAAAACTGATCTTGAAAAATATCCGCGCAACCTGGAAAAAGATGCCGAAATGCTCGAAACCGCAGGATGTGCCTGTGTTTTTGCGCCATCAGCGGATGAATTATACTCTGCTGACGAACTGAATAATACCTTTGAATTCGATTTTGGAGGTATGGACCAGGTGATGGAGGGTAAATTTCGCCCCGGACACTTTAACGGTGTGGTACAGATTGTTAGCAAATTATTCAGTCTGGTGCAGCCCGACAAAGCCTATTTCGGGAAGAAAGACTTTCAGCAACTGGCCATCATCCACCGCATGGTACGACTGATGAATTTCAAAATTGATATTATCGATTGCCCCATTGTACGCGAAGCAAGCGGACTTGCCATGAGCAGCCGGAATGAAAGATTGTCCGAAGCAGAACGCGAAATTGCAGTAAACATTTCAAGAATTCTGAACGAAAGCCGTAACCTGCAGCCTGAAAAAACACCAGCCGAACTAATCAGCTGGGTAACCGACGAGGTAAATGCCATTTCTGGTCTCGAAGTGGAATATTTCGAAATCGCTGATCCGGTCACACTCACAGCTATCGATGCATGGCTGCCGCAAAGCATCGGCTGCATTGCAGTGTACTGTGGGGAAGTACGGCTCATTGACAATATAGAATACTGTTTATAATACTAAACCGAAAAAATCATCATGTTACTCAACATTCTGAAATCGAAAATTCACCGGGTATCGGTCACCGAAGCCAACCTGAATTATATAGGAAGCATAACCATCGATGAAGATCTGATGGATGCCGCCAATATCATAGCTAACGAAAAAGTCAGCATCGTAAACAACAACAATGGTGAACGGTTTGAAACATATGTCATTCCCGGCGAACGCAATTCGGGAATTATTTGTCTCAACGGCGCTGCTGCCCGGCTGGTACAGCCCGGTGATGTGGTTATTATCATGGCATTCGCGATGATGGAAATGGATGAAGCCAGAAATTTCAAACCCGCGGTCATTTTTCCGGATACCAAAACCAATAAGTTGATTTAACACCTGATCATTCCCAATATTAAATTTTATCACATGAATGTTGCCATTCTGAAATACAATGCCGGAAATATCCGATCGGTGCTTTTTGCGCTTCAGCGTCTTGGCATCGAAGCCAGCGTAACAGATGACCATGAAGAATTAATGTCGGCTGACAAAGTCATTTTTCCGGGTGTGGGCGAGGCTTCTTCTGCCATGCAGTATTTGCAGGATAAAAATCTGGACAAACTTATCGTTCAGCTGAAACAACCTGTACTTGGCATCTGCCTGGGAATGCAACTGATGTGCAGCTATTCTGAGGAAAACAATACAAACTGCCTGGGTATTTTCGAACAGCAGGTACGAAAATTTTCAGACACAGACTTCAAGGTTCCGCAAATTGGCTGGAATAATATCTACAATTTGTCGTCACCCCTGTTTACGGGCATCAATGAAAAAGAATATATGTATTTTGTCCACGGTTATTACGTGGAAAAGTGCGCTCAAAGTATAGCCACAACCGATTACACGCTGGAATACAGCGCAGCCCTGCAAAAAAATAATTTCTTTGCCGTTCAGTTTCATCCCGAAAAATCGGGGAATGCCGGACAGCAGATTTTGCAGAATTTTTTAAGTATAATCTGATTTTGAAAAATTAAATGAATTTCGAACTACAACACAAAGACCCGAACAGCAACGCACGTACAGGACTTATCACCACCAGCCACGGTCAGATTGAAACGCCCATTTTCATGCCCGTAGGCACTGTCGGATCGGTTAAAGCAGTTCATTTTCATGAATTAAAGGAAGATATCAAAGCCCAGATCATACTGGGTAACACCTATCATTTATTTCTTCGTCCCGGAATCGAAATCCTCGAACAGGCCGGCGGACTTCATAAGTTCAACGGATGGGACAAGCCTATTCTCACCGACAGCGGAGGATTTCAGGTATTTTCTCTTTCGGGAACCAGGAAGATGAAAGAAGAAGGGGTTACATTCCACTCACACATCGACGGAAGCAAGCACCTTTTCACACCCGAAAGAGTAGTCGATATTCAGCGGATAATCGGAGCCGACATCATCATGGCGCTGGACGAATGCACACCCGGCACTGCCGATTATCAGTATGCCAAAAAATCGATGGAACTGACACACCGCTGGCTCCAGCGCGGAATAAAACAATTCGACGCCACTGAACCAAAATACGGTTATTCACAAACATTTTTCCCGATTGTACAGGGTTGCGTGTATCCTGATCTGCGGAAACAATCGGCCGAATTTATCGCTTCACAAAATCGCGAAGGATATGCCATCGGAGGACTTGCTGTAGGAGAACCTACCGAAAAAATGTACGAAATGATCGAGGTAGTCAATGAAATTCTGCCAGCCGATAAACCGCGTTACCTGATGGGCGTGGGAACACCGATCAATATTCTTGAAGGAATTGAGCGTGGCGTGGATATGTTTGATTGCGTAATGCCTACCCGCAACGGACGCAATGGAATGCTTTTCACCTCGCAGGGCATCATGAATATGCGCAACGAAAAATGGAAAAATGATTTCTCACCTCTCGACGAATACGGAACTTCGTATGTTGACAGGGTATATTCGAAGGCTTATCTTCGTCACCTGTTTATCAGTAAAGAGCTGCTGGCTATGCAGATAGCTTCCATTCACAATCTTGCATTTTATCTCTGGCTCGTAGGCGAAGCCCGCAAACACATCGTAACCGGTGATTTTTCATCGTGGAAAAAAGAAATGGTACTGCAACTGGGCAAACGGTTGTAAAAAATATATTCTGAAACTTACAGAAGTAAAAACATGAACATAAATTATCGGAAAATCGGCCTCAAAAGGATTGACACCTATATTATCAAAAAGTTTCTGGGAACTTTTTTCTTTTCAATTATCCTCATACTGAGTATAGCTGTCATCTTCGACCTGGTGGAGAAAATTGATGATTTTTTCGATAACAATGCTCCATTCAAAGCTATTGTACTGGATTATTACATGAGTTTTATCCCCTACTATGCCAATCTGTTCACGCCGCTGTTCACCTTTATTTCGGTAATCTTTTTTACTTCCAAAATTGCGAATAATACAGAGATAGTCGCCATCCTGTCGAGCGGAGTAAGTTTTATCCGACTGATGAGGCCTTATCTGGTTTCCGCGTTGGTTATCACATTATTCTCCTTTCTTCTGGGAGCATTTGTCATTCCTCCGGCTACAGCCAAACTGCTTGATTTCGAGGATAAATATATTGAGAAATTCAAGTCGGACAACGCGCGCAATGTTCAGATGGAGGTGGACAAGAATGTAATCATGTACATCGAACGATACGAGATATCGTCAAATACCGGATACCGCTTCTCACTCGAAAAGTTCAATAAGAAAACCCTTGTTTCGCGTCTAACGGCCGAATCCATTACCTGGAAATCGAAAAATAACTGGACTGTGAATAATTACATAAAACGTGATTTCAATGGGATGAGAGAAACGCTGACCAGAGGAGCGGTACTGGATACAGTTATCAAGGTACAACCCAAAGAATTTTTTATCACCTCCAAAGAAGCGCCTCAGATGAACTTGCTGGATTTACACAGCTATCTGGTTACCCAGAAAAAAAGAGGTATTGGAAATATCCAGGCGTTTGAGGATGAATATTTCCGCCGTTTTTCCATGCCTATTTCCGTACTTATCATGACATTAATCGGCGTATCGCTTTCGTCTCGGAAAGTGAGAGGCGGCATGGGACTGAACCTCGGTATCGGGCTTGCATTGAGCGGATTGTACGTGCTTTTCATATCCATGTCCACCTCATTCGCGGTGAGCGGAGCAATGCCAACTGTACTGGCTGTATGGCTCCCAAATATCGTTTTCCTCACAGTGGGATTAATCCTTTACAAAAAAGCGCCGAAGTAGATTCACGTTTTGTGTTTCACGTTTGACGTTTATAGTTTATAGTTTGTTAATGCCTAAAAAACGTTGACCGTTTTTGGTTGATAATTAAATTTGTTTTAAACTGAAAATTAAGTTCTTTTAATCTTTGATATTTTTTTGATTTTAATCTCTTTTTGATTTTACGTATTTTTGCCATTGTCAAAGGAAACGGAAACAAGCTCTGCTGAGGAGCAACTTGTCAGGGATACTTTGAACGGCGACGGAAAAAAGTCGAAGAGAGAGCTACCCTTCATGGGTGGCTTTTTCACTTTTATCGAGCCGTATATGCCTAAAAAACCTTTTCTTGTATATTTAGCATAAGTTGTTATCCGATTTTGCAAATATACTGTTTTCAAATTGAATCGGCGTTTTTCGGTTCAACATAATATGAGGCTTTTCATGGTTGTAAAGTTGCACGCTACGGTCAACCTCCCGGATTAACTCACTAAAAGTAGTTATACTCCGGTGTTGCAGGTAATTGTTTTTAATTACACCGTTAATGCGTTCCGCTTTGCCGTTTTCCCATGGATACTGGCACATGCTGTTTCTAATTTTGTTCCCTGCGGTGAATGATAAAAAGTTTTTATCGTAATACTGACCTCCGCCATCGGAATGAAAAATAAGACCGGCAATGTTCATATTTAACTTTAAACGGAAATCAACAGCTAACCGGAGCGCCGGTAAAGTTGTATGTTCAGTTTTTAAGCTTTGGGATACATGATAGCCCACAATTACCCGAGAGTAAGCATCGAGGATAAAAGTCAGGTAATAAAACCTGTTTGATACCTCATAGTAAGTTATGTCGCTTTGCCAAACCTGATTTATGCGAACTATTGTTAAACTCGTCAACAGATTATCAAAACGAATAACACCGCTGCTGTCTGTGGTACGGCGAAAATTGAGCTTGCGTTCTATGTTTAACCCTGCACTTTTGCAGAGTTCTTCGAATTTGTCCCGACCAATACAGTCGGGTAAAAGTTTGTAATACATATCACGCAATCCCATTGCCGGGTGGTCTTCACGAATACGGTAAACTAAAATCAGTATTTGTGCTTCCACATTGCGCACTTGTAAATATCTTTCTGTATGTTGATGAAAAGATTGCTTGCTTATTCCAATGCTCCTGAAAAAGAAATTGAGACTGCAGGCTAACTCTTTTCGATGTTCCCAGAAGTAACGGACGGTGGGGTAAAAAACTTTTTTTTTATGTCCACACCATATGTTTCTTCTGCCAGTTCTATCATCTTGTTCTGAAAATCAATCTGGATTTGCTTTTGACCGATGATTCGCTCAAGTTCTGACAGACGCTTTTTAAGTTCAATGAGTTGTCGTGTGTCGCTTTCCGACTCGATGATAAAACGTTCTTTTTTTTCTTTCATTATTCCAAATTTTTCGATCCAGCGATAGACCGCTGTGTGAGATACTTGATATTGTGAACAAATTTCACCCACTTTGGTTTGACCGGTTTCAATTTCACGAACTTTTTGGATTTTGAATGAATCACTAAAATGACGCCGACTACGTTCGGTAATTGATAATGTAAATTGACTTAAATTTGCCATGAATGTGTTGTGTTTTGTCAAAGAGTTTTTCTCTTTGAGCGGTCAACATATTTCAGGCATTAACAGTTTAGTGGTTACTAATAACTGTTTACTGATTACTGTTTACTGATTACTGATCACTGATCACTGATTACTGATCACTGATTACTCGTTCTCCGTTATTTCAGCTCGTCAAATTTTGCTTTCATTGTCGGGTTGTTGTACGTCAGTTTTTTAATGGTTAAGTCTTCCGTTTTT
>Ga0209098_1004678_pt1 | contig 10563 bp, 9 predicted proteins | sample AD_JPNHW1_MetaG_FD_184429 | JGI IMG/M metagenome (GOLD analysis project Ga0209098, IMG submission 184429) | Active sludge microbial communities of municipal wastewater-treating anaerobic digesters from Japan - AD_JPNHW1_MetaG (SPAdes) (version 2) | ecosystem: Engineered > Bioreactor > Anaerobic >... | reverse complement strand
TCCCAATAAAGTGATTGGCGAGGTGGGCTGGGATAAGTTTATGCGCACGGAGATACTCCCGCTGAGTTTCAGCAGGGAAGGAGGGCAGTGGATGCCCAACTATGTGCTGCATCTGTTTGGAGGAGGCATGTCCTACGTGACCATCTCCGAATGGTACCGCTACCATGATGTGAAATACCCTCGTCTGTTGGGCTTCGTAACGGTGATGGCCGCTGATATCCTGAATGAAACCATGGAAGACAATGGCTATATCGGCAGTAATAGCGACCCGATACCGGATATGTATTTTTTTAATTTCGCAGGGATAGCCCTGTTTAGCTCCAAAAAAGTATGTAAATTCTTTAGCGAGGAACTTCACATGGCTGATTGGAGTTTGCAGCCTGCTATTACTTTCACCGATATTTCGTTGTATAACTGCGGACAGTATTTTTCATTCAAATGGGAGCTTCCGTTTGAACGCAGGCTGTCATTGTTCACACGCATGGGACTGGGCACGCTGATTGGCGCTTCGTGGAAATTTAACAACGGTACGGCACTATCTCTTGGCGCCGGTGTGCGTTCGGGCGAACGGGTATTATTGCCCGGTACGGCCAGGGAGGTTACGGTTACTACGCCATTCAGTGTCGGGATGTTTTATGACAGAAATAATTCCCTGCTCGCATCCCTGGTAATTTCCAATGTGGACGATTATTTCATCAATGCTAATGTGTATCCCGGATTGTTCAAGATAGGGAAATTTTCGACTGGCTTGTGGGCCGTTATCGACAAAAAGGGATACCCGGCTTTCGGGTTTGCAACACGCTATACATTGGGTCTTGGGCTAGGGTATAATTTTATGAAGCACTAGCAATTCATAAAATTATTTTGTTTATTAATTTTAGCCATACATGGCCTATTTTTTTTGTATTCATCCTTTCTTTATCAGCAAATAAAGAATGGACTTTGTTTTAAGAATTTATTATTTAGTGTATTTAAATGTGTATGGGATTTTCTGAATATTTATTGCATAATTTAACCCTAAACGGCCTTCATCTTCAACCGATGTCATAATACCAATAACTTCTCCTTTTGAATTGATTAAAGGGCCACCGCTATTTCCAAAAGTAACATCTACATCAGTTAAAATATAAAACTCCTCATTTAAATATTGTTTAATAACACCTGGAGCAGGAACCTTCAAATATGCACCATGAGGATTGCCTATTGCCAATACATTATCAAGTATATAATTTTTTGTTTTTGAAATTTTTAAATAAGGGAATTTTTGACCTGAATAATTGGGCTTAACTTTAAAAATTACATAATCTTTTTCTTCATTTTGTTCTAAAACAGAACTTATTTCAAAAAACTTACTTTTATCCTCAGTGTTATCTGCAGTACCTGTAAATATAAAACCGCTCTTATATTTATTATAAACATGATAGTTTGAAATAGCTATTCCATCTGAAGAAATAAAGAAACCCGTGCCGGTACCGGTTGAACTATATGTTTCAGCATAAATAAAGAATACAGCACCTTCAACTTTATCATATACAGCTTTCCACTGATTGCTATTTTCATTACTGGTATTATTGCTTTCATTATTATCATTTTCCTTCTGAAAAGAACCAGCAATAATACTTTCACACACTTCTATTTTGGAACGTATTTCTTCAGTGTTTTTGATTGCCTTAGCTTTTTTCAGTAAAATCAGTGCCTCCGGCCATTTATGCGAAGCCATCAAACTATTCGCCTCTTTCATAAATAAATTATACTTCTTTTCATTTTCCTGTTCTTCAATTTTTCTATTTTTTTCTTCTTCTGCCTGTGCCATTTGACGAATTTTTGCGAATGTTTTGTCAAGTTTATTTTGGGCATCAATATTATCAGGCTTTAATAATGTCGCATCATCATAATAATTCAATGCGCCTTGGTATTCACCATCACTGTATGCTATATCGCCTTGCCTGATAAGTGCCTTAAACTCTTTATCCGTTTCCTGTTCTTCAATCTTATCCTGAATTTGTTTTATCTTTTGAATTTTTTCTGTTGGGTAAGCGGCATTGGGTTTAAGTTTTAGAGCTGCCAAGAAAAAGTTATTTGCCGAAGCGTAATTCTTTTCATTAAATGCTTTGTCGCCGCTGGAGATATTAGCATTGTATTCTTTTTCAAGGGCAATCTCTTTTAATTTAGTATCAATATATGCTATTTTTCCCTTGGAATATGTTTCATCAGGTTTAATGGTAAGGGCTGTGTTGAACGAATTTTTGGCATCTTCGTATTTGCCGGCATTGAGTAACGAATCTCCTTTGGCCGTTGCTGCATTGTATTTGTCGTTCAGCGCTTTTATTCCCGCAAGTATTTTGTCAATTTCGGCTATTTTATCATCAGGCAGTGTTTCGTCCGGGTTCAGGTTTCTAGCTTTCTCATAAGCATTGCGGCTGGCAACATAGTCCTTGTTATCAAACAATTTCTTTGCTTCATCCATGGCAAGGTCGTAGGGCGTTTTTGTACTTATATACTGTACCCTGCTTGTGCCGATAACTGCTTTCTGGCTCAGATCATAATAATACGTGCTGCGTTCGGGTGTGATGCTGTTTTTAAGACGCGATGTTTGCACGGCCACTTTAACAATATCATATATCCATATAGCCGCTGCTGTTGCGGCAAAAACATACGACATGGTTTTCTGATTTGTATAAGTATTGTAGTAGTTATTCCGCTGCTCAATATCCATGCTGTTCAGGTAATTTGCCCTATTGTCATTTGCAATGAAATAGTACGCTATGGATGCGCCCATGCTCCCGTAAGCAGCAACACCGTAAACAAAATGGTATTTTCCATTACAAATCCGGTAGTCGCCCCATCCGGGTATAAACAATGATTTTGCCAGATGGCTTCCGCCCGGAATATATGCGTTTGTCTGCGCTTTGATTTTTACAAATGCATCAGCATCTAAGATATAACCGTCCTGCCTCGATTTCCAGATAATTTTTTTTCCTGCGCCGGCGGTTACCGACGAACCGATATCTCCGCTTACAGATGTCGTGTTTAACAACTGTCCGGGGGCTTTATAAAATTCCATTTGTACAGAAAACAACGCTTCAGGCCTGGCATTGCTGATATCATAGGTAACTTCAATATTTTCACCATTAAACCTGAATGAAACATTTTCAATGGTAGCTGAATTATATTTCTGACCAAATATCAAAGAAGAAGAAAACAAAAGCAAAATGACAAACCACAGGTTTGAGATTTTCAATGACGGATGCTTATGTTTTGGGGTTGTCATATTAACTTTACTTAGAATGTAAAATGTTTTATTGAACCGTATTTAATATAGGTGCCATCGGTTGCATAGGCACGGTAATAATATGTAGTTCCGGTGGATAAGCCCGTCAAATTCCCGTTAAATGAACCTGTCTGTATTGCCGGGCCAAGTATTATTTTGTTATTATTCACACTTGGATAAGAAGTGGACACTGCCCAGCAAAACCCATGTTCGGTAACTGCCGGAATACCCAGACTGACAATAGTTCCAAAAAGATATGCGGTCGATCCACTAAATTGGACTGTATCTGTAGTAACAACAAGGTCGGGTATCGAAAATGTGAGTACATTCCCTAACAAAGTCTGAGTATTATCAATGCGGACAAAGGTTCTCGCATAATATGGCTTAGTTGTTATCAGATTTGATAAAGTGCTGTTAAAAACAGTATCACGGCTCAGGTTGCCTAATGAAATTGTGTTAACTGGACTGGAAGGGCTTGTAACTTCTGACCAATACAAACCAAAATCCTGCAAAAGCAATGATCCAACTTTGTTTACAGTACCCTGTACATTAACAGAAGTAGAAGAAAGATACGTAACATGATCGGTTGTTATAAGCAAACTATCTGTAAGGGGTATAAAAGTCAAATCTTCGCCATACACAATTTTTTCACCATCATCAATGTAGGCTCTAACATGATACAAATTGTTTGGCAATACATTATATATCAACCCACTATAAGCACCTGTTTGTGGCGGGTTATTAAATGCTAAAACATTTTCGGTGATGGTAGGCAAGGATGAGGTTGACCAGCAAAAACCGTAGCTTATTATTTCATTATCCCCAAGGTCAATAAGGGTTCCCTTAGCCGTGATTTGAGAATTATCAGCAATAATTTCATCGGTAGTGATTGCCATTTCGCGCTTATCGCTGATTTTGGTGCAAGCCGAAATAACAAATACAAGTAATACGAAGCCCGATAAAATTATGGTAATCCGCGATTTCATTGCTTTACTTGTTTTCTATTTCTTTTTTTACCCAATTCAAAACCTGTGTAGCAAGTTGCAGGGCTGTTTTGTATTCTTCTTCGGTTACCGGCTCGTAAAACCCCGGGTAGCGTGTTTGCACAGCATAATCAGAGAGAATGACCGACTCATTAACAAAATCGGGAATATCAATGTTGATATTTTCTACGATATTGCCTAACAGCAAGGCAATGGAATGTGTGATTACCGGTTCCTGATCGTACAATACCAATACTGCTTTCAGCGATTTCTCCACCGCTTGCTGGCAATCAAAGCAAAGGTCTTCGTACAATATCTTTTCGTCCGACTTGCCCACGCCAGCCCTTGCAAGGTTGCTTTCGGCACGTTTAATCCAGGTTAATGCGTTTTCCTTTTTTTTCATAAATGGTTTTCCCTGTTTTATCTATCTGGTAATAAATAAACGATTTTTCTTTTTTGTACTTTAAGTAATTATCCGGTGTTTCGATAATAAGGTCAATGGCAACTTTAAAGGGCATCAACTCTTTATAAAGCTTTTGTGCCATTTGCCTTTTATTTACTATACCTTCAATCAAAACCAACAAATCAATATCGCTATTGGCTTTATTGGTGCCCTGTGCCTGCGAACCAAAAAGAATAATCTTTTCAGGCTCGCTTAGTTCGATGATACGAGTGATGATATTATTGTTCATTTTGCTTGGTTTGAATGTATTAATTATCTTTTAATTTACCTAATCTAAATTGTCTCAAACTTTTTCAAAAAATCAATATATTCTTGTGATAGTCCATTTTCATAAGCACCACTTAAAATAACATCCATATATTCTTTTGAAGGTATTTTGTGGCTGGCATCATTTTCCTTTGCAATATATGTATAAGCAGTTATAAATTCATTTTTAAAAAGAACTTTTAATTCCGTTCTAAAATAATTTTTACCCTCGAACCCATCCATTATATTAATTTCATCATCAGAAATATTGTATAAAATACCTTCTACTTTTGCTGAATCTTTTTTTCTAATACTTGCAACACCTGCATTATTTCTTTTTTGGGAAATAATCGGGAAACAAAGTTCATAATTTTCTAATATTCCAACTCCTTCAAACGTCGCATTTGGACAGCGTTTTGACATTTGTTTTCGGTTCATATTTGAACCATATGCAAAATATATTAAACTCATAAACTAAGGATTTAAATTATTTAATACTTCAATTCTTATATTAAATTTTTCGTGTGCTTTTAATGAACCAATAAAAAAAATTATTGAAATAATAAATGAGAAAAAAGAAATGATACTTACAACCATATATTTAGCAAAGAAAATATTATCAAACAAACTGCAATAACAACAACATTTATAAGAAGCGTAAAATAATAAAACAAAAGTTCCAGTAAGATAAAGTATACCCAAAAAACAGATTAAAAGAAAACAAACGAAAAGCGTACCTCGGAGGTGATATAATGTATTATATCTTTCAATATATTGAAAAAAAGCATCCTTGTTTTTATCGAAAACATTAATTTCTTTTTTAAGAATTTCTATGTCATTATCATTAATAACAAGTTTAAAAATAATCATACAAAGTTGTCCAATGGCATAACATAAAACTAAAACTAAAATTACATTATACCAATTATTATCGGATACGACATTCTTATTAAGAAATAAGTAATAGAAATATATGAGAACTAAAAAACCACTAATAAAATAAAATAGTAAGTCCCTTAATAGGTGTGTGAACTTATCTAAAATGCTTTTAATAATTTCGTTCATTTGTTTAGAATTTTATTTTTACAGTTTATATAATAAGTTAAATATGAGGCTTTTTGAAAAAAAATATTGTTTTCAAAATGGTTATTATATATTAGTTACTAATCCAGTTTCTTTATCAAAATTCGAGTATATATCTCATTTTCTCCAGTTGAGACAGGCTCACCAGGCGACCCCGCAGCATAAGAGCTATAATGTTCAATTAAAAATTTCTTTTTAGCGGATAAGGTAATTACACCATCAATAAAGCTTCTGTTTTGTGCATCACCATAAGAAAAACCTTCAGATGTTCCTAGTATGCTAGTTATGTTGTCAGTAATGTTCCTTAGCCGTATTCGGTGGTGTTGGCATAAATAACATGGCGAACTTGAATTAATTTGATATATTCCTGATTCCAAAATAATTGTATCGCCATTTCTGCTAATATTGGGGCTATTATCAAAAGTTGTAGTATTTAATTTCCTTGTCCAATAAATATGTCCACTGAAAACAGTGTTTTCAGTTACACCACTTGGCAATTGATATTCATAAATTGCAACTTCATTTACTGTAGGTAAATACACACTATTTCCCAAGGTAATACTTAATGTTCCATCAGAATATGTAAGAGTTTGTAGTTCATTAATCGAATCATTATCATTATCAGCAACATCAATAGTTGTTCCCGTTCCGCCAGAAATATTAATTGTTCTTTGAGTTCCGTTTATTGTGCTGCTTAAATTTTGGTTGTCGCTGTCGGTAACACTTCCGCCACCATTGGAAAGAGTAATTGTATTGCCAACCTTTGTAAGTGCTTGCAATTCATTTGTAGAATCATTGTCGTAATTTTTTGGAAGCAGTACATAATTTCCTTGGCTAATTAATAGTGAGTCATTATTCAATGAAAGGAATTGAAGTTCATTTGTTGGGTCCCAGTCTAAGTCAATAGTACCAGCAATTGTAACTGAGTTACCATTACTAATATGCAACTGAGAGCCTATTAAACTTAGAGACTGGTTATCATTATCTTTGACACCACCGCCATTTACAAGTTTTATCGAATCACCAACTTTAGAAAGCGTTTGATTATCGCTGTCTATAAAAGACCCACCATTATTTGAAAGAGTTACATTATTGCCAACTTCCGAAATTGTTTGAATTTCATTCGTGCTGTCCTTATCAAAATCATCAGCAGCATTGGCGCTTTTTCCGGCAAACAATGCATAAGGGACAGACAATAACTGAGAGGTTCCCATAAACTGGAAATCTGTACTACCCAACATATCAATTTCAGTTTTTACAAAATGCTCGTGAGTACCCCAGTCTATAGCCCCAAAACTGCCTAAAACAACACTACCTGAACCAATATTCAGATTTACTATTCCAAAATCATTGGTGGTGGTGTTGTGGGTTTCGGCATAAACGGAAGTTCCTGTGGGGTTATCGCGCAAAATACTAATGCGAAACGACACTATTCTATTTGCATACACACCCCCGGCGGCATCACGTACCACTGTCTGGTACTTAAAAACCTGCGGAGTCTGTGCATATAAGCCCAAAGTAAAAATAACAAAAGCAAAGAGTAACAATATTTTTTTCATAAGATAATTACTTTAATTTTTGGATGATCACCGTCTTTTGTTCCTTACCGGCGCAAAGCCGCAACAAATAAGCACCGGAAGCATAATCAGTAATTTTGATACGTGAGGTTTTTTCCATATTACCTACATAAAGAAGTTTTCCTTTTAGGTCGTACAAAAAAATCAACACGGTTTCGTCAATGTTCCATAAAATATTAAGTTCATCAGTTGCAGGATTCGGATAAACACTGAAATCAATATCTTCCGCCACCGTATTTTCTTCAATGGCAACAGCAAAAAAATGGCTTTGCTGGAAACCCTGAGTGAGAAAGATGTTATTATCATTAAGAGTTTCAATCACTGTTTCGCCAATGGTAACTTCCATTTTACCGAATGGCTGACTGTAACTATCTCCACCGGAAGAAATAGCTTCAGGGGTAGTAAATTGGCCAAAGGACAAATTGACAAAAAAAAGCAGTATTAAGGGAAATATGAATCTCATTAAAATTTTATTTGTAATTGTAAAAATAGAAAAAAACTTTTAATCAAATAAAAATTATTTGAATTTTATATTTTTATGTGCGCGTTTTTAACATAGGCCTTATCCATTTATCCTTGGCCTTGGGGCTAATTTTATGAAGTACTAATTAATACTAATCTGGAAAACGGTACCTGATAATTTCTCTAAAGTCTGTATATTCGCAGTTGTTATCATTGTATTTCTCAAAAAAATTTTTATGAAAAATCGGATATTTATATTTTGTTTTCTACTGCTTGGCAATATGGCTGTTTTTGCGCAATGGCAGCAGACTATGGGCCCATTTTCAGGGGCTGTCAGTTGTTTTACTTTCAGCGGGGCAAGTGTTTATACAGGCACACCCGATGGGGTATATCAGTCTTTGAATGGTGGCACTACCTGGAGTGCACTTAATAATGGGATGCAACATGTTAAGGTCAGGGATATCGCCCTGAACGGTTCAACCCTGATAGCCTCTGGTGATAACGGCGCATACCGGTCAACGGATAACGGACAGAGCTGGGCCTTGTCAAACAATGGCCTCCCTGCTGGCGTAAGCGGACAACAAGTTGTTTTAAAATCTCCGGTATATTTTTTGGCGACCAGCAGTCATGGCCTTTTTATGTCATCCGACAATGGGGCAAGCTGGTCGGCGGTAAGCAGTCTCCTCGAAACAGAAATCAGGGTGTTATTAGTGCAGGGTGACAGCTTATGGGCGGGAACGCCCAACGGGGCCTTTCTGTCGTTGAACAATGGCCTTAGCTGGTCCGCCATGAATACCGGGCTGACCTTGCCGGTTAATCCTCCTTTTAATGTGGTGGCAGGAGTTTTTTCCTTTTTTGCAGGAGAGGGTAAGATTTATGCAGGCACTTCAGCCGGAGTTTACCAGATAAACAATGGCGGCGCCAGTTGGATAAGATGTTCTCAGGGCTTGCCCGATTCGTACAGTGGCACATTCCCCGTGGTTATCAGCCTCACAAAAAACGGCACAAGACTTTACGCAGGAGTATGGAATCAGGGACTGTTTACTTCTGATAATGACGGTACCCTGTGGGCTGATGGTAACCCCACTATGATGCGGCGTTGCGACAAAAATCTGTTAACCCTGAACACCAACGGTGGAAAAGTGTATGCCGGTAGTGAACAAAATGGGGGCGTACAGATTACCGACGATAATGGCAGTACCTGGCGCTCCTCAAATACCGGGCTGCCCAATACCACACCTGTAGCACTTTTTGCCGCCGGCATGAATGTATTTACCGGAACCTCCGCTGCCGGCCTGTTTTCTTCGCCTGATCAGGGACTGACATGGCGTTGGGACACTGCAGGCATTTCAAATACACAGGTGAAGGCATTTGCCGTTGCCGGGTCTTTTCTTTTTGCCGGAACCGCGGGCGGCGGCGTATTTAAATCTGCCAACAACGGCGATACCTGGACCAGCGCCAATGGCGGCCTGAGCAACAGTTGGGTTTATGCTTTGTGCAATGCCGGAACTACAATTTATGCGGGTACGGCTAATGGGGGAGTCTTTGTTTCGACGGATTTCGGCGCCTCCTGGAACAACATAAGCATACCCATGACCGTCCAAAACGTGGAGACCTTGGCCGCTAACGGAAACACTATTTTTGCTGGTACATCGGATGGCGTTTATGTGTCTTATAACAATGGCGCTGCCTGGCAGGCGCCCGGAACCGGTATCCAGGGTGTGGCAGTAACTTCACTGGCCTTTTCGGGTGGTAATGTGTTTGCAGGATCACCGGGTGCAGGTGTCTTTTTTTCTTCTGATGCAGGCATCTCATGGACTGCCGTGAACAACGGAATTGTTCCCGTGGTGTTTTCTATGGCAGCCAGCGGAAATCATGTATTTGCAGCCACTGTTTCAGGATTATTTCAGACTTCTGATAACGGAACTTCATGGACCAATGTCTCAGCCAATCTGCCAACCATACCTGTCGTGTCGTTGGCTGTTTCAACGACCAGGCTTTATGCCGGTATAGATACCAAAGGTGTTTGGCAGCGCGATCTGGCCGGATTGGTTGGTATTGCCGAAAAGACCGATAGAGCAGAACAGACACAAGTGGTTCTTTTTCCCAATCCTGTAAAGGATATTTTAAACCTGGAATTGAATTTGGCCAGCAATGATTCGTTTATTATCGAGATTACAGCGGTCTCAGGAAAGCTATCCCAAACTCTGCTGACTTCTGAATTGAAATCCGGGAAACACTTGATTCGTATTGATATGTCCGAATACCCAGCAGGTTCATACCTGATTAGCTTTTCTGGTGACAGGGAGGTATTTAGCAGGATAATCGTGAAAGAATAAGCGGGATTTCAGCTGTTTTTTTCTATGAAGTGCTGGAATTTAAAAATAGTCTGCTACTAACAAATAACAAATCATTTCCTGTTTATCGGCAAACTATACCTTCTCACCTTATCATACTGGTAATATGCATTGGTAACCG
>Ga0209098_1004676_pt1 | contig 10568 bp, 8 predicted proteins | sample AD_JPNHW1_MetaG_FD_184429 | JGI IMG/M metagenome (GOLD analysis project Ga0209098, IMG submission 184429) | Active sludge microbial communities of municipal wastewater-treating anaerobic digesters from Japan - AD_JPNHW1_MetaG (SPAdes) (version 2) | ecosystem: Engineered > Bioreactor > Anaerobic >... | reverse complement strand
AACAAACACAACGAACAGGTTGATGTAGCCGAAGCGCCCCGAAGTTCAGGCAGTATTCTGAAACCTTTTCTGTATGCCGGGATGCTCCACAGTGGTGAAATCCTTCCGAATACCCTTGTTCCCGACATTCCTGTTAATTTCAATGGATTTTCGCCAAAGAACTTCGATTACACCTACTCGGGCGCAGTTCCGGCGTCGCAGGCATTAAGTAAATCGTTGAATATTCCGGCAGTAGAGATGTTGCAGGATTTTGGAGAGGCTCGTTTTCTAAACCTCCTTCGTAACCTGAAATTCAGCACATTCACGTTCCCTGCCGAACATTATGGATTGTCGCTTATTTTGGGTGGAGGCGAAACAAAGCTCATTGAACTTGCTGGTGCATACTCATCTATGGCCAGAATTCTGAACCACTACAATCAGCATAAGGGGTATAATTCGCAAGATATTTGCCTGCCGCAACTAACCGAAAAACCGGCGAAAGATAAAAAGTGGAATCAGCAGTCAATATTGTCGTCGTCGGCAATATGGCTTACATTCAATGCGTTGAAAGAGGTGAACCGACCATCGGAACGCGAAGGATGGCGCAACTTTTCGTCGTCGGGCGAGGTAGCTTGGAAAACCGGTACTAGTTTTGGGTTTCGCGACGCATGGGCAGTTGGAACTACGCCAAACTATGTGGTTGCTGTTTGGGCTGGGAATGCCACAGGCGAAGGACGGCCGGGCTTAACCGGCAATCAGGCGGCAGCGCCAATTTTGTTCGACATATTGGATTTACTCCCAACAAATAAATGGTTCGACAAACCTGAAAACGAATTAATTACCGTTGATGTTTGTGCAGAAAGCGGATACAAGGCTTCGTCGATTTGCCCGCATGTAATTAAATGCGAAATCCCGGAATCGGGAACAAAAACGGCAGCCTGTCCATACCATCAACTCATCCACCTAAGTTCAGACAGACAATGGCAGGTAAATGCCAACTGCTACGATATGAGCGATATGGTTCATGATTCGTGTTTTGTGCTTACGCCCGGAATGGAGTGGTATTACCGGAAATTACACCCCGAATACTTTGTGCTCCCTCCATTTATGGCTGGTTGCACGCCTTCTGAAACGTTTAAAATGATGGAGTTGCTTTATCCCAAAAACCTGAAGAGCCTCTTTGTGCCAAACGAACTGAATGGGAGAAAGGGGAAAATTGTTTTCGAAATTGCCCATCGCAACATGGATACCCGCCTTTTCTGGCACATCGATGGAGAGTACCTTGGCGAGACAACCTATTTCCATCAGATGGGGCTTTCGCCCGATACAGGTCCCCATAAACTGACCGTTGTAGACGAAGAAGGAAATCAACTGACCAAATTTTTCACCGTTGTTTCGAAAAAAATGAATTAGCACAACGTATATTTGTAACGACACTAAACTATTTTGAAAACAAACCATTCATACAAGATCGCATAATGCTTGTGACGTTTTGTTTTCATCAAAAAATTTAAATACAAATGAAACGAACCTCGGCCCTTACTGTTTTTGCAATCCTGATTATCATCATTTCGTCGTGCAGCACCGGTAAAAATGCGTTGAAAAAAGGCGACTACTACGAAGCTACAATTCAATCGGTTAATCGGCTACGATCGAATCCCGATTCAAAAAATGCCAAAGAAACAATTGCACAAAGCTACCCGATGGCACTCGACTACTATCGTCAGAAGATTGATCAGCTTTCAGCATCGTCATCACCCGACAAGTTCATCTCAATTGTTGATAATTACACTAAATTAAATACTCTTGCCGACGAGATATCGCGCTGTCCGGCAGCATTGAACATTGTAAAACCGGTAGTTTACTTTCACGATCAGCTTCAAAAAGCACAGGAACTTGCACTTGCCGAACAGTTTAACTTGGGAGTTGAGCTGATGAAAAAAGGTTTTATGGAAGATGCCCGGCTAGCCGTTACTAAGTTTGAATGGGTTTCGAAAACCAGACCGGGATATCCGGGTGTAAACCAAAAACTTGCCGAAGCCGAAGAACTTGCAACATTAAAGGTTGTTGTTGAAAAACTACCTTACATGGGCGATGCCTACCTGCCAAATGTGAACCGTTTCTACAATAAATTCTATTCCGAACTTGAAAAATACACCAACAACAGGTTTGTAAGATTCTACCAACCTATTGAGGCCGAAGAGAACAAAATTGTTCCTCATCAGATTGTTAAGATGAAGTTTATTGATTTCTCGGTGGGCAATGTTTATGAGAAAGAAATCGAAAAAGACTACACTGCCGATAGCGTTGTTGTAGGGTCGTATAAAGATGACAAAGGAGTATCGCACGATGTAATCGGGAAGGTAAAAGCACATGCAAACCTGCACGAAAGGCGGGTTACTTCGAAAGGAATTCTTGAAGTACAGATAATTAACTACGAATCGAATTCAATTGTCGATAACAAACGATACCCAGGCGAATATGTTTGGGAAAACGATTGGGCTACCTTCAATGGAGATGAACGGGCAATACCTCAGGAAATAAAGAAACTTACCAAGAGCAAACAGGTCTTACCTCCTTTGCCACAAGACCTATTTGTATATTTCAGCGATCCGCTTTGCTCCAGGGCTACAACGTACCTAAAAAATTATTACAAAAAGCAATAAGAGAACGGCTTTAGTATAGCTTCACAGCACCATCGGGTAACCGATCGTCATTATCTTTTGAGCAAAAGAAAGAGTTTTAATGGCCATTGCCAAAAAGAAAATATCAAAAGTTTCCAAACTGTAAGAAAACTAAGAGCTAAGCATCGACGATATTGCCAGCCAGCAGATAACCTGATTGACTCTTTTTCAAGAGCTTTCAGGCGAATAAAAGGGGTACCTCCGGGGCAATACCGTCGTGAAATGTTCAGCCAATAAAATCAGAAAGTAACACCAATTTTGAGACCGGGCTCGAGGCTCCAGGGCAAAGGCATATCATCGCCAGGGGCAAAAACATACTTATGGTTTCCCAGCGGGAAATGAGCGACCAAAGAGGGTCCAAAGTATATTAAATCCTTGATATTAAACAGAAATCCTGTTGAAACGCCCGCCATAAAATAATTCAATTTTTGATTGTAGCCCTTTTCGCTTTTCATGGTTGCATGTTCGAAAAGAAGTGAAGGCCCCAAATAGAAATGCTTGTATTTTTTGTTGAAAAAATATTCAGACCTTAAGTTAAGCACAGTGCTTTTATCGGATGCAAAGCCATCGGGTAAATGATTTTTCACCAAATTAAAATGCCCAACAATGAGGCTGTTTTTTAAACCCTTATATCCGTACCAGCCGCCAATGCAAAAGCTTTCAGGGAACTTGCCAATGCGCCATGCCAGTAAATCGGTTTCAATGCCTTTGTTTTTTATTGGCCGGTCCTGGCCACAAACAACCGTAGCAAACAGCAGACCAATTATTAGGAAAAAATTTCTCATAATAGTTATGTGTTTTAAGTTTTAACGTTTAATCCAGATTACACGTTTTTTATTTACGTGTGAAAGAATGACAGTAAATAGGCTCTTAGGTTGCAAAAGAGACTGTTCTTCTGCAAATTTCACATCGAACTAACTGTAAATCATCCTACTAAAATTCACATCAACTTAATACAAATAACTTTTCTATGATATTGATATATTCTTGCCGCGAAATCAAGTGGCAGGTAAGGCAACCCCAAGCAATTAGAAAGGTTTTTTAATAACAACTGAATAGCGTGAGTTCAATTTTGAAATTGGGTAAATCTTACAATCCTCAATCTTTTAATGATTAAAGCATCAAACAAAAACAATGGAAAAACAATGGAAAAACAATGGAAAAACAATGGAAAAACAATGGAAAAACAATGGAAAAACAATTGTTTTCGATCGTATCTTATTGTCTTCGCATTGAAAAGATCAATTCAAAAAGCTGATTCTAACAGGTTGCTACAAAAGAAAGTAATAGAACGTCTATAGTTTCTTTGCAACAATAGTTACGATATAATCTGAAATAGAATCGACCGGATTATTGAGATACGGCATTGGCATAACCCTCAATATCTCAATTCTGTGACCATCAATTGTATCGATGTTTTGATTTGCTTTTGGCATTTCGCAAAAGCTGATTGTTTTGGTGTGGATATTTCCAACAGCTAAAACCCTGACCTCAATTTTCACATCTCCTGCCTCACTGCAAACAACGCCAATCGGACATCTGGTATCCACTATATTGGTAATCTCAAGCAACAAATCATCGCTAACCGATTGTTGCCGGGCAAACTTAAGTTTCACGGCATCATCGGGCAACTGATCGTCGTTATCTTTTGAGCAAGAAAGAATTGTGAAAAGAAATACAATTCCCCCAAAAAATTGTAAAACCTTCATACTTAATCGATTTAAAAATTCCCCTACACAAAAGTAACAATTAAAATGAACTATGGTTGAATGATAATATGATCAAGTTTAAAATAAAATGTCGATCCAATTCCTAATTCCGATTCAAGCCAAATTTTGCCTTCCATTAAATCGGCAATTTCTTCGCAAATTGAAAGGCCTAAACCCACGCCTCCGTTAACCCTTGTCAGCGAATCCTCAACCTGACGGAACCGTTCGAAGATGATTGTCTGCTTATCCGTTGGGATACCAATACCTGTATCTTTCACATAAAAAGTAATTGAGGGAGCTTCAACAATAGCCCCGTACTCAATTGTTCCGACCTTCGAATATTTTATGGCATTATCAAAAAAGTTGACCATCAACTGGGTAAGTTTTGTCTTATCCGACCTGATTACTATCTGTTCGGCAATAGGGCATTTACTCAATACAACTTTAATATCCTTATCCTTTTTTTCTTTCGCCAGTTTCGTTTTCAAGTATGGCTTTAGTCCAGTCATGAAATTCAAGAGGTTAATATCTTCGGGCACTAGTTTCGAAACGCCCGATTGCAGTAAGGATAAGCTAAAAACCGAATCGATGATATTGAGTAGATGATTTCCACTATCGTTAATAATTTTCACCATTTCAATTATTTCCGATTTTTCCATTGTCTCCTCGATGAGGCTGCTAAAGCCAATTACAGCATTGAGAGGTGTTCTCAGTTCGTGGCTCATAGTGGCAAGGAAAGCAGACTTTAACCGATCGCTTTCTTCTGCCCTCTCCTTTGCATGAATCAACTCGTGCTCAAAGGTTTTCCGCTCGGTAATATCGCGCACAATACCTACAGCGCCCCAATGGGTTGAAACTTTCATTGGTGCCAGCGAAAGTTCAATTTGAATAATTGAACCATCACGCCGTTCAACTTCCAACTCGAAAGAGACGCCTTTGTCGTCAAGCACCTTTGCGCGCCGCGAAACATTTATCGGCAAATAATTCTGGAACCGTTGGTTTGGCGAAACAAGTAACTTGTTGATGTTCAAATACACCAACTCTTCGCCCAGGTATTCAAATATCCGTTCTACAGCCGGATTCCAATAAATAAACTTATTGTCTTCATTCAACAGGAAAATTCCATCGTGAGCAGAGTTGCTGATCAACCTGAACTTCTCTTCGCTTGCCTTTAACTTGTTGAGCATAAGCTTCCGTTCAGTAATGTCGTGGGCAATTCCTACCATGCCAATAATCAAACCATCGGAGTCGCGCATCGGTATTTTCGAAATTGTTTCCCACACAGGGTTTCCGTTTTGGTCAATCTGGTAATTCTCTCTTTCAATAATTGTAAGCCCCTCTTCAATTACCTTACGGTCTTCTATAAAATATTGGTCGGCCAGTTCTTTGGGATAAATATCCCAATTTGTTTTGCCCAGAAGATCTTCTTCTTTAAGCGGACGCTGCCAATTCAACGTGCCCTCAACCCGTTTTAAATGGGCCTCGTTGAAAACAGTTTTCCTATATCGGTTATCGAGAACAAATATCGAGCTTGGCAAATGATTTATTAATGTTTTGAGCAATAGCAGTTCTTCACTCCTCCTTTTATCCTTAGCAATCTGTTCCGTAATTTCTGACAAAAAACTCAATACAGCAGGCTTACCTTCCCAACTAAATGCCGACGCACTTATTTCGACCCATTTAAGGTTTTTCTCTTTTGAAACTATTCTGAAAGCATATTTTTTAGGCAACAGAGCTTCCCTATTTAAACGTCTCTTGTAACGGTCAAAAACCAATTCTTGATCATCGGGATAGATAAAATCGGTAAGCGGAATATTAAACCGTTCGGCTTGCTCTATTTCGAAAAGCTCGCATGCTTTTCTATTCATAAATTTCAAGACATTGTCTTGCGCAACAATTATCGACTCGCTTGTATTTTCAATTATGGCCCTGTATTTCTCTTCACTTTCTCTAAGCGCCAGCTCCAGTCTCCTCCTTTCTGGAATATCAATGCCCAAAAGTTCTTTTTCCAGATGTTTTATGCGATCATTTTTGAGTTCGAGTTGGCGTTGTAACGCTTCATTCTCTGATTGCAATTTCTTAATCAAATTTTCTGATGTTTCGTTAATCATGGCTAATCAAATTCAGTCTACTTAGAAAATCGAAATACATTTAGGCCTAAAAAGATACGAAAAAAACATATAAAACATCTGTTCAGAAAACTTAATTTTATTTTATAAAGATTTTAATCGGTTCAAGCTATTCTTATTGATTGCAGATTTACTAAATATCAATCTATTATCTCTTTCTCGTTCCACCCTCTCAATCTTCAATTGCAACCTTTTCAGTCAACCCTTGTCATTCTCACAAACAAATACAAAAAATGAAAAAACAATTACGAACATTTCTGACCATGCTCGGTCTGTGCTCCACGCTGATGGCCTCGTCCCAAACAGACTCAGTGCCAAGGAGCATCAATCTGGTACTGGGCGGCGCGCTCAACAAAACTTCGGTAAACGAAACGTTAAACACAAGTCTCAGCTATTCTGGCACAACGCCGGGATTCTCAGTCGATTTTAATGCAACCACACGGAAGATGTATTTTTCTCTTCGGAACACCTATTCCGGAGGTTATATCTCGCCATACAAGGCAACCCGCGACATGAACAACAGGATGCAATCCCTTTATGTCAATGTGAATGCCAGCACCCAATGGTTGCTTTATTCAAAACCGGAGAACAAACTCTTTACCTACCTGGGACCGATGATCAGTGGCAAGTTGGGTGCCCGTATCAAAGATTCGGAAGTGGGCAACAGCGGATTAACATACAATCTTGCCCTTTCGGCTGGAGTTGCTGCCAAAGTGGACAAATATGTAACCATCGACCACTTCTTTTCGCGCCCAATTAAAGAACAGAACTTCAAACTGGGTTTTGAAATTTCATGCCCACTGCTTTCAAAAGTCTGGGCACAATCGTATGCGGGAATGCCCGAAACCCTGGTTCAGGAAAATGGCGGGTTCATTGAGAAAAACTGCAATTACACAGGCTATTTCTCCAATTACACCAACATTCAGATGGATCTCTCTCTGGCCTATATCCTGCGGAATAAGAATGCCATTGGAATCTCTTACCTGTTCGATTTCAGCTCGATCAACCCCAAAGTAAATCCATCAAAAACGATGAATCAGATGGTTGGGTTAAAACTCCATTATAACTTCAAATAACTACGACGATGAAAAAATTGGTTCAATCAATACTGATAATAGGCGTTGCCATCCAATTCACATCCTGTGAAAAGGCACTCCTCGATGCACCTGTTACCGACAAAAAAGAGGTGTTTAACTACCTGTGGAAATCGGTCGATGAAAAATATTCTTTTTTTGAGTTGAAGAATATCGACTGGGATGCTATTCATTCACGCTTCGAACCTGGAATTTCGAATGCTATGACCGATAAACAGTTTTTTGACACCCTCGCCGTAATGCTCGATTTATTGCAAGACGGGCATACAGGTATTACTTCTCCGTTCGACGACCACAAAAATTCCGGAGTCTTTTCACGTGGCCCCGAAAACTTAAACGTTCGTTTGATTGCCGACCACTATTCAAATGGCTGGGGACACCAAAAAGGATCACTGCGTCATATCCCATTGGCCGATGGCCAGATCGGATACGTATATTATGGCGATTTCAGCGACATTGTAACCGACAGCGACATGGATTATATCCTGAATGAATACAAAGACACCAAAGGATTAATCATCGATATACGGGGTAACACAGGAGGATCGGCTGATAATATTTTCAAACTGGCCAAAAGGTTTGCCAAAAACAGAACGCTGGTTTTTAGATCGGTTCTGAAGAATGGCCCGGAACATAACAATTTTACCGAGCCAACCGAAACATGGCTCGAACCTGCTGCAAACATTTATACAGGAAAAGTATGTGTACTGACCAACCGCAAAGTTTTTAGTGCCGCTTCGGTATTTACACTGACGATGCGCGAACTGCCCAATGTGACGGTTGTAGGAGACACAACCGGCGGCGGACTTGGCTTGCCCATTGGCACCGAATTACCCAATGGCTGGCAAGTTCATTTTTCGGGCTCTCAACTGTTTACACCCGATGGTATCTGCTACGAAATGGGCATTCCTCCCGATGTTCAGGTCGACATGAATAAAGACGATGAGAACAAAGGAATTGATTCAATCATCGAAAAAGCCATAAAGGTTATTCTAGAATAATCACAGCTCATACTTTTCCATTAATTGTCTGAATCAGGATTCCCTTAATCCTGAAAATCATTTCATCCTGTGAATCCTGATTCAGACATTTTTGAATTATATACTTTCTTAAACTGCAAACTCTTTGCCCCAAAGTTGATCAGCAACCCAATAGGGATCATCTCATTTCGGAGACCCCTTCATCTTCCATACAGCATGTAAATGAACTTTCTTTATTACTAAATTTGTCCAGTTACTTCAGGACACACCGCGCGGTAGCGGGGAAATAAAAGTTGGACGGTGGTTAGTGGAGTTTAAATAAACCCCCGCTGGCACTGGTCGAAGACCTGCGCTAGCGGGGGTTTTTCTTCTTTGATAGCATAGTTTATTTGCAAGAATTACGCATCGTTATATACTAAAACTTGCAGAATTACACATCTACTCTTAAAGACATTTCATTGATATTCTTTTGTTTATGTGACCTTCAAAACTCAACTAATTAATAGCCGTAAAATTATTTCCATAAAAGTTCATTTCTAAATCAGAAATAAATTGTGATTGTTTTCGTCTGACCGGGTTGGGGATATTGATTAATAACCTCAGCTGTAATTTCATCGGAAACTCCACCAGCTGCACCGGGTATCGACATTGAAAAGGTTGAGGAAGTTCCTACGGTGAAAGTTTGTGATTTTGTGTAACCATCTGTACCTACCATTGAAAGTTTTACCATATCTACATTCGGTATTCCATTGAGAATTTCTACGTATATCGTATAGCCCTGTTGTGGATCCGGATCTTCTGGTGAAGTATAAAGTTTACCAATTACGGCAAAAGCATCATATACAATATTTATTTCAGGCAAGCTTCCTTCTGATGGTTTAAAAGTTGTTTCAGCTCTTTTTACCGGCAAATTTGGATGCATGGAGGTTACCGTTACATAAACCTTATCTGCAGTATAACTATCGTACGCGTAATTTCCTACAGTATGAGCTGTATTGGCCCTGCACAACCAAACATAGGCAGTTAAAATTGCTTCACATGCTACAAAACCTGCTGTAAAACCTGCACAAATACCTTCTTTAGCTAATGTAACAGGAATTGCGCCAAGACACACCATAGTCAGCAGTTTTTTTGCCTTGTCAGTAAATCCTGAAGGAACTGGAGGTGCAGGATTGTATGGAAAATAGTAGTTAAACTTACCAGGACCATCATCTGTAATATTTAAAGCACCTGTCTTTCCATCGGAGGTTTCCCACATACCTAATAACGTATTTCCAGTAACCGGATTAACAGTTTGATTGAAAAAGGTGTAAATATTTCCTTTCATTTGATCGCTGGTAGACTTGGTGTTGATAGTGAATTGATCGGTTGCTTTGGGCGGGTTGTTGATTGCCTCAGCATTTTCCTTTCGCATTGGAATCATGTTCTTTTGTTCTTCAGCCTCTTCAGAACAACCACATCCTCCACTTTTAGTGCCATTTTCAGGATTATAAGTAGTTTGAAATGATTTTGAATGGTCAGGAAGTGTATATTCCACAACTACTTTATCACTAGAAATGTAGTCGAATGTCATATAACCATAAGCCTCACTACTCATTGAGATTGCGCGGTGTTGATCATCGAAAATAATAATAGTTCGGCTCTTTTCTTTCAAATCCTCTCCATCGACAATAGCCTGCGTAATTTTTATAGGAAGACCATCCTGATCTTTTTCTCCCAGAAAAATAGCTTTCCTACCGGCACTGTCTAATTGAATGATCTGAGCATCATCAGGATTGGTAAAGATGGTTTCTTCAATTCCATTTTTATTGGTATTAAAAATTTCATCACAACCAGTGAAACATAAAATAAGGCTGGAAAAAGAAAACCAAAAAATTTTGGGTAAAATGCTTCTTGTTTTCATGATTCTTGAGTTTCAATTTATAATTTGTATTAATATCAATCTATCGTATACAATTCAAGAAAAATGGGATGGGATTTATAGTATAAAATC
>Ga0209098_1004674_pt1 | contig 10569 bp, 7 predicted proteins | sample AD_JPNHW1_MetaG_FD_184429 | JGI IMG/M metagenome (GOLD analysis project Ga0209098, IMG submission 184429) | Active sludge microbial communities of municipal wastewater-treating anaerobic digesters from Japan - AD_JPNHW1_MetaG (SPAdes) (version 2) | ecosystem: Engineered > Bioreactor > Anaerobic >... | reverse complement strand
TATGCGATACAGGAGGGAGAGCTCGTGGCCGGGAATGAGGTAGAGTACCTTCTCGAACCAGCCTGCGGCGAGGTCCGGCCGACCGGAACGGTAGAGGGCCTCGGCAAGGGCGAACATCGCGTGGGGGTCGGCCCCCCGTTGGCGGATCAGGTCCTGTAGCCTCGGTATGAGGGCCTCGGGCTCCTCGCCCGCGCGCGCGGCGGACAGTACCGCGCAGTAGTCGACCTCCTCAGGATCGGCGCCGAGGCGGCGCGCGCTCTCGGCCTGCCGCCGCGCGCCGTCGTAGTCGCCAAGCTCGAAGAGGGTCATCGCGAGGCCAAGGCGGAAGTCCGCGGCTTCCGCGTCGATCTCGATGGCCCGGAGCCAGTGGTCCCGGGAACGCTCGAGCTGGCCCAGGTTCCTGAGGCTTTCGGCCACGATGGCCCTCAACGAGGGGTCGGCCGGGTTCTGCCTGAGGAGGGCGAGGGCGGCGGAGGCCGCTTCCTTCCACTGCCCGTTGCGGAAGGCCACGGAGACCCTGAGCCGCGCCAGCGACCTCGCGTCCTGGGGGATGCCGGGCAGGTCGGGGTACTCCTGCCTGAGGCTCTCGAATTCGGCGAGGGCTTCCCGGCTGCTTCCTGCGGAGAGGAGGAGGCCGGCCCGGAGCCACCGCAGGGAACCGTCGTCCGGAGCGGCGGCTATCGCTTCCTCGCAATCCGCGAGGGCTTCCTCGAAGCGGCCCAGCTCCCGGTAGGCCCTTGCCCGCCATAGTCTTGGGGCAGGACCATCAAGGCCGTTGTCGATCGCGAAGGAGAGCATCTGCCTGGCCATGTCCGCGTCTCCATGGGCGAGGAGCCTGCAGGAGCGCACGAATAGGGCGTTGAGGTAGCCGCGGAAGACGCGCCTGTCCTCAGGCGCGAGGGTTACCGCCTTCTCGAGGCAGGAAAGGGCGGTCTTCGACCTGCGCAGCTTGAGCTGGGCCGCGCCGAGGAGGGCCCATCCGGCGGCCTTGCCAGGCTCGATCTCGAGGCTCCGCCTGAGGAACTGCGAGGCTTCCTCGAACCTTCCCGCGGACATGTAGGCCCTGCCGAGGAAGAAGGTTCCGGCCGCCTCGTCGCCGCCGGCGCGGAGGTAGGCCCGGAGCGCCGCTATCGCCTTTCCCGCCTCGCCCAGGGCATGGTAGCTCCTGCCGAGGAAGAGGAGGGCCTCGGGCGGGGCCTCTTCCTCGGCGATCAGGGCGACGAGAATCTCGACGGCGCGGGCGTAGTCGCGCGCCGCTCCGGCCTTCAGCGCTTCCTCGAGGATGCGCTGCGTCCTGGTGGTGGGCATCGTTACACTCTATACCTCAAGGCCCGGCGCGGCAAAGGGGGCGGCGCGATCGCCGCGCGGCGGGGCGCGCCATCGGCTTGCCTGCCGCGGAGGCGCCGGCGTACACTGTCGGGGTGAAAGCATGGAAACCGCCCCGCAGGGCCTTCAATATCGGCATGGCCGTCTTCCTCGTCCTCGTCCTCGGCCTCGTCTGGACCATGGCGATACGGGAAATCGCCGTCCGGAGGCTCGCCATCGAGTTCGACGCCTACCGCTATTCCACGATCGTCGTCGAGAAGTACCTCGAGAACCCGGCTTCGGTGACGACGGGCGAGTCCGTGCTCGGCCTCGGCATCTACCTGCCGGAAGGCGAGGCCCTCCTCCGCGAAGGCTCGGCACCCGGGAGCTATCCGGTCGACTGGCCCTTCTTCACGAATTTCCAGCTCCAGCCCGGAGCGGGATCGGTCATACTCGTGAGGCCCCTCGGGGCCGACGAGGGCTTCGGCATGAGGCAGGGGATGATGCGCGGCATGATGCCCCCGGGCACCGACCCCGGGACGCGCAGCCGTTCCCCCGGCATGGACCGCCAGCCGCGGCAGCCGCGGATCCTCTGGCTCGAGTTCTCCGCAGGCACCTGGGCCCGCGCGAGCGTCATCACCCTCGCGATAGCCGCCCTCATCTCGCTCGGCATGGCCGGCCTCTATGTCTACCTCGTGAGGCTGTACCGGCGCAATCTCGACCTCATGGACCGAGAGGCCCGGAACCGCGAGCTCATACAGCTCGGCGAGGCCGCGCGCACCCTCGCGCACGAGATCCGGAATCCCCTCGCCATCATCCGTATCCAGGCGGCCTCGATGCGCAGGACGGGCGGCGAGCAGGTCGCCGCGCCCCTCGGCGTGATCGAGGAGGAGGTCGCCCGCCTCGGCGAACTGACGGACCGCATCCGGGAGTTCCTGAGGAGCGGGGAGGGAGACGCGCGGCCCGTCGAGCTGGCTTCCTTCCTCGGCGATTTCGCTTCGCGTTATACGGCCGAGGGGCAAGCCTCGCCGCCCCTGTCCGTCGAGCTTCCCCCGCCGGGCCTCCGGATCAGGATAGATCCGGCCCGCCTCTCGCAGGCCCTCGACAACGTCGTGAGGAACGCGATGGAGGCCTGCCCCGACGGGCCTGCTCCCCGCGTCTCGGCGCTGGCCAGGGGCCGGAACGTCGAGGTCTCGGTGGAGGACTCGGGCCCCGGCGTGCCGCCGGAGCTCGAGCCGCGTCTCTTCGAGCCCTTCTTCACCACCAAGGAAAAGGGCTCCGGCATAGGCCTCGCGCTGGCGCGGAAGATCGCCGAATCCTCGGGCGGAAGCCTCGCCTACAGGCGGCGCGCCGAGGGAGGCTCGTCCTTCGCCTTCTCCTTTCCCCTCGTCCAGCGCTGACCCGCCCCGTGGCCCCTAGACGAGGTAGTGCCGCGCTTCCTCGCCCGTGACCTTGGCCTCGAGCTCGATGAAGCCCTTGGCGGGGCTCATCGCGACCTTCTGGAGGAGGACCTCCTCGACCTGGAAGAAGCCGACGGATTCGGACATCTCGATGCGTATGCCGATCGGGTGGCGGTCGCCTTTCGCGATGTCGACGCGCTCGATGGAAGACGCGGAATAGCGGTGGATGTCCCCGACCCTCGGCTCGTTGTTGAGCATCATCGGGATCCGGGCCCGGCCCTTTTCCATGTCGCAACCGTCCGCGATGAGGATGAGGCCCGCCTCGAGGGAGTGCACCCTCTGGATGGCCATGTGCCCCTCGATGCATTCGAGGACGAGGCAACGCAGGCGTACCTGCTGCTCGGCTGATTCGGGATAGGCCTTGGCGAGGAGGCGCGTGGCGATGGGCAGTGCTAGTATGGCCGAGTTGGTCTCGTGGCCCTGGCGTCCCACTCCCATGCCTATGTCATGGAGCATGGCGGCGAGGAGGAGGGCGCAGCGGGAGTCCTCCGCCGTTCCGAGGTCTTCGGCCTCGAGCGAGAGGGGCACGGACGCGTCGGCGAGGAGACTGGCCATCCTGAGGGCGTTTATGGCGACCATCCTCATGTGGACGGGACCGTGGTCATTGAAGCCCAGCCGTCCTATGGCCACGGAGTTGGCGTAGTCCTGGAGGGCATGGATCTCGGTGTCCGCAAGGACGAGTCTTGCGAGCTTCCTGACGCGGCCATCGGTCAACGCGAGGAGGCTCCTGTCGAGGGAGTTTTCCTTCTGGCTTCTCATGTGGCCATGATAGCGCCGGATGGGCCGGTCGCGAAAGGATGGCGGGGCCTCCCGCGACGGAAATGAGAAGGGCCGCGCATCGCGATGCGCGGCCCCTGGATACGGAGGGATCCCGGGCAGGCCCGGCCTGCCCGGGTCTTGTCCCGTCGGTTACTGGATCTTCTCGAAGACGCCCTTGATGATGGCGATCGCCTCGCGAAGCTCCTTCTCGCTGATGACGAGGGGAGGGGCGAAGCGGATGATGTTGCCATGGGTCTGCTTGGCGAGGAGGCCGGCGTCGCGGAGGGCGATGCAGACGTTCCAGGCCTCGAAGCCCTTCTCGAAGACGACTGCGTTGAGGAGGCCCTTGCCGCGGACCTGCTTGACCTTCGGGCAAGAGATCTTCGAGATCTCGTCCCTGAAGATCCGGCCGAGGCGTTCGGCCCGCTCGTCGAGCTTCTCCTCCTCGAGGACCTGGAGGGCCGCCATGCCGACGGCAGCCGCGAGGGGGTTGCCTCCGAAGGTGGAGCCGTGGGTGCCGGGGGTGAAGACCTTCATCACGTCATGGTCGGCCACGATGGCGGATATCGGCATGATGCCGCCGCCGAGGGCCTTGCCGAGGCACATGATGTCCGGGCGGGCGTTCTCGTGCTGCCAGGCGAAGCGCTTGCCGGTGCGGCAGAAGCCCGTCTGGATCTCGTCGCAGATGAAGAGGACCTTGTTCTTCGTGCAGATGTCGCGCACGGCCTTGAGGTAGCCTTCGGGCGGGACGTAGACGCCCGCCTCGCCCTGGATGGGCTCGATGATGACGGCCACCGTGTTCTCGGTGACGGCCTTCTCGATGGCGGAGGCGTCGGCGTAGGGCACGCGCTTGAAGCCGGGCGTGTAGGGGCCGTAGTTGACGAAGGAATCCGGGTCCTCGGACATGGAGACGATGCTGATCGTGCGGCCATGGAAGTTGCCGTCCACGCAGATGATCTCCTGCTTGCCGTTCTGGACTCCCTTGACCTCGACGCCCCAGCGGCGGGCTGCCTTGAGGGCGGTCTCGACGGCTTCGGCTCCGGTGTTCATGGGCAGGGCCATCTCGAAGCCGGTGAACTCGCAGAGCTTCTTGAGGAAGGGGCCCATCGTATCGTTGTGGAAGGCCCGGCTCGTGAGCGTGACGGTATTGAGCTGCTTCTTCGCGGCCTTGATTATCCTGGGGTGCCTGTGCCCCTGGTTCACCGCCGAATAGGCGGAGAGGAAGTCGAAGTAGACTTTGCCTTCGGGATCCTTGACCTTGCAGCCCTTCGCCCAGGAAATGACTACCGGGAGCGGGTGGTAGTTATGGGCGCCATACTTTTCGTCCAGGGCGATGTAGTCCTGGGATTTCATGGGAAAACCTCCTTGAGTCAGGCGCGGGCGAGAAGGGGACCGCGTTCCCGCGGGCCGGCCGCCCAGCGAATGATCGTAGCTAGTATAACATCGACTTCGATTTAGTGCTAGGAATCTCCGACAATTACTTATTTAATAAATATTTAAGTGCCATGAATCTTTATGCGCAAAACCAGGGGTCCTGGCTTCCCCCCGGCGCGCCTGTTGACCTCGCGCGGCAAGGCATCGTTTAATCGCTGGGGTCCGGAAGGGGCAGGAGCCGCAAGGAAATACGGCCCGGCCATCCTTTCGTCGATGTAAGCCTGGACAATGCCGGCGCAAGGTAGTTCGATTGCGGCATGGGGCCCTCCAGGGACAGGATTCCCCACGCAGGCATAGGAGGAAAACGATGCATGTTCTCGAGCCCATCATCCTGGGCATAGTGCAGGGACTCGCGGAATTCATCCCCGTCTCGAGTTCCGCCCATCTTGTCATCCTGCCCTGGCTCTTCGGCTGGACCGATCCTGTCGTCTCGAGCCTGGGCTTCGACGTCGCCCTCCACCTCGGGACCTTGCTGGCCGTCCTTGTCTTCTTCGCCTCCGACTGGTGGAGGCTCATAAAGGCCTGGTTCAGGAGCGTCCTCGAGCGGAAGATAGGCGACGACCAGGACAGGCGGATGGCCTGGTTCCTCATCCTCGGCACCATCCCGGGGGCGCTGGCTGGCGCCCTCCTCGAAAGCCGGATCGACGGTGCCTACCACAGCGCGCCGATATCGCAGGGCGCCATGATCGTCATGGCAGCGGCCCTGGCCGTGATGGGCGGCCTCCTCTGGCTCGCCGACAGCCTTGCCCGGCATGCCCGTCCCTTCGGCAAGATCGGGATAAGGGACGCCCTCGCCATCGGTTGCGCCCAGGCCCTCGCCGTCATCCCGGGCTTCTCGCGCTCGGGCTGCACGATGACGGCCGGCCTGGCCTTCGGCCTCGAGCGCGAGGCCGCGGCCAAGTTCTCCTTCCTCCTCTCGGCGCCCATCATCGCCGGAGCGGGCCTCAAGAACGCCATCGACCTCATGGGCGGAATCCGGGCCGGCAGCGTGGGCACGGCGGAGCTCGCGGCCTTCCCGATAGGCTTCGTCGCCGCGGGGATCTCGGGCTTCCTCTGCATCAAGTTCCTGATGAGGTTCCTCTCCAGGCACTCGGTGAAGGTCTTCGCCTGGTACCGCTGGGCCCTCGCGGCCCTCGTCCTGGCTGTCGCCCTCGTCCGCGGCTAGGGCGGGGGGCGAGGGGCGGGCTGAGGCCTATCGAGCGCCGGTCCGCTTCCTCGCGGCTTCCCCGAACACGGAGGCCGCGAAGAAGGCCGCGCAGGCGAGACAGACGGCGAAGCCCGTCAGGAAGCCCGCGGTCATCGTGCTCGCCTGGATCACGACCCCGATGAGGAGTGGTCCGGAAGAATGGCCGATGTCCATGATCGAGCTCAGGGCGCCGAGGGAGGCGCCAAGGTTCTCCTCGGCGGCCACGTCGGAGACGTAGGTGCTCGTGGCCACCGTCGAGAAGGAGAGGCCGAGGCCGAAGACTATGCCGATGGCCGTGGCCCCGAATATTCCCGAAGCGAGGGGGATGGCCGCGAAGGAGGCCCCGAGGACCAGGATGCCGACAAGGACCTGGGCCCGGCGGTCCATGCGGTCCGACAGCCTTCCGAACAGCGGCTTCGAGAGGGCTATGGCGAGGATCTGGACCGAGAAGACGAGGCCGATCTCGTAGCTCGGGACTCCCTTGCCCTGGAGGAAGAGGGGCAGGTAGGTCTCGAGCCCGCCGTAGGCGAAATACGTAGCCATCTCAACGAGGGCCGTGCCGAGGAGGCGGCGGTTCGTGAGGAAGGCGCCGAGGCTCGCGCCGAAATCCCGCAGGCTGAGCCGCTTCACTCCCGAATCGGCGGGCGCGCCGCCGCCCGCTCTGCCTGGGTCGGCGGGCATGAGGATGGAGAGGACAAGGACGGGCAGGGAGAGGAGAAAGGCGGCCGCGTAGACGATGCGGTAGTTCCAGCCTCCCTGCATGGAGGCGAAGAGCGAGATGAGGGCCCCACCCACGAGGGGAGCGAGGCTGCGTCCCACGAGGGTGGCCGACGAGTAGATGCCGAGCTTCTCGCCCTTGGAATCGCGGTACTCGGCGAGGATGATGGCCGAGGCCACGGGGCCGAGTATCGCCGTCCCGATGCCGTGGAAGAAGCGGATGGGGATGAGCCAGAAGGGGTTGCCCACAAAGAGGTAGAGGGCAGGCGCCGCCACGAAGACGGCCGAGGCCGCCACGAGGAGGCGCTTCTTCCCGAGCCTGTCCGCGACGAGTCCCACGGGAAAGCTGAAGAGGATGCCCGCGAGGGGGGATATGGCGGCGATGAGGCCAACGATATCCGCGCTTCCGCCCATCGACTTCACGAAGAGGGGCAGGACCGGGCTCTTCGAGATCGTGGTGGAGAAGATCCCGAAGAAGCCGATCGTCGAGAGGAGGCTGATCGCCGTGAGCCTGGCCTTGCCGCTCATGTCGCCCGGACCGCCCTCAGCCGTTGAAGCGGAGGCTCGCCCTCGACGTGCTGCGCTCGAGGGCGAGGTCGACGAGGCGCGAGAGGAGCCGCGCGTAGGGCACGCCGCCCGCCTCGCACATCTTGGGGTACATCGAGATGGACGTGAAGCCGGGTATCGTGTTGACTTCGTTGAGGTAGAGGGCTCCCGTCGCCTTGTCGAGGAAGAAGTCCACGCGCGACATGCCCGCGAGCTCGAGGGCCTCGTAGGCCTTCACCGCGATCGACATGATGCGTTGCGCGATATCCTGCGGGATCCTGGCCGGGATGTCGAGGCGGGCGCCGTTCGGGTCGGTGTACTTGGCGTCGTAGTCGTAGAACTCGTGCGTCGGCACGACCTCGCCAGGGGCGAAGGCCACGGGATCGGCCCCCGTGTTGCCGAGGACGGCGCACTCGATCTCGCGGGCCGGGCAGAAGGGCTCGACGATGGCGCGTTCGTCCCATTCGAGGGCAGCGGCCAGGGCCTTCCCGAGGGCCGCCGCGTCCCCGGCCTTGCCGGCGCCGACGGAGGAGCCGGCGCAGACCGGCTTCACGAAGACGGGCCAGCCGAGCTCGCGGCCGGCCTCCTCGGCGAAGGCCTTTAGCCTGGACGCCTCGAGGTCGCGTTTCCTCGCGGTCTTCCAGGGAAGGACGGGAAGCCCGCATTCCTTCCACACTGCCTTGGCCTTTTCCTTGTCCATGCCGAGGGCCGAGCCGAGGACCGGCGCTCCCACGCAGGGCACTTCCGCGGTCTCGAGGAGGCCCTGGACGGTACCGTCCTCGCCGAAGGTGCCGTGGAGGACCGGGAAGGCCACGTCGCAGCCGAGGGCCTCGAGGTGACCGTCGCGCGCCGCGTGGAGGCCGCCCGAGGGCATGGCGAGGACGGCGGGGCCCTGCTCTACGGGAAGGGGCGAGAGCCCCGCGCGGGCGCTGTCCACGAGGCCCCGGTCCTGGAGCTGCCAGGCGCCCGACCTGCTGATGCCGATGAGGACGACCTCGAAATCGGAGGCCGGAAGGTTGCGCACGACGCTTGCCGCCGAGACCCTCGAGACCTCGTGCTCGCCCGACCTGCCGCCGTAGAGTATCGCGATGCGTTTCATGCCTTCTCCTTGTAGCCGAGCCCTGCGAGCTCTTCCCTCGCGCAGGTGATTTCGTCGTAGGGCATGGCGCCCTTCGCGTAGATGATCGAGTTCTCGTGGCCCTTGCCGAGGAGCATGACGATGTCGCCGGGGCGGGCGAGCTCGAAGGCCTTGCGGATGGCCGTCGGGCGGTCGGGGATGATGAAGAGGTCCTCGCCCCTCCTGCGCTCGGGACAGCCCGCCGCTATCATCTCGAGGAGGGCCTCAGGATCCTCGCCGCGGGGGTCCTCGTCAGCGAGGATGACGACATCGAAGTAGTCCGCGGCTATTCGGCCCTGCTGGGGCCGCTTCTCGGTGTCTCGCTCCCCGCCCGAGCCGAAGACGCAGATCATGCGCCCCCTGGCCCGCGCCCTGATGGGCGGGAAGACGGTCTTGAACGAGGAGGGCGTGTGGGCGTAGTCGACGATGACCTCGAAGGGCTGGCCGCATTCGACGCGGGTCATGCGCCCGAGGACGGGCCTCAGCTTCGGAAGGAGGGGAAGAAGGTCCTCCCAGTCCTCGCCCGTGATGCCCGACACCGCGATGAGGGCCGCGAGGGCGTTGTCCACGTTGAAGGCGCCGGGAAGCTCGATCCGCGCCTCGGCTTTTCGCCCGCCTGCCTCGATGGTGAAGCTCGCGCCCCTCTCGTCGCTCCGGATCGCGGTGGCGGAGAAGTCGGCCGGCCTTCCCTTCGAGGAGAAGACGATGGTTCGCTTCGAGGTCGCGGCGGCGAAGAAAGGCGCGGAGGCGTCGTCTCCGCAGGCCACGCCGAAGGAGGGGACCTCCCGCGCCGCGCCGCGGATCTCCTTGGCGTGGGCCGCGGCGGCGCCGGCAGGGCCCGCGGCTCCAGGGCTGCGGCCGGCCGGCCGGTCGAGGGCCCTGAAGAGGTTGGCCTTGTCGTCGCGGTACTGCTCGAAGCTGCCGTGGAATTCGAGGTGCTCGTGGGTCACGTTCATGAAGACGCCGACGTCGAAGTCGACGTCGCCGAGCCTGTTGAGCTTCGGCGAGAGGCCGTGCGAGGAGGACTCGACGACGGCATACTCGTAGCCTGAGTCGCGCATCGAGGCGAGCATGCGCTGGACGGCCGTGGCCTCGGGCGTGGTCTGGTGCTCGGGATTGGGCTTCTCGCCTTCCCCGGTGTCGGACATCACGGTGGAGAAGAAGCCCGCCTTCCGGCCCGACAGGTTGAGGAGCTGCCAGATGAGGTAGACCGTCGTGCTCTTGCCCTCCGTGCCGGTCACGCCGAGGACGGCGAGGGAACGCGAGGGATGGCCGTAGAAGGCGGCCGAGACGGGCGACATGGCGAAGCGGCTCGAGGCCACGCGGAGGTAGGTCGTCTCCGGCCCGTATTCCGCGAGCTCGCCCTCATGGATGACGGCAGCCGCGCCTGCGGCTATGGCCGCGGCGATGAAGCTGCGGCCGTCCGCGTGGGTTCCGGGCAGGGCGAAAAACAGGTAGCCTGGCTTGACCGCCCTGGAGTCGTAGGCAAGGCCGCGGATGTCGCGGGCCAGGGACCCGTGCGTCTCGAGGATCTCGAGACCTTCGACGAGGGAGCTGAGTGCGGTTGACATGGCCTACCATAGCACCATGGCCATCGAGATCGCAAGGCGGGGGCCAAAAAAGGCCGCCCCCAAGGGGCGGCCCGGAATCGACAATGGAAGGCGAGGCTGAGCCTCAGAGGCCGAGGGCGACCTTCCCGCCAAGGTAGAACACGAAGGGAACCGTCTCGGTCGTGAGCTCCGGGAGGAAGATGCCGATGGCACCGACGCCGAGCCTGAACGACTGTTTCTTCCCGAGCTTGAACCAGGCCGAGAGGTCGGGGAAGAAGACCTTGCCGAAGTCAGCGCTGTTGGCGAGTCCGAAGGCCACGAAGGCGCCGCCGCCCACCTGGGCCTCTATCGCGAGCGGCCCGAAGTTGAATTCCGCGAAGATGTTGGGCCAGGCTATGCTCTCGATGATGAAGGTGAAGCAACGCATGCCCACGCCCGCCTGCAGCATGGTGCCTTCGCCGAAGGTGTAATAGATGGCCGCCTCGGGGAAGGGGA
>Ga0209098_1004673_pt1 | contig 10569 bp, 7 predicted proteins | sample AD_JPNHW1_MetaG_FD_184429 | JGI IMG/M metagenome (GOLD analysis project Ga0209098, IMG submission 184429) | Active sludge microbial communities of municipal wastewater-treating anaerobic digesters from Japan - AD_JPNHW1_MetaG (SPAdes) (version 2) | ecosystem: Engineered > Bioreactor > Anaerobic >... | reverse complement strand
ACCACATTCAGCGGCTGATCGTTCATTGACCAGACCTGTGGCATGACGAAGGGTCGCCCAGGAAGCCAATCCGGTCTGGAGTCTTTTTAATTGCCAAAGGCTTTTATCGAGATTATTATTGGCTGACCGGACGGTGTCGGCCCATTGAATAGCGAGCGCATTGATCCAACAGTCATATAGATTTGAGTTTTTCGAGTTGACTCTGGCCTGGGTTTTGAAATTATCCTGAAGATTACCAATAACTCTTTTTAGAGGCGGGTACTTTTCAAAATCATCGTGTAGGATTGATGTTGCAAGCCCATTTCCTAACGAAGCGGCAAGATCAAGCCCGGAGGGTAACAATCTCATTCCACCCGGTCCTTCAACCCGAAGTTCAACAGGTGTATTTTCATGGTAAACCGTTGAATATAGGACTTCATTGTCAAAACCCCAGGAGAGAGGGAACATTGTCAGATTCGTTCCGGGGTTTTTGTTGTATCTGGGCGGATCGTTTTTAACAACCTTCCACACCAAAGGGCTCCGGGAAGGCGAAATAAATCCCTGATAACATTCAATCCATTTTGCAGCATAAGATTGCACTTCCGGTGGAAGTTGGTTGAGTTCTTCCATAATCGTTGAATTAGTATCATAAACGGTAGTGAGATACTTAAATCCCATGAAGTATTGCTGCATTTCAATGTTTGACGTATAATGGCTCCGGGGTTTCAGTTCAGCATAATTGAACTCTTTATTAAGCGTTTCGGACTTCAGGACACCTTGTGCCTCTGTAATCCTGACTACCTCCGCATTCTGTTTGTTCCCGGAATGAAGATCGGACAGAGCTTGAAAAACTGGGACCCAGGGGGATGTTTTTGAGTTTTCTTTATAATATTGATCTGCCGCACCAACAAATTTCCAGAAGTTTGGAATGGCCTGATCCCGTTCACTTATAATAAAGATACCTTCATAGGCGGAAGCGTACAATTCCCAGAAAATATCAGTGGTTACCAGATAAGGTCGTGTGGGAACTGTTCGGTCATATCCACCACAGGCATAGTTTTCGGTCTCATAAAGCTGATATAGCTGGTCGTCACTTGTGGTTCGGAATAACCCAAAATTCTTTTGGAAAAGGTTCAACTCTTCGGAGCTCCTTACGAACATCCATGCATTCTGAACATCTGCCAGTGGCATGTTTACCGGCAGATAGGAAAAGGTGTATTGGTCACCAGATTTAGAAAGCCCCACTATCCCTCGTCCATCAGGAACCGATGATGGTGTCGTTATAAGATGAGCATCCTGTAGTTGCGGCTCTTCTTTTCCGGTTGTAAGTAAATACATTCCGATTCCGGGCTGATCCTTACGCCAGTGAATAAACCCCAAACCATTTGGTGTAGCCGTAATGCTTCCACCCTTCAGAATACTGGGTGCAAGAGGCTTTGATTCTCCCCAGTATGATGTATTATAATTTGACACATTAAAGTTGTGTTGGCCATCTTCCCAGACCAGTTCATGGCCGGCCGGATGAAAAGTCAAGGGTAATGCATATTCCGATGTCATTTCGCTCGGTGGAATGTCATTATCCGGAAAAGTAGTCTTTAATTCACGTGGGCCAATCACCTGGTAGAACCGGGTCCCATCTTCAGTGGTAGATACGGTCCGGAAAGATTTATTATCGAGGCTCATACCGAAGAAAATTCGGTATGAGTAGTATTCGCTCCTTGAATCTGAGTTATATGCCGTAACGAAGGGTCTTGGACAAACAACGAGTCTCTTAAGTTGATTGGAAGATGAAAAAATGCTTGTGGATACCCATTTGTTATTTTGCTTTTCAACTCTCAAAATGTGGTATTTGGTTTCCTTTATTGCAATAACGAACATCTCATCCCCCAGCGGGTGCCAGGCAATAGCTGTCGGAACATACCCTGCGGGGGTGGTCCAGCAATCGGTCAGTGAGTGATCCCCAATCTTCCAGAATTTAATGCCATACGTTTGGTCTGAAGTTTTTACGAGGGCAGCAACAACAGGACCGGCCGGAGAAACATCATAATCAATTACCTTCTCAATACCAGTCAGGACGATAGTCGCTGAAGCTGTGGGTGAAGGGGAGACGGTGATTTCCGGGAAGTCAAAAACCCCTTTGACAATATGAAGCGAATCGGGTTCACTTTTAAAAGGCGCAGGTGCTCCATTATTGGCTTTCAGCGCCGGATGGAAATAGCCGATGAATGCCAGTAGAACAAACAGGATAAGGGTGGATTTTTGTATCATAAGTGTTCGGGTGAACAATGTTTTCTCTGCTGACTTTTAGATAAGGAATGCAAATTACCAAATTATTTCATGATTGTAGGATGCTTCCTGGAAGAGTTGGTGTTACTTAATGGCGTGTTTGAATTGAGAAAATTTGACCAGGATATCGATTTTTTCGTTAACTTTAGGGTAGATCAATTAAAATCACGGAAAATGAAAGGAATGAGAAGACTTTTTCATTAAAGATAATATCAGCAAAATGGCTATAAATAGAACAAGAGGAATATTGAATCTAATTGGAAACACTGGCCTTGCTTTACCCATTAAAGGATCGCCAGTGGAAGCGGAATATAATACAATCATGGATATTGTGGAACACACACATCATTTGGATACCCGAATTATGGCGTTGTTGCAAAGGGATTACCTTTTATTAATCGTCAGCCGGCTCGGTGTTGGATATTTCTTTGGTGATGATAATCCAGTAAGATGCAATGTTTTTATTGATGTTGTGGGTACCCTATGTAATTTGAAGTCTTCCCATCCGCTTGATATTGATCAAACCTTGACTGGTTCCGGTAGATCATATTATGTTCAGGTTAGTAATAAAAGCAGCACTCATCTTCCTGGGAGTATTTCAACTCGTTGTGCCCTCTATGTCGAAATAACGGATAAAGAGCTACTCAGAAGACTTCGAAAACGGAAGCTCCAGCGAGTTTATTAATAATACCAGTATTTCAAAGTGCTACCTTAAAGTCTCCGTTTCATCAATGAAATCAACCACTTTTGCAAAATCGAGAATGAATTGACGGTTAGATATTTCGTCAGAGTAGTGTACAAGGTCAAGTGCAAAGTGTAAAGTGCAAAGTGTAAATAACTCGCACTTTACACTTTACACTTAGGACTTTCACTTCAGGATATCATGTGGATTTATATTCCGGCGATTGCGGGGAATGCAAAATTCAACGTTATAGCAAAATTCCGGGCGCTTCGTCTGAATCAAACCCGTTCCAGTTCCTCCATCAGCGCCTTACGCAACGGATACTTGTCCCGCAACTGCTGCATCAGTTCGTCGGCCTGCGAACTTGCGCCGATCTTTCTCATTCTCCGGATGGCTTGCGCGGCTTCCCGGTAATGATTTCTGTCGGCATGACGCTCTAACAATTCGATTATTCTCCGGCGGTAAATATCGGAAAGCTCCACGGGATAGAGGTCAGCCAGGTACTTTTCATATTCCTGTAAACCCAGAAGGGTGAAGTTCTTTCCGCATACTTCCAACAATGTCTTCCACCGTTCCTCCCGGATGCAGACCCACGCCAGAAATGGAGAGTCGCTCCATCTTCCCCGTTCAGAAAGCTGGGTTATCAGATCATCGATAAAGGATGACCATTCGTTTGCCACAATCTGCGATTTCAGAATGGTAAAATACCGGCTGTGATCGCGGTTGGGCTGGACCAAAAGATACCGTGCCCGCGCAATCGCTTCTTTCCGGTCCTTTTGTTTCAGGGCAATCTGCAACAGCCAGTCCACCCAGGTGTCTGCCAAACCCGGTTTATCTTTCTGATCCTGTTGAATTCCTTCCTGTGCGAGCTCTTTTGCCTTTTCCAGATCGCCATCTTCCATTGCCCTTTTAATGGCCTGTTCCCTGAAAGCCGGGTTTTTCATATGACTGGCTTCAAACTCTTCCGCTTCCCCTTTGCGCCCGCTTTTCCTAAGAATGGTCGAGATGATTTCCTGGACTCGCTCCTCCTGGTATTCGGAGAATGGAACGGATTCAATCACTGCCAGGAGGAGAGAGGATTCCTTTTCGTTGCGTACCAGTTCTCCGGCAAGAAAAATGATATCGAGGTCCCAGTCCCAGCCCTCAAACAACCTCTTTTTTCCTGCCGCGACGGCATAATCGAACAACCACTTCCGGTTTTCTTCAGGAAGATCTCTCACGGAAGCCTCGTAAAGGATCTCCATGGCATCTTCGATATTTCCTCCTATACCTCCGTCGCTGTCATCGGCAAACTGAAGTGCCTTGACCATTTCTTCAAGCACGGCACAAGCGATAAAAATGGCTGTTTGATGATTTTGTGATTCAAGGTGTTTCCTGGCAATTGTTAAATATTCGAACACCGCTTTTCCTACTGCTGCGGTCCTGTTCCATTCGATAAACCCACCCCGGCCTTTGGCTGATTGCAGGATCGCTTTGATCTCTTGGGCATAGCCCGCCTTCGATTCGCCTTCCAGGTGACGGGTGAACCGGGCCATAAAAAGCCTTCGGAATGAGGGATCCCGGAGACACTGTTCACGAATGAACGCTGCCTGGTGTTCAGGCGACAGATGGGCCAGGATATCGTCAACTTTTTCTCTTACCGTTTTTCGGCCTTTCAAACCTGTTTTTTCCGGGGATAAGGGAGCCGATGATTTCCCACGGCCCTGTTTTTGAATTCCAAGCGATTCCTGCTGCAGGAAAAACAGGAGCGCCACCACATGCTTGCAAACGGGTCCCATATCATAAGGACACGTACAGGAATGGTCTGTCACTTGTCTGTCCGTAATGGAGAGCGTTACCCGGTAGGGCTCGGTTCCCTGCACAATGGCTTCAAAACAACCAGGTGATAATTCTTCCGGTTCGTTAACCAATCCCTTGCTGAAATATTTCAATCCCCTCGTCAGGATGGTTTCGTCGATGACCTGTTCGAACTGGTCCAATGGAATGTTCATAGTGTACTTAGTTGTTAATCCTTCGATTAGAATGCTATAAGCAAAGTTATACTTTATTGCATAGTTATCATATTCATTTCCTTTTTCATTCCGTATCGCTTTCTCAACGATTCACTGTTCAGTTCGATCCTTTGGGTATTATAAACAATACGGTCGAGGATGGCATCAGCGATGGTTTGTTCGCCGATGATATCGTACCAGTTTACCACCGGCAGTTGTGAGGTAATGATATATTTGGATAATCAATCTACGATAGGAGGAGGAAGAACTTGGTAATCCATCTTCCCCCCCCTCTCCAGCCACCCACCTGAATCCTTGCTGAACCCTACCTGAAACAACACAGCATGAAAGCAGCAACAAACCTGAAACAAAGCAGCCGGCAACTGCAGTGCTTCCCAGGCGATACCGAATCATGTGACCGCAACCTCATCGGGATTCCCGACGTATCCGCGCTGTGCAGGAGGATTGCACGCACCTTCTGCACGGCCCGCCGGGAGACCCTGAGTGCCCACAGTGTCCGGAACCATTTCGGTTTTCCATCGCCCGAAGTCCTGAGGGAATGGTTGAATGAGATCCGGGTGGACGAAAGATACCTGGCTAATTTCATCCGGCAGCAACGACTTTAACGACAGGAAATCAATCTGTTACCAGGGGTGTATACACCCTTTTCCACTGCCGGGGGCCGTTTTGGCTCTTTATTTTTGCATCCATGTTCGAACACAGTCAACCCGGACGCGACGGCGCCCCAGTTATTCACCTTTTAAAACTAAAAACCATGTCAAGTACAACGGAAAATTTCTTAACCAAGACCTACCGCGGGAAATTCGGGAAACAAATGGTGTTCCGGAACCGCGGGGATGTCAGCATCCTGGCGAAACCGCCCAGGAAAACCAAAAAAGTGCCCACCGCGGCCCAGCTTGAGATCCGCCGGAAATTCAAACTCGCGGCACGCTGGGCAAAGGAGGCCATGCAGGATCCGGATAAGTTCGCGCTCTATTCCGCGAAGGCCTCGGGCATGATGACACCCTACGTGGTGGCCATGTCCGATTACCTGAAACCGCCCGTCGTTCACCGGATCGATCCGGAGGACTACCAGGGTTCCGCCGGCGACAGGATCCTTGTCATCGCTTCCGATTATACCCGGATCACCGGGCTGACGCTGAAGATCTCAGATGCCGCCGGCAATGTGATCGAGGAAGGTCCGTGTGAAGAGGCGTCAAATCTCGACCACTGGGCGTACACCGCCACACAGGATGTCTCCAGCCTCAGCGGGTTGGTGATCTCCGCCACCGCAACCGATGTGCCCGGCCACACCGGGACACTGTCGAAGACCCTGTAGCATTCTCCTCCGCCGGCCGGACGCCGGGAGCAGGCGTGACACCCTCACCCTCTCCCGGCCGCCCTCCCGGCTTCACGCTCAAAATTCAATATTCAATGTTCGTTTTTCAATAATCAATTTTTCCTTTTCCCATGTTCCCCAAATCCACGCTCCAGGGTCAGGTGCGAAGTATAAAGTGCAAAGTGTAAATAATAATAATTCGCACTTTACACTTTGCATTTTACACTTTACACGTAAGATTTCACCTCAGGATTTACTCAGTTTTCCAGCTTTTCCCAATTTTTCTTCCATTTTTCTTTTATACTGAATCTTAACGGGTTTGCAAAGCAAAGCCGTTAAGAGTCAGTGATACTGAGCGATCAGGTATGCAAGGATTTGCAAACCTGATCAGCCGAAGTATAATTGTTTAGAAGAGCTTGACAAGTTGAACTATTTCGTGAAGGGTACGTGAGGTTTTTTTGCTAATGACATCAGCGTAAAAAAATACCGATGATCAGGGAAATTGCACAGAAGACGACTGACTATTATTGTACGATCTTTATCGTATTCCGGAAGAAAAGGATAGAGGAAACCAGGCATAAAACAAACTGGGAACCAAACATGGGGAGGCCGTCCCAGGCCTTTGACAGACCGGCTTTTTCGGCAAAGGGGCAGAATGCAATCAATACAAGTAAATATATGGTATTTGCAACGGTTGAAACAAAGCTCAACAGATAACCCAGTGGTTTTCTCCTCCATAGCAGCACGGCCCCGGTAAACATTACCGGAACCTGAATTGTTAAATCGACCGCAGCAACCAAACCATATCCTTCGTTCATTCCCGGAATAACGGGTTTTATTCCATACAGAACAAATCTAAGCCATTCGCTGACCCACATGGCCATGATGATTCCCCCGAAAAGGAAAAGAACAGATCCGATTACGATCCGAAGCGTTTTTGACAGGGTAAAATTCTTTTCTATCTGCAACATGTGATAATTCGCCGCAACGAGAATTATACAAATCAGGGAAGAAACACTTATTGCAACATATACGATAAAGAACGGGTTGACAGATGCACCGAAAAGGTAGAAGCAATTGTTATAAAAGCCATAAAACAACATCGCGAACCAGACATATTTTGCGACGACCGACCCGGCCTGGCTGTATAGTAAAGCCCAGGTAAATACAGGGATTGCAATGAAGAGGGTTACCAGGTCATTTCCCCGCCAGGAAGCAATAACTTCATTACTGTCGTGATAAAGGTCCGGGAACAGCGTACTTCCCAGTGATTGGATAAGCATAAGAATCAGCAGGGCGATGGATATCGCAAACAAAGGTTCTTTTCTCCCGATAAAGGTTTCCATAGTGTTGAAATTTTGAAAATGTGAACAGGGTAAAAACATATACTAATGAAATAGTACCGATTAACCTGGGTTCATAAATCAGCAGACAACAATCTTTTTTTAATCCGGAAGAGGGATTGTGGCTGTATACCTAAAAACGAGACGATATGGTATTGCGGAATGCGTTGAATAAATTTCTTATTTGGCTTGAGAAAATGGATATATCGCAATTCTTTCACGGCCAATAATTTGAAAGCAAAATCAAAGCTAAGAAAAAATCTCAATTATACTGATACCAGGATCCTTAAAAATTCGACTTACTAATTCCATAATTGCTTCCGAATTGGAGTTTCTGATACAAAAAAATTTTCGCGCTGGAACAGGATCACTGATAGTTTCGTACATTTGATACCGGTATGGGCGACAACAGAAGAAATATCACTTCGGGGATTTTTTTACTGGGTTTATTATTCGTCTTTATTTCTTTTTCTCAACGAGAAAGGAGTTCGGATAAAGAAACAACCCGATTTGTTATTTCCAATACAACCAGCTCCGGTGTCCAGGCAATCCTTATCCCGGCGATCTCAAGCCCGGGAACCGGCATTGGATGGATCAAAAATACCGGCTCGAATTTTTTTTCTCAGGATACCGGTACCCGCAGGGAAATTCTGCTGAACAACCAGCTATCCGGTTGCTGCAAATCCTGCCGGCTTGAATTTCGTTGTACCCGTTTAGTCATTGGTTTCATTTTCCCTCAAAAAGTTCCAGAGCAGGGAAATGACGATGATATCCCTTCAATTATACTGAATGTTAACAGCTTTGCTTTGCAAACAAGTTAAGATTCAACATAATTCCTTTACCTTTTTTTTTTGACCACAGCATGATCATGCCTGGTTCATCCCGGTGATTCATGAGATCCTGTTTTCGGAAACGAAGTGCATTACAACAGTTGTCGGACAATCCCGGGGATTTATAAATTCTAACTATACGATTATGAAAACGTTAAAATATTTATTCGTAGGAATATTGTTACTGAACCTCCTTCCCGTTTGCATTTCCCAAACACCGGTAAAGGGCAAGCAAGTCATTACCTTGCAAAGTGTCCGTAAAAATGCACCCCGTGAACTATTGGCCGAATCGAAAGCGGTCCTGACACGAAGGCTAGAACGTATGGACCTTCGGGATGTTCAGATTTCACTGAATAATTCAACTGCAGAATTGATCATCACCGTCGTGGATACAATTTCACCTGCGACTTTGTCGGAAATTCTGCTGACCCGGGGAAACGTCGGTTTTAAAGCAGACACCCTGCTGGCTCTGAATCAGGAAAACCTGTCGGATGTGCACGCCGATTTTACCCGGCCGGATCATCCTGCGCTATGTATCTCCTTTAAAGAAGATAAATGGAAGGCGTTGGAAGACTTGACGGCCGGAAATATGGGTAAGCCTGTCGCCTTTGTGGTTGACGACAACGTTTATTCTGCTCCGGTGATCACGGATAAAATTTCCCATGGACAGATTTCATTGACCGGGAGTGGCTTTTCAACGGCTGAAGTCAGGAAATTGGTCGCTATCCTTTCAAGCGGACCGGTGCCTTTGAAATTTATCCTGGCGAATCAAAAGTAAGGGCCGGGCCAATCCTGAAAACCCTGGCCATTCCCCGGCAGGCCGCGGCTAGGGCTCGCCGGGGGCCGGAGGATTCTGTACCAGCAAAGAGGCTGACGTTGCGTCAGCCTCTTTGGTTGTGTCATGAAACTTGAATCTGCCTGGCCGGTTTGGGTTTGGCTTCCTCCTTCTTCGGGATGGAGACTTTGAGGATACCGTTCTCGTAGCGGGCTGCGATTTTTTCGCTATTTGCGGTATTCGGCTGATCAGGTTCGCATTTTTGCGGACCTGATCGCTCAGTATCTGAATCTAAAGTAGTTTTGCTTCGCAAACCTGTTAGTTTTCGGTATATTTGTTTCGAATACATGGGCCGGCACAACGGTCGGTCGTGGTGTACACTTTTGACGATGGACCATTTCCGGCGTATCGTCCGTAATTTGCTGGGTACCGATTCAGGCCTGTATGCAAAAGGGGCAGAGGTGCTGGATTTTGTGTCAACCCTCCGGGTGGAAGGATACCGGACCTGGCGGGATCTGAAGTCGGCCGGCGATGGGGCGGAGGGGGAACCTCCGCGACCAGTGTCGCTGAAAAGCCTGCCGTATCCGGTGTTCCTGCGGCCGGGAACCCTGGATGCGCATGTGATCATCAACAACATCATCCGGAGGGAGTACGGACGGGTGGAGCCCGGCGCCGATCCGGCATGGATGATCGATGCCGGCGCCTATATCGGAGACACATCGGCTTTCTTTCTGACCCGTTATCCCGGAATACGGATCGTGGCCCTGGAGCCCGATGCCGGAAGTTATGCGATCGCGCAGAAAAATCTCCTGCCCTTCGGCGACCGGGTCACGCTGTTGCCAAAGGGATTGTATGTGCACGACCAAACTGCCCTGTTTTCGGGCTGCGGTCCCGGTGCTTCGATCGCCGCGACGGGTGTTGCGATCGATTGCATTTCGCTTCCCACCCTGATGAGTCAATATTCGATTCCCCGCATCGACATCCTGAAAATGGATATTGAAGGCGCCGAGGAGGCAATTTTCCGGGAGCAACCGGAGCAATGGCTCGGCCGGGTGGGTCTCCTGATCCTGGAGATCCATGGGAATCACCTGCTGGCGCCGATCTCCCGCGTACTGACGGCCCACGGTTTCACGATGGTGCCGTACCGCTCGGTGTGGTATTGCTGCGCGACGGATCATGTTTAAAATGTCGCGATACCGGTTCCCGTAAGGGCCGGGCCGGGTGTTGACTCCGAAGGCAACGTTGTTCGCCGCCATCCGAAAACCGTGCTGCGGGCGTATCGGGATTTTCCTGCGAAGCGTTATCTTTGCAACATACAGACAGCGCCATCCTTATCCTTATGAA
>Ga0209098_1004671_pt1 | contig 10577 bp, 4 predicted proteins | sample AD_JPNHW1_MetaG_FD_184429 | JGI IMG/M metagenome (GOLD analysis project Ga0209098, IMG submission 184429) | Active sludge microbial communities of municipal wastewater-treating anaerobic digesters from Japan - AD_JPNHW1_MetaG (SPAdes) (version 2) | ecosystem: Engineered > Bioreactor > Anaerobic >... | reverse complement strand
GGCATTACGCAGCAGAAGGTTATAGGCACTTTTTACATCGAAACCGGTGATTCCGCGGAGGTACGAACCGGCCACAAATGGAGCTGCATGGTCGCCGTGAAAAAAGGTTGGCATAAATCCGCCTGATTTTTCACCTTTGTCAATCAGCGATTTGATTACATTTTCGGTGACTTTCGGCGAGAGCATTCCGAGCAATACCAACTTATTACGGTAGTCGTCCCACAACGAAGGTTCGGTGTAATAATCGAAGCCCATATTGGCAACGTTGCCTTTTACGTCGGTGTACTGACAGTTGTAGTCGCTGCGTAAAGCGGGCCACAAAAACGAGCGGTAAAGGGTAGAGTAGAACAGTCCTTTTTGACGTTCAGTTCCTCCGCTGACTTTGATTTTCGAAAGCAGACTTTCCCATGTTTTGGTGGCTTCGTCGCGCACTTGCTGAAAGCTTTTGCCCAGCATTTCTTTTTCCAGATTTTCCTTGGCATTTGCAATGCTCACGAACGAAAACCCAATTTGCAACTCGAGCGGATTAGGCGAATCAGCAAAGTTTACAATGGAGATTTCATGTTTTTCGCCTTTTTGCGATTCAATGTTTTTGATGGTGTGGTTGGCTATGGCGTAGAAATACATTTTTTCGCCCGTTTGCTGAAAACCTTTGAAAACATGTTCGCCTTCCTGGTTAATTTCCCAACTGCGAACCCGTTCGTTCGAGCTACTCAGATCGGCAATCAGCTTTTTGCCCTGATTGTTTTTGTAGGTGTATTTGTGAAATGCACAGCGCAGGGTCGAAGTCAGCTCCGCATTCACTCCGTAACGTTCGAGGTAAACCTGGTAATATCCAGGGTGTGCCGATTCGTTTTGGTGGCTGTAGGGTGAGCAATAGTCTTCAGGAGAAAACTGGCCATTGGCTGGTAAAAGCGGGATGTGTCCAAGATTCCAGTGGCCTTTGCTGGTGTGTACAAAGGCGTAAATTACGGTGTCTTCGTACTGGTAGCCCGAGCCGCTATGAAAAAGCGTAACCGGCGTAAGTTGCACCATAGCATTGGGCAACGATGCTCCCGGAAAAACTTCGGCTCCCCAGGTGCGGTGGGTGGGTTTATAGCCAATGTCGATACTGTCCCACAGGGTGGCCGTTCCTAAAAACGGATTAACGTATTTGGTGAGTGGTTTTTGTGCCTGCAGCGAAAATACAGTTGACAAAAACAGAACGAGGGCAAGAACATTTGTCTTCATTACTTGTAAGCTTCAATGGTTGGTTTTTCAGTTAATTTCGGGATGCAAATTACTTCATTTGTAATACAACATTGCACATTCTTACACTCATTGCCGGTTCAAGCAGATTTTCCGGTTCCTTCCTCTGCAATCATACACCGTGTCTGTTCTCCGGATTTACGAATAAGAGGTTGACACTAGTAGGGTAGGACAACCTCTTTTTCAAACATTTAACTTATGCGAAAGGATTTAAATGTTTTCGAAACATGGAGCAGTCAACAAAAAGACTGTACGAAAGTGCTTAGGTTGTAGCACTCTGTACAGTCTGTTAAGTTATTGCCTGCTGTTAATATCCTGGGTTTTGAACCAGTTTCGGATTCCTCTGCATTTCGTCGTTAGGGATTGGGAAAAGCAGATTCTTCTCGGTGAACGTTTTACCCCATGGGTTCGTTGCACCAACTAAAGGAACAAAAGTAAATACTCCGTCTTTCACAGTTGGGTACATTTTGGTACGGGTAATGTCGTTCCAGATTTTATTTTCGAAAATCAACTCTCTGATTTTTTCTTTCCAAACTTCTTTGATGAATTCGTCTTTTGAAAGAGCCATCAATGCGGTTGTGATTTCAGCTTTTGTTTTATTCATCGATGCTCTTGCCTGAATGGTTGCCAGGTAACCGGCAGCTTCAGCGTTTACTCCGCTCGATTGTGCAATGGCTTCAGCAGCAATCAGGTACATTTCGGCTAAACGGTAGTGTGCCTGGTCTTTTTCTGATTTGTTGGTGGTGTACAATGCATTTGGTTCGAACCAGAAGTAAGGAGCAACATCAGTGAAAGTAACGGTTTCGCCTTTACGGGCACCTTTTGTAAAGGTGTATTTGGTGTGGAAATATTGTTTTTCCTGAGCACGCAAATCGTTGGTTTTGTCGTATACGGCCAGAATTTGTGATACCGGACGATAAGCCAGGTTACAAATGCTGTAGGTGAACTCACCCCATGTTGCAGCTTCGTTAGGGAAACAGAATGTTGGACGGGCACTACCGTTAGCAATCGACGGATCGTATTCAATTACATACAAATATTCGTTTTCGTTATCCGAAGTACGAAGGGTGTTGTAAGCACTTGTTTCAGGAGTTGAACCATTTTGAATCAAAGCATAGTTGCTGTTGTTGATCAACGATTTAGCTACAGTTGCAGCTTCGGCGTATTTGTTTCCGTTCAACGGCGCACCACTCATGTTCAGGTAAACGTCGGCAAGCAATGCTGAAGCACTACCTTTTGAGATGCGATATCCGTTTTTAGGCATTGGAAGATCGGCCAAGCCACCTTGCTCAACAGCAAATTTCAAATCTTCAACAATCAAGGCGTAAATGTCAGCTACTGAAGCTTTTTCAATATACAGGTTCTCGAGTGATTCGTATGGATCGGTGATTTTAGGTACGCCACCAAACATTTTAACCAAATGGAAATAGTTCAACGCTCTGAAGAATTTTGCTTCTGCCATCAGTTTATTTGCATCAGCTGCAGCTAAACCAGGAGTTGTTGGTATGTATTTGATAGCATTATTGGCACGGCCAATGGCAATGTAGCAGTTCTGCCAAAGGGTAAGCATGTTTCCGTTGTTAACAACCGGGTCAACAGCCAGGTTCTGGCAATCCTGAACGATTTTTTCCTGTCCTTTGTATTGGTTATCGAATAAACCGGAAATATATCCGCCATACATAGCAGTTGTTCCGGCGTAAACGCTTGCATTATAGAATGATGGAAATCCGTTTCGGTACAAGTTGTTTACCGCGCTGTTTGCGTCGGCCGCATTAGCGTAAAACTGACTAACACTAATTTGTGAACGAGGTTCTTCTTTCAGGAAATCTTCGCAGGAGTTTAATCCTATCAGTGAGAGGCATAATGCACTGAAATATAATATCTTTTTCATTTTGTTCTTGTTAAAGTTTAATTAGAAGCTAACATTTACACCAAAAGTGAATGTTCTTGGCTTTGGATATTGATAGAAGAAGATGTTCTGTCCGAACTGGTCGCCGTTCGAAACTGCTTCGGGGTCGTATCCCAGAAAATCTTTTGAATCAACAATGAAAGCATTGCTAACACTGGCATAAGCTCTCAGCTTTTTGAATCCATATTTGGTCAGGGCTTTCTTGTCGAATGTATATCCAAGCTGAATGAGGTTACCGCGGATGTAAGAACCGTCGCAAACCCAGTGTGAGTCGGCCTGACTATCCTGTCCGGCGTAGTTTTGCTGTCTGATCTGCTGAACCATAGTATTCTGGTTTGTTTCAGTCCATCCGTTGTACAGGATAGTTGCAAATCCGTTGGCGATACCGCTGCGGTCTTCCATCGAGTGGAAATACAACTGCCATGTGTCAACACCATAAACAAACTGCAGGTCGCAAGTCAAATCCCAGTTTTTATAACGGAAAGTGTTGATCAAACTACCAGTCCAGTCTGGCAAACCTTTACCAATAATTTCGCGGGCTGCGCTTCTTTTTGCCTGTCCGGGAACGGCACCAACTTTAGCAGCTTCAGCAGCTTCGGCAACACTCCAGGTACCCAAACGACGGTAACCGTAGAAAGAGCTTAACGATTCGCCAACGCGAAGGATAACGTTACCTCCAACAAAACCAGGGCTTGTCAGGATGTCTTCGTTGTTTTTACCTAATTTCTCAATACGGTTGGTATTGTAGTTGGTATTCAGGGTAGTTTCCCAGGTAAAGTCTTTGGTTTTAATGTTAGTTGTGTTTACTAAGATGTCCAAACCACGGTTCGATACTTCACCAATGTTGTCGGTTACCGAGCTAAATCCTGTTGTGTAAGGAATTGGGCGGGCAAGCAACAAGTCAGAAGTCAGTTTGTGGTAGTAGTCCATGTCTAAGTTAACGCGGTTGTTGAATACGCTCAGGTTGAAACCAAAGTCGAACTGGTCTGTTTTTTCCCATTGAAGGTCAGGGTTAGCCAAACGGGCAACGTTTGTACTTGCGCCGCGGCCGTTGTTCAGCAATACTGTTCCGGAAGAAATAGTAGCCAATGTACTGTAAACACCGATTTCGGAGCTACCGGTACGTCCGTAGCTGGTGTGCAGTTTCAAGGTATTCAGCCAACTGATGCCTTTCATGAAGTTTTCGTTAGAGATAACCCAACCCAAAGCAGCAGAAGGGAAAAATCCATAGTGGTTGTTCATACCGAAACGTGAAGAACCGTCCATACGTGCGGTTACCGTAGCTAAATATTTGTCGTTGTAGTTGTAGCTACCACGAACAAAGTATGAGTTCATTGCCCAACGGTTCCAGTCAGAACTTGGTGCGGCAGGAGTTGTGCCTGCGCCTAAGTTATCGTATCCGAAGAAATTGGTGCTGAAACCTGTTACTGTACCTGTATTTGAGTTAGCCCAGGTTGATTGCGACCATGACAGACCAGCCAACGCATTGATGCGGTGTTTCTTGATCATGGTATTGTAGGTAAGGAATGTTTCTTCCTGCCAGTACAAGTTGTCGTAAGTCGAAATATTGGCGCTTCCGTTTGGCGACGAAATGTTGATCAAATCGTTCGGACTGAAGTTTTTATCCTTGTTTAAGTTGGCGTCAACACCAATCTGGGTTTTCAGGTCAAGTCCTTCCATCAAATGGAAAGTCAACGATCCGTTACCGAAAAGTTTGGTTTTGAAACGGTTCATTTTGCGTGTAGTCAACTCGTGTACCGGGTTACTCATTGCTTCGAGACCCAGGTTCAGCTTGTTACCTGTGAACTGAGAGCTTGACCATCTTCCGTCAGGGAATTTCACCGGAATAATGGCAGGCATTTCCCACATGGTACGACGTGCTGTTTGTCCGCCGCCGGTTTCGTCAATATCGTTAGCCCAGGTGTGGTTCACCATTAAGTTCATGCCAGTTGATAACCAAGGTTTTGGATTGGCATCGTAGGTCATTTTAACGTTCATACGTTTCAGGTAGCTGTTCAGCATGATACCTTCCTGATCGGTGTAGTTTACGAATGCACCAACCGACGATGTTTTGCCCTGTTGCTGAATGCTTAATTGGTGACTGTGTGAAACAGCATCTCTTGTAACTTCATCCTGCCAATCAGTATCGTAAAGTGGTTTTCCACTAGCGTCAAAAAGCAGTGGATCGCTGCGGTCAACAACACGTCCGGCATATTTGGCACTCTGTGGATATTTAGCGAAGTTAGCGAAACCGATATCTTCCATTTTCATGAATTCTTCGGCATTCATCAGGTCAACTTTCTTGGCCAAAACTCCAACACTGATCCAACCGTCATATGAAACAGTTACACCATCGCCTTGACCTGAACCTCTTTTGGTAGTAACAAGGATAACACCGTTAGCACCACGGGCACCGTAAATAGCAGCAGCCGAAGCGTCTTTCAAAACCTCGATACGCTCAATGTCGTTCGGGTTAATGAATTGAAAATCTGACATCTGAACACCGTCAACCACATACAATGGGTTTGATGAAGTGTTGATTGAGTTGATACCACGGATAATTACACGCGCATTTCCTGAAGGGTTACCAGAGTTTGTAAAGATGTTTACCCCTGATACTTTACCTTTCAAGCCTTGAAGAGCATTGAATGACGATGATTTTAATAGCTGTTCAGAAGTTGTTACACCTACCGAACCGGCTACGTCTGATTTACGCTGCACACCATAACCTACGGCAACAACTTCGTCCAACCCAATGGTTTCATCCTGCATCGAAACATTAATGTGTGTTTTGTTTGCAACTGCAACTTCCTGCGATTTCATTCCTACAAAGGAGAATTGTAGGGTAGCATTGGCAGGCACATTGGTGAGGCTGAAGTTACCATCAGCGTCAGAAATTGTTCCACTGGTAGTACCTTTCACAACTACAGAAACGCCAGGAAGCGGACCGCCAGAGCTGTCGGTTACTTTTCCGCTAACTGTTTTTTGTTGTTGCGAGGCAGCGGCGCTTTTTCCTTCCTGAAACAACATGATGTGACGATCGTTGATCGAATACTTCACATTGGTTCCGTCGAAAATAATTGAAAGCGTTTGTTCGATGTTTTTACCTTTAACATCCAAATCAACTTTGCGGTTAAGGTCGATGTATTCGGCACTATAGGCAAACCGAAATTCGGATTGGTTTTCAATGGCTTCCAAAACATCAACAACCCGAGTGTTACGAAAGTCCAGATTAATTTTTGTACTCTGGCTGTAAAGACTTGCAGAAACCTGCATTAATCCTACAAAAAGGAAAAGAATAGTTAGTCGCATAATCCTAAAACATTTTTTGTCCCAGATCAGAGGTATTATACCTCGGAATCCCGATTTTTTTTTCATAGTTTTGAGTGATTTTGTTATTAATAATTCATCGTTTAACGATGGATAATTGGCCGGGAAGCGTTGCTGCGCTTTCCGGTTTTTTATTTCCAGTCGTTTCCGATGGTAAATTTCTTTTAGCTATTTTTCATTTGTATAAATTTTCAATTTAGGGTTCTACAATTTTCGTATTAACTTCAGTTTTCAATTAAATCTCAACGAATGGAATAGCCCTTTATCCATTTTCGTTTGGTGCGGGTATTGGCACTCGTGACTATTTTATTTGTTAAGCTCCTTTTGTTTATTGTACCTTAATTCAATAAAGTTATCGTGCTGGATAGCCTTAACCGGTGTAATTTTCTCAATCAGGCTAAGAATATCACTGAGTTCTTCATTTTTAATTGTAAATGTGAATGGCAGATTTTTAATCTCCTCGTCAACCTTAAATTTTTGATTATAGCGTTTCTGCAAACGAATAACCAGCTCATTCAGCGGGAGGTTGTATATATTTATGATACCATCCTTCCACGAGGTATATAAATTGGTGTTTACATTATTTATATCCAGGCTTTTGCTTGATTTATCGAACATAGCCAGTTCTCCGGGTTTCATTTCTTTGCTGAGCAGTTTATCCGAAGCCGAATTAAGTTCTACTTTCCCTTTTTCAAGCACTATCTGTATGTTTGCTTCTTCAGGATAGGCCGAAACTAAAAATTCGGTGCCTAAAACTTTTACTCTCAAATCGCCGTTTGCTACAACCATTGGTAAATCCTTGTTTTTATGCACTTTAAAAAATGCTTCGCCCACCAACTCAATGTTACGGTTACTGGCCGAAAAATGATTGTCGTACCTGATCCTGGAGCCCGAATTAACCCAAATGACTGAACTGTCGGGAAGCACCACTTTCGAGATTTGGCCATAGTCGGCTGCAACGGTGGTGTAGGTAACCGGGATATTGTTTTTTCCTGAAGTAAAAATATAAATCAACGCCGGAAAGCTGATTATAACGAGCAGAATGGCAGCATAACGGAAAAAGTTGAGCGAGCGCTGTTTACGGAGTACTTCGTTTTGCAGTTGTTCCATCATTTGCGATTGGATGTTTTGCCAGCTTCCATTAAACTCTTTAGGAACCGTTTCATGCACAATTTCGGCTTTCCATTCTTCTTTTATCTGATGAAATTCGGCTAAATGGTCGTCCTTCCTGATCCAGTTCAGCAATTCAGACTGCTCGTCAGCAGAGCTTTTCCCATTCAGATATTTTGTAATTTTTGATTTCATTATTTGTTGTTTCAAGATGAGTACACCGTTTTTTAGAAAACCCTACCTCGGGGATGAAAAAAAAGATTCGGGTTGCGAGATACGTGTTACTGGTTGCGCAACCCGAGGTTAGAAGGTTTTAGTAATTGAATATTGGTTGTTGGGTATTCGATATTTCTTTTTGGGCTTGAAATTTTACTTCAGGAGTATTGTGATCAGAACAGCCAAAAGCGGGAATTTATGGAGCATTTCAGTTCTGATTTGCTCTTTGGCCTGATGCAGATGTTTTTCAACGGCTTTTACCGAAATGCCTAATTCTTCGGCAACATCCTTATTTTTTTTGCCTTCAATCTTGGCTTTTATAAAAACCAACCGGCGTTTCTCCGGAAGTTCGTCAACCGATTCGCGAATGGCTTCAATCAATTGTTCTTCAATCGATTTTTCTTCGCGTCCGGTAAAATCCAATTGATACAAGTGTTGTAACTCGTTTTCTTCAAGGTTACTGATTTTTTTCTCGATCAGCTCATTTTTCTGGTCACGCAAATGGTTGAGACAACGATTGCGCAACATCACAAAGAGAAGACTTTCGACAGATTGCCGTGGATCAATAGTCTGCCTTTTTTCCCACAATCGCAAGAAACAATCCTGAACAAGGTCATTCGCCTGCGCCTGATCGTGAATGAAAAGACGGCAATAGCCCAGCATTCGGGGAAATATTTGCTTGAAAAGCTCCTCGAATGCAGCAGAATTTCCTTCTTTCAGCTTAATATTGTGAGGATGGTTAATCATTGGTGTAAAAGAAGTAGATTTTTTCGACAGAAAACAGAATTTCGCCATCGAAAATTCTCGGTAAACAGTCAAAGCTTCTCAAACGAAGTGTAGCAAAGGCCAAAATAGAAATTAGCCTGAACTTTTTTTGTTTGTAAAATCATTAAATGCAGTAGAATTTGGTGCCATACAGAATAGACAGCTGCCAAAAATTATTTGGAGGTACGCATCATGTCGTGTATCTCAGAAGCAGTTAAGGCTTCCTTAAAAATTCTGATTCCATCAATTTCGCCTTTGAATATTCGTTCGTTTGGAAATTCTTCGTTGCCACCTATCATCCAGTTACCAAAAGATTTGAGTTTGGGCCGGAAATCAAGATTAGTTGAAGCTTGCAGTTTTCCGTCTATATATAATTGCAGCAATTTGCCTTTGCACACGCCTGCTATATGATGCCAGTTGTTTAACCAGTTGGCGGGAAGTGGAGCAGTGCAATCGCCAAGGCCCCAACCGCCCGCAAAAAAAGTAAGCGCATGGCCGCTACATTGAATAACAATGTGATCGCCTTTAGTTATGAGATCAGCCATCGCATACTGCTCCGGTTTAACCCAGATCATTAGGGTAATCGTTTGGTCGAAAAGATTAAGACTTTCTGAAGAACTGAATCGAAGTACTTTGTCGCTATGTTCTCCCGTATCTGTTTCTCTGAATCCATTATTCTTCATTCCTGAGATATCCTGCACCAAATGCGCGGACTCAATATTTGAAGGAGAAATATTCAGAACATCGGATTCAGTATTGAAATCGTAAATTTTTACAATCCTGGAAATGTCACCAGCCTTCAGATTAAAAATGCCTTTTTCATTGGTTGGCAAAACATGTTCCAGCAATTTTGCATGGCTGGGTTCAAGCCAAACGCTGTCGGTTGCTATAATTTTATCATTTAGATAAATTTTTACGAGCGCTGTATCGGCTTGTCCGCACATACTCTTAACCGAATAGTTGTATTTCCCGGCTTCTCCTATCCTGAAAAGCGAATTACAGATAAGATCGGTGACCACATATTTCTTTTGTATCGCGGTAGCTGGCTTGGTTACAGAAACAAGCCTGTCGGGCAATCCATTCAGGCTTAGTTTCCTCATTCCGAACAGATACAGACGGCAGGTGATTGTCTCCGTTTTTGTTTCACCAGCCTTAACGAAAACTTTCTTTATTTGATTTGGTTTTCCATCAACCAATAGTTGCAATTCAAAGGTTCCGGCACTTCCTTTATTCTCCAGTAAACAACTAATTTCAAAGGGTTGATCCGGAACAACTTCCTTTTCACTCACCTCAAATTTTACTACACGTATTTGGGAGTAGTCTGGCGTGTTGGAACGCTCTGCAAAAGGTAAATTAGCAAACTGTTCTCTGGCCGGAATGCTGTCCATAAAAAAGGTTAACTCGCCACCAGCAGTAATCGTTGAATGTGAGATCCATGGGTGATAGGCGGTTTTGTTATACATTATTTTGCTGACATAGATGTTTTGAGGCGAATTGTTTTTTACTCGAACTATCCATTTTTTGCCGTTGGGTAAATTCAGCGTGATCTTCTGAAAGAGGGGAGAACCCAATTCATAAACAGGGCGTCCTGGACAAAACGGGAAAAATCCCATCGCGTTAAACACATACCAGCTCGACATCGAACCCAAATCGTCGTTTCCAGGCAACCCGCCTGGTGATGGCGAATAGTTTGATTGCATGATGGCGCGTGTCCATTTTTGAGTCAGGAAACTTTGCTTTGTGAAATTGAAAAGATATGGAATATGAAAAGCCGGTTCATTGTCGAAAAGGATGAATTTGTTGCTCAATGCCGAATCTAATTTACTACTAAAAGAATCGCTTCCGGCAGCAAAGTTTACCATACTAACCGGATCATGTGGTACAAAAAGCGAGTAGATCCATTTGTCTCCTTCTTTGTAGCCGCGCCCTTCAGGTTCTGTAATAAAAGTCTCGTTTTTTCGGGGTAGAAAAAATCCGGATTCGGGTACAAACAAATTTG
>Ga0209098_1004669_pt1 | contig 10579 bp, 13 predicted proteins | sample AD_JPNHW1_MetaG_FD_184429 | JGI IMG/M metagenome (GOLD analysis project Ga0209098, IMG submission 184429) | Active sludge microbial communities of municipal wastewater-treating anaerobic digesters from Japan - AD_JPNHW1_MetaG (SPAdes) (version 2) | ecosystem: Engineered > Bioreactor > Anaerobic... | reverse complement strand
AACCATTGATGCAGAATTAGCTGCTTGTAAATTGGCATTAATAGCACTCTTGGCATCTCGATGTAATTGTCTAATAGCAGCAGAAGCTTCTCTGGCTTGATTAGAGAACCTATCTTTAAGTACTATGGCAATTCCAATTTCTAGGTTATTTGAGTTGGGTGACCCCGCTGTGAATACTGGCATGATTAAAATAAGTTTGGTTTATACTGTTTATAATATTCTTCAGAGTATTTAATAAGTTTTTCTCTATCACTAAAAGGTAATGATTTTAACTCAGCTAGAGTTATGTGCACCCCTAATATATGTAAATAGGAAAAATCATTTATTAAATCTCTTCTAAATAGAAAAAACTGTCCAATGAGAAAATGTTAATTGGGTATTTTTGATTAGGGTTGTCAGGGTTATTGATATAAATATAACCACTGTAAACAGGATCCATATCCTTGATAGCTTTGTTTATCTCTTTCATTTCTTGTACAGAGAACATATCAAAGTTACTTACAACTACTGGTTTACCATCTATTAGTAATCTAAGGTTACGGCAAGTTAATTTTTTATTTTTGGTTTGTTCAGCCAATGGTAAATTCATATATCTTACTTCTTGGTCATTAGTATAGATATCAAATAAAAATACTTTACCGCTGGTAGTTGTAATTTTTAAATCTTTAAATTGTTTTATTGGGTAATATGGTACAGCATCTGGTTTAGCCATGATTTCTTCTTTCTCTGGTACCTTACTGTAATCAGTAAAGATTAATTCTTCTAAATCCTGGATATATGAGACTTTTAAATCTTTTTTCCATTCAAAATCAAATTCTACATCTTTACCAAGAGAATGTATTCTTGATTGTATCAAGATAACATTTCTATCTAACACTGGTAATGTATAAGCTTCTTCTGGTGATAGCTTACCACTTTCGGTGTAATCAGTTTTAACTACAATAGCACTAATGAAATTAGTAATGTTCATTAGTTTTTCTAACTCAACTTTTGATGATAAGATATCATCATCTGCCCCATTTTGTTCACGAATTGTGTAACTGTGACCAGATGGTACTGTAAATGTTTTTTCCATAATTTTTGTTATTTGTGTTCTTACATAAAAATAGGCCGTATCTCTACGGCCTATTACAATTTATTGTTTTACACAGATACCTATTGAAAACTCGATTTCTTCAATTAAGTTGTCAGAGCTTAATCTGTCTAATGTTACCCCATTTACTTTCATTGGCCAAACCTCTTCACAGTAGTGGGTATTTAAAACTGTTTGTCCATCTTCGGCCAGTTCATCAACTAAACAGGTTTTCCAATAAGATTCTGGTGTTAAACCACCACCTAATAGTTGATCTTGGATACTATTTATCCAATCCCATAGCCAAGTATCAGAACCTTGAGTTGGTGATAATTTACTACCAGTCATAGATCCAACGCTGATTCTACCAGCGGTTTTTACATCGCGATTAGCATCCCCATGTGATACTTCTTCTATTTTGATTTCTGGTAATTGAACTTTTTGAAAAAGAAAAGGATTAATTGGATAACCTACAAAGCGGATTCTCCATTGGAATACTTTTCTTGGGTTTTTAACTTGTGGCATATATTTTTAAATTTTAAAGATTAGTTAATACTTACTGTACCATTTGCTGTATCAATACTTAAGTAAATACTAATTTCTTGTAAGCTTACAATATCCTTATAACTTACTTTGATTTTATATTTACCTTGTCTTACTTCAGCTTCAGTGTTCAATGTTAATTGAGAGTAGTTCTTCGCATTTTGATCACCTATCCAAGTATATTCGGTTATAGCAATCCCAACCAAATCATCAAATACCTTTTTATTAGATAGATAAATATCTTTCCAGGTACTGAATGTATTTGGCTCTTCAAGATACTTTTCTAATTTTGGTTTTAATGTTTTCTTTAGATAAAGTTGTAAACCAATAGTAGATAAGAACCGGTCAGAACTTTCCAAATTAAGTGATGTGTAGTTGTGCCATAACATAGTTTGTTTACCAGCAGTTTCAGTATCTTTAACAACAAAGATATTAATACGAGATGTAGCAAATTGGTTAAGTGTTTCTACCATAGCTGGACTTCCAAGGTTTTCAATAATTGGACCATGCCCATCTGGTACTAAACCACGGTTTTGATTTGCAAATGAATAGTAAGGACCATATTGTTCTGCAGATACATCGGCTAATCCAATAACTGTTCCCAATACATCACATTTTTTCAAAATACCATCCGAGTTGTATAGTTTAATACCACCACCAAAGTAAGCTACGTTTTTATGATAACCAACAGTAGTTTTAATTGTATCAACTGCAGATTTAGTTTCAGCAGCAGTTCTGAAAGTACCATCAGTATTTGTTTTTGGAATTTCAACAAAGAATTCTGTATCAAATAAACTTGCTACTGACTCAGCTATACTTTTAACGGTAGTTACATAATCTGTAGCAATATGTTGGTGCATATGAGAACAGATTAAATGGTAAGCACTTTCACCCTTTATTTTATTGTAAGCAGAAATCCAAGTGGCTGATGATGAAGCTCCACCATTAGTACCCTCATTAATTACTTGTATGCTTGGTGTTTCAAGAGTAGCAGCTCCAATCTTTACATAACCCAACCAGGCATTGTGTTCCTTAATAACATTAACTGAACCTTCTAAATCAAGCCCAGTATATGTTGGTACTCCAGTACCACTGGAAGTAATTGAAACATAGGTTAAGGTGATGTTTGGAGTATTTTGTAAGAAATCAATAATTGATTGTTGGTCAACCATTGTTTCTACACCAGAAGTTACAGAAGCAGTAGAAGCCAATAACAAAGCTTGGTTGATTACAGAATTGGTATTGATAGAATCATCAGTATTAAAAGATTTAAACTGAGTAATATAAACTCTTGCAATACCATTGGTAATTACTTCTTTTAATTGTAGATAGAAATTACGATTAAGATTGTAACCATACTCGGATACTACATTAGAACCTTTTTCTCTAGTAGTAATTTTGTACTTAATCTCAATCTTTTTAGTGTTATCAATTGGATCTTCCAAGAAGATAGAAATATTTGTAGCGGTTTCTCCAGTGGTACCCGTTGATGGGTCATAACTTTTAGCTTCTCCAAAAGCTGATTGTCCGGCACCGAGAACCCTACAAATCCTTAGTTTAGAACCTAATTTAAAACCTCTTTCAATATTTGAAATAGTACCATCTGGTACAACTTCTTTACCAAAGATGTTTTGAAATTGTGTTAATGATTCACAAAGGGTTGGTTCTTCAAAATTACCTTTTGTGGTTACTGCAAGAACGTTGGTTACCCCTTTAGAAGGTACCATTGGGGCTACATTATTGTTCTCAAAATGAAAATTTACGTTTGGTGAGTTCATTTTAATTTGTTTTTAATTTGTTTTATTTAATGTTATTAATGTTTGATTGTCAGTCAATAAAGTGAGGTCATTAATCATTGGAATCAGGTTATCATTATCTTCAATTATCAATTCTTCAAATACTAAATCCTGTATTTGATATTGGAAAGCTTTTTCGATTAAACCTGATAAGGTATCTGATTCATCATAGGCATTTACTAATTCAAGATAAATGTTACCACTTTCTAATAAGGTCTCACTTAAGTAAGTTTTAATGTAGCCTCTTAATGGTAAAGCCCGATATACTATAGATTGTAAGATCCTATAATCAGTTTGCGTTCCTGCACAGATATGAATATTTATGATCTGTTCTAGAGATTTAGATGGCATTTGTATTGGAACATACATTTTATCTTCATTTAACTCTAGAGAAGTATCATTTAGTCCAATTACCCCTGGGAATAATGTATCATTCTCAACTACTATTCTTGGTGTTACTTTTTCACCCTTTGATTCAGCACTACCAGTTCCAAAGATTTGAACATACTTAGTTAAAGCTTTCTTATCTTCATTAAATTGGTTTATAGTTTCTGGTGTTACTGGGTAATAGTTTTTTGGATCTAGTGATAAACCATCTTTTACAGCTACCTGTAATATAGCATCATATATAGATCTTTCAATAATTTCTAAGGTATTTACCATCTTATTTGATTAGCGTTTAGACCGGTTATAGATATAATTTCTTTCCGGATATTAGTTTTTATAAGTTCAGCTATTTTCTTTTTACCACCAACCATTTTTAGAGTTGGAGCCCATAATGGTCTACCTGGTATTTTTCCATCATTACTACCATACTCTAGAATACGAGCTAAAGCACCCATGGTTAGTTTCTTTTTACCACCTAATTTTAAATTTAGTGGTACCCCTATGTAAGTTCTTTTGTTATATTTATATATACCAATAACTCTGGCATACTTACCAGATAAGTTTAATAGTGGGTGTTCCCCATACCTTTTAATAGTTAATGGAGAGTGTTTTGCCCAGTGTACACCTTTTGGTGGAATACCATTAATTATACAGTGTTTTACTATACCTATAATCTCTTTTGAAAAAGATTTTACGGCTTTGTTATAACTCTTTAAAATAATTGGTTCAATATTGTCTATGAGTATAGTAGCTTCTTTCCATTTACCTTCAATCCTAATCTCTGGGATTAAACTTGATGTGTCAAGTTTAGGTATTTGAATGTTAGTTAACTTACTCATATTATATATATCTTGATACTGAATGTATTTGTGCTTTTGGTCTTCTTTTACGACATACCTGATTTCCTTCTCTACTGCCATCTTTATTAGTATTACCTTCTACAGTAGTAGTAAAAGCAATTCCAAATGGCCATTCATCAATAAATAAAACATGGGCAATCCTACCTTTATCAGAAAACCAGATACCACCAACATCACCAGTAGTTGGAGTTTTGTTATTTGGTTTACCTCTTACATATATTAAATATTGAGGTTTAAACCAGGCTGGTGAGTATGCAGATCTTATAGCTGGTATTCCAGCTTCAATAAAACAAGTAGTTATAAAAGCTGCACACCAAGCATTACCCTCAGGTAAACCAGTGTTAGCTAAATACTCTTTAATACGAGGACCATCATTATGACCAGTTGCTTCTTTTACACCTATTTCTTTAGTATAAACCTCTCTAAGTTTTAATTGTTTTTGGTTTAATTCAAAGGTGTTACCAATAACACTCTGGCTAGTAATACATAACACAAGATAATAAAACCAAATACGCAGAATGAAAATTTTATTTTTTCCCATGGTTGTAATTCTTTAAATACTTTCTTAAAATCAAATTGAATAAATTTTCTGACTGTACCATTAAACATCTTTAGTAGCAACCAGGCTAGAGATAAATATACTGAAAACTGTATGGCTGAGAATATAATTATTTGAAATACGCCATAGTCAAAAGTACCAGAACCACCATCAATATAATAGAGTAGTTTAATGGATCCATACCAACAGATTAACATGGTTGGTATAACAACCAATTCTGGGTATTTTTTAATTTCTTTAAATAGGAATTTCAGTATTTCCCAAAGTCCTAAACATAGGTATTTAATGATAAAATAAAGAACTTTTCCTAAAGTCAGTAGTATTATTTTAAGTACTTTCCAAATAGCTTTTAATGCTTTCATAATTAATTTATTTTTATTGGTTTATGATTTTCACAGGTTGGTACATTTCCACAACTTAAATCATTTACAATAACTTGTAATTGTTTTAAGAGTTCATTTGAAGCTTCCTGTGATTGTTTTACTTTTGCAATGATATCTTCTTTCTCTTTCAATTTTATATTTAATTGTGAAATCTCTAGAGTTAGTTCATTCAGTTTACTATCTCTTTGCCTTAGCAAGGTTTTTAATTCAGATACTTCATCCAAAGCTTCATTAAGTTTGGATAAGGTCTCAGTGTGAGTTTCAATATAGGTTTTTAATTGCCTGTTATAATCATCGAAGAGATCAGCTGGGGTTTTCTTTTTTATTCTTTTCCAATACTTTCTAATGAAAGAGGTAAATAGTTCATATCCTCCTATTGAGCTAAGACCAGCTATAATTAACTTAATTATTTCTATGTGATTTTGCGTCATAAGCTTATCTAAATTAATAAATTTCTAAAACAATACAGAAACCATCACCACCATTCCCACCTTTACCACTTGGATTTCCATTAGATCTTGAACCTCCACCGCCAGCCCCAGCACCATATCCACCATTTCCACCTATACCTCCACCTGATGCTCCTCCTCCACCACCTGTACCAACTCCATAACCAACACCACTAAAATTACCATATTCTAATAATAATTGAGTAGCCAAATTTGACACCCCATTACTCCCGTTACTAAATACAGCTTGACCACCAGTTGGGAATGAGCTATAAGTTCCATCTATTAACATTACTGCACCCCCATTACCACCAAGTCCAGATTGATTTGAAGTGTTTGTTCCTCCTCCGCCTCCTCCTCCAGGGCAACCCATATATTCACCAGGTTGTCCACCTACCCCATATATAGTTTGATTATCGCCATTAAATGAAGTTCCATTTGAACCAGGTATACCAGCTAACCCAAAAAAGACTTTATTAGGGTAACAGGCAGTTAATGTACCACTCATCCCGCCAGTAGATACTGTAGTATCATTACCACCGGTACCACCAACACCACCAGTTGCTAAAACAAATGAGCCAAAGGAGGTATTCCCTCCTGTACCACCATTAGCCCCATTTGTATTATCAGTAGTTCTAGCAGCACCCCCTACGCCACCTACACCAACAGTTACTGTAACTGATGTTGGTAAATCAGTTGCTTTTATTAATCTTCTAACAATACTACCTCCAGCACCACCACCACCACCACACCTATTTGTTGAAGCTGCGCCACTTCTTCCAGAACCACCACCACCACCAGCGCCAACACATACAACTAATAAGTGTTTTAACCCAGCTGGTTTATTCCAAGTTTGTGGACCCCATATATATTCCCTTAAGATTTCAGTACTACCACCACCTGAAGCTCCAACACTTGCATTTGTTTTACCTATCATACTCTTTTGATTATAATATTACTAATTATTATAGACGTATTTACTTTTGAATAAATCGTAACCTTATCTGTTGAAGTAAAACATATAGGGCTATAATTTCCTGATATAGCTTGAACATGTGCAAATACCACGCTTGCATAGTCTGTGGATAATACGCCCATAATTGATAGTTCGCATTTATAACCATAGTCAGTATAGGTTGTGTCTGCTACCCATGTACTAGCTGAAACGTCATTAAATGCTTTCTCAAACGGTGCTTTGTAAGTTGCATCTGTTAAGTTTCTAAAAGTATCTGCTTCAAATATTTTCATAATTTATTTTTTTTAAAATCTGTAAATCAAATTAAATGATACAACTGAAATTCCACATCCCATCATTCCTGCTTTAAAATCATTCCAATCCGGGCTACCGTCCAAAAATACTTCTTTAAAGAATGATAAACCGCCAAACACTAAAACGGGCGTAAAAGCCTTTATACTTTTTGGAACGTCCAAAGGCTCTAAAATGTAGTACATAGCCTGCGTACTGAAATAGCCAAACAAGAAGTGTATAATCTTGTCCGCTTGCGGCGCATCGTCATAAATCCAATACGCTGTTGTGGCTGTCAGTACGGTTAAATCGACTGTATGCGCAACGGCTGTACGTACTTTAAAATCAAACTTTTGAGCTTGCAAAGTAAGTGAGCAAAGGAGCAATAATATCAATATTATTTTTTTCATTATTCCACAAAATTATCAATCATTGAAATCATTACATTTAGTTCCTCTTTTTTTAACTCGAGGTCATTAATTTGAGATTGTAAAGCGTCTGTTTCGCTTAAAAGCATCTGTTTAGTAACATTCTCTCGTATTGATTTTTCAATATCAATAATCTTGGTTTTTTCTTCGTTCAACCCTTTTTCGGTTGTAAAGATTGTGAATACATCACTTCTTTCGTCTCTAATTTCTTTTCGGATGTTCATTGTGTTGTTATTTAATGTTGTTACTATTTCCGATTATTGCCGTTGGCGGTGCTATTGCAACCGTTTCGTTTTTGTCATTAAAAAATACATAATGACCTCCGATAGCAACGCTCCAACCTTGTGCGGTTACGATTAATTTTTGTCCGTTTTCGATAATTGTAAACTTGTTCATAATGTTATAGTTTTTATGTTAATAATATGCAAATATACAAAATATTTTTATTATTTAGGGTATAATCCATTCGTTTCTAACTATCTCCACCCAATTCCAAGTACCTACATCTGTTGGCATACACATTTCAGTAACACTAAATCCAATATTTCCGTTTATGCCCTTTCTTCCTCTAATTGCAAACTCATTTGCAACACTTGCAGCTGCTGTGTCGTCTCCTATCTGAACACTTCCTGTAAAATGTCCTTTCCCTCTTAAATATACATCTGTTACATCTGTATGCCCTATCGTTGCAGTATTACTTCCGTTTCCTACTGCATTTGCACCTATAACGGTTTCGTTGGTTACGTTGTTTTCTTTAGCTTTTGTGTTTGCTCCGATGTAAGTACAGTTATTTGCAATTGTCAACGGTGTTACGCCACCTGTTATGTAGCGTGCTGCTTGATAACCATCTGACACGTTGTAGTCCCCTGTAGTTAATGAACGTTGCCCAGAAGATCCACTGTTGGTGTTGTAGCTCCCTGTAGTTAATGAGTATTGCCCAAAAGATCCGCTGTTGGTGTTGTAGCTCCCTGTAGTTAATGAGAATTGCCCTATATATCCGCTGTTGGCGTTGTTGATCCCTGTAGTTAATGAGTATTGCCCTGTTTGTCCGCTGTTGGTGTTGTAGCTCCCTATAGTTAATGAGTATTGTCCAAAAGATCCGCTGTTGGCGTTGTTGATCCCTGTAGTTAATGAGTATTGCCCTGCTTGTCCGCTGTTGGTGTTTCCGCTCCCTGTAGTTAATGAGTATTGCCCTGCATATCCGCTGTTGGAATTGTTGCTCCCTGTAGTTAATGAGTATTGCCCAAAAGATCCGCTGTTGGCGTTTTTGCTCCCTGTAGTTATATAAGAACCTGACCCTTTCCCTAAAAATAAATTATTGCGAGTATTCAATCCTCCCCTTATTTCGAGTGTGCTTATCCCTGTTGAATCTAATATCTGATAAGTTGGTGCGTAAGTTCCTGTTATCCTTTTAATAGATATTACTAAAGTACCGTTAAAATCTGTTGTAGGTGTTATTGATAACGCTCCTGTACTTACTGTTTTGTTTCCTACTGCTCCTGTTGCTGTTATACTACTTACGGTTACACCGCCAAATGTTATACTTATACTACCTGCTGTTCTATTAGTAATAGTATAAGTTATCTGATACAATGTTGCATTTATCGCAGCTAATGTATTTGTTAAAGGTGTTGTGTTTCCTGTTGTATGTGTAAATCCTGCAACAAAATCACCCGTCCAACCTGTTGTAGTCCAATTTGCAGACGTTAGCAATTCAGCACTTAAAGGGGCTGATTCTAAAGTGGCTGTTGATTGATTTTGCAAAAGTCCTAATATAGTCTGTGGTGTGGTTTGGTCTAATTTTAGAAAAGAATTTGAAATCCCGTTTTTAATATATGCAAATGTACTCTTTAATAAAGTAGGTACACCAGCTATAAGTTTAGTAAAATTAAAAGTATCATTATCATCTATAGTATTATTAGTTGTAGCACCAGTTAAAACATCTTTAGTAACATCAGCTCCAGATGAAATACCACTTAATTTTGTTTTTTCAGCATCAGTAAAGGCATTGGTATCTGGATTACTTTCATACTTTTGCTTAACTGATTCTGGTGTTTCAGAAGTAGTATCACCTTGTTGTTTAACCCAAGATTGGTCAGAACTATCCCAAGCATATGTAGCTACTGGAACGCCTTCACCTAAATCTACATAAGCACTATTACCAGGTATACCAACAGGATGAGCAGTTTGTAAAGCCAATAAACTTGGAAATTCACCAAGCCATTTATCTGGTGCTAAACTAGCTAGTTTAGTTTTTTCTTCAGTTGTATAGTTTTCTTGAGATAAACCTTTACCAGTTTCTTTATCAACCTTTCCACTTAAAGCATTTATTTCTGCATTAGATAATGGTTTATCGGCATCGGAAGTATTATCTACATTTCCTAAACCAACTTGGCTTTTAGTTGTGGAGTGTGGGTTGCTAGTTGATGAAATATGAGATTGAATATTACTATTTTTTTGCTCATATTGAGTATCATGGTTATGATTTATATCAGAGTAATCTAAATCATGGTTATGGTTAACAGCAGCAAAATTTTCTGGGTTATAATTATCTAAATCAGTTTTATTGAGGTGACTGTGTAGACTTGATAAATTAGGTTTATCAGATAAACTATTATAGCTCTTTTCAGTTAAATCATTTAGGTTATGATTGTGGTTTGATGGTGAGTAACTCCCATTTAAAAAAGAAATAAATTCTTGTAAAGTTCCAGTATAACCACCTTCTTGGGCTTGTTCATAAGCACTCTTACCATCAATGATTGTAAATTCATACCAACTAGTATCAGTTAATGTAATTCTAATAACATGAACCCCTGGTAATGGTATGGCTTCTTGTATATTAAATATACCTACACC
>Ga0209098_1004665_pt1 | contig 10584 bp, 9 predicted proteins | sample AD_JPNHW1_MetaG_FD_184429 | JGI IMG/M metagenome (GOLD analysis project Ga0209098, IMG submission 184429) | Active sludge microbial communities of municipal wastewater-treating anaerobic digesters from Japan - AD_JPNHW1_MetaG (SPAdes) (version 2) | ecosystem: Engineered > Bioreactor > Anaerobic >... | reverse complement strand
ATTTTTTGAATGAATGTATCTTGTTCGTTATTTAATATCTTTACTTCCAACGGAAGTGCGTACAAATTTTCTTTTATTGTCGCTGTCAGGTACGGATTTGATTTCAACCGTGCCGCGTCTTTTTCGGTGGTTAGTATGATTTTGTCGTCATGTAATTCACTAAAGTCCCGTTCTATTTCCAGTATGTTGCTTTTACTGAAAGGATGATGATCGGGATACGTTTTAATGATAATATCATCATTCATCGTACGCAGGTATTTCACCAGAGGTTCCGGCTTTTCAATTCCCGTAACCAGGAGTATTGCTGTCTGCCGGGTGATTTCAGTCATTCCGGAATTGTTATCGTCAGGAAAAACAGGGTATGGCTTGCCGTAAGTAAATCCGGAAAAGAACAAACTCTGACCTGACTTCAACTTTAAACTATCCGCGATCCGTTTAAATTCAGCGGTTTCGGTTTGCAAAGAGCATTTTGTTGCAATCACGATATCTGCCCGTTTGCTGTTGTAAGCTCTTTCGCGCAAGGTGCCGTAAGGCAGCATATAATCATCGGGGTAAAGATTTGATACGTCTGTGAGCAGAATTGATAATCCCGACTTAATGTACCGATGCTGAAAGGCATCATCCAGCAGGATCAATTCAGTGTCAGGCTTCTGTTTCAGTAACTGTTCCACACCTCTAACCCTTTTCTCATCGACAGCTACGGTGATTGCCGGAAATTTGCCGAAAAGCTGGTAAGGTTCATCACCTATGGTTTTTGCAGTGCTGTTTTTATCCGCAAGAACAAATCCCCTCGTCTCGCGTTTGTATCCTCTGCTTAAAACAGCAATCTTGAAGTTTTTGCTTACTTGTTGTATTAAAAATTCAGTGTGCGGAGTTTTTCCGGTGCCTCCCACAGCCAGATTTCCAATGCTGATAATCGGTAAATCGAATGATTTTGTTTTCAAAATTCCCAGGTCAAAGAAACTGTTGCGGATTTCGGTAACAGCGCCGTAAATAAGCGAAAAAACTTTGAAAATAATATTTTTGTTTACTTTTATCAATGCACTCATAATTCGTTAATACAAAGATATGAAATGTTTTGGAAATTGGCTGATTGTTTATATTACAATTTGTAAACCATTAAACTGAATAAAAAAGCGTTTTCGGAATTCCGAAAACGCTTTGATAGAAGATGTATATTTCTGAAATTTAATTCATGGAAACATCGAAAGGCATTACAGCCTGAATTCCGTTATATCTTTCTATTTGTTTTATTTGTTTGAGAACTTCGTATTTTTCACCCAGCTGACCCTTCATGATTCGTGTTTCGATGGTTGAGTTGAAATCCTTCATCAGTCGGGTCATAAAGTTTTCTTTTTCAGGATATGTTTTTACCTGATAGGCGGTGAGTTTAGCTTTTTTGGCAGCCATCTCAATAGCATCGTTTAAACCGCCGATTTTATCCACCAATCCGATTTTCTTTGCATCTTCGCCTGTCCATACACGGCCTTCGGCAATGGATTTTATTTGTTCGGGTGTTTTTTTACGTCCGTCGGCGCAGCGTTTTACAAAGATTTCGTAACCGCGGTTTACGTAATTTTGCATGATATTCCGTTCCTCGGGTGTGAATGCGCGGTTGAAGGAGATGGCATCACTCAGTTTGTTGGTTTTTACACCATCGTAAGTCAAACCGATCTTGTTATTCAGTCCGTTGATATTCGGTATCACTCCGAAAATACCGATTGAACCTGTCAGAGTGTTGAGCTGTGCAACAATGCTGTCAGCCATGCACGAAATGTAATATCCTCCCGAAGCCGCATAATCGCCCATTGATACGATGACCGGTTTTTTCGATTTGAGTCCGCCCAGTGCATGCCAGATTTGTTCTGAACCATAAGCGCTTCCACCTCCTGAGTTTACCCTGAAAACAACTGCTTTTACAGATTTATCTTCTGATACTTTATTGATAGTTTCAACCAGATCCTTTGATACAATGCCATCACTTTCATTCATATCAATGCCTCCAACTCCGTAAATGACAGCAATTTTTTCTTTTTGCATTTTTTCGGACACAGGAACATTGCACATATCAGAATGGCTGACAGTTCTCAGTTTTTTATCCTTATCTGTATTCAGCATTTTCTTCAGTACGTTTTCCATACCGTCAATGTAGGTCAGTGAATCCACAAGTTTATATTGTTGCAGTTTTTCTGCAGGCTGAAATGACATCATCTCGTCCGCATAGCGGTTCAGTGTGTCTTTCGGTATCTTGCGCGATGTCGATATTTCGTTCAGGACATTATTCCAGATCGAACTTATAAAGGTTGTGACCTGTTCCTTATTCGCGTCGCTCATTTTTGTATTGATGTAAGGTTCCACAGCCGATTTGAATGTTCCGACTTTTACAACCTGAGCTTCGATGCCAAGTTTATCGAGGGTGTTTTTCATAAACATCGTATTGGCTGCAATTCCCTGAAATTCGAGCATTCCCTGTGGATTTAGATAAACTTTATCGGCTACGCTGCACAGGTAGTACATTTTTTGAGTATAAGTATCAGCATAGGCAACGATGAATTTTCCGGACTTCTTGAAATCGATCAGGGCGTTGCGTATTTCTGTAACAGAAGCGTATCCTCCGAGGAGCGTACCACCTTTCAGGTAAATACCTTTGATGTTGTCATCTGTTTTTGCTTTTTTTATATTGGCTAGTACGTCGTCCAAACCGATGTTTTTAACTTCATAACCACCCATTGCATCCGAAAAAAATCCTGAGAACGGATCGTCCTGTGAACGCTCCACCAGTTGACCTTCCAGATCCAGTTCATATACCGAATTGGGTTCAATCTTAACCGTTTTTTCGGCGGAGCTGGCAATTGCCCCGATCATACCAAAAAATAACAGGAATCCTAAAAGTGATGTGATGATAATACCTGTAATGGTTGCTAGTGTGAATTTCAGAAATTGTTTCATAAGTTTAATGTTTTCAAATGATTATTGTTGCAAAGTAACTAAATTTTTTGAATACAATAATGCATTTTAATCAAATATAAAACAAATGACTGCTAATTATATGGCAGTATGAGAAAGTAACGTATTAAGCAGGCTTTGTTTATCGAGACCACCCGGATGTTTCCAGACCACATTTCCTTTTTTGAATATAAGCAGTGTAGGCACTGCCTGAATTTGATAACGTGCGGCCAGCGAGGGGTTCTTGTCGACATCAATTTTAAGTACCCGGGCTTTTCCCTGCACCTCATGTCCAATATTTTCTATAATTGGATGCATGGTTTTGCACGGGCCACACCAGGTTGCATAAAAGTCAATTAAAACAGGCTTATCGGAATTTATTATTTCGTTGAATGTTTCCATAAGTTACGATTATGAATTAATGAATTATGATTGAATGAATTTAAAAAGAAGAGGGAAGGTGAGTTTATTTACCTTCCCTCGGGTGTTTTGAAATTTAGTTTATTTCAATCATGCGAGCCGGTTTGGGTTTTGCTTCCTCTTTTTTCGGAATTGTAACTGTCAGTATTCCCTTGTCATAACCTGCGCTGATATTGTCGCCGTTTGCAGTAGCTGGCAGGGTGAATGATCGGCAGAATGACTGATAGCTGAATTCGCGTTTTGTATAGTTTCCATTTTTAGCTTCATTTTCTTCCTGCTTTTCAGAAGAAATAGTCAATAAGTTGTTGTGAACTTCGATTTTGAAATCTTTTTTGTCCAGACCGGGAGCGGCAACTTCCACCATGAATGCTTCGTCGCTTTCTTTAATATTGACGGATGGCAATGTGGTATTGGTTTGTGAAAAATTTCTGTTTGACCAGTCTAATAAATCGTTGTCAAAAAAGCGGTCAAACCACGGTGTTTGTGAAAATCTTACAAGTGACATAATTAAATCCTCCATATTTTAAGTTAAACATTAATTATTTGCTGTTTGAACAGATGAATACAAATAAAATGCCACAGCAAAAACATGACAAAATGGCAGTTTCGCTATCTTGTTTACTGATAGTGTAAAAGTTACGTCTTGTCTTGTATTTAAGTAAGGATTTGTGTAATAGATAAGTATGTGTATGTTACTTTTAATAAATCACAAAATAAAGAAACTGACAAAATGGCTGTCTCTAATAAGGGGAGAAGATTTTGAAAAAAGGTCGGAGTTGAGTTTAATCCTTTTCACAACGACATTTCTTGGTATGATAATAGCTTTTTGTAAAGAAATAGGAAACTGTAAGCATAGCACTATATGCCACATCGTTGCTTTTTGACCAGGTTGTATGAAATCCTTCCATATAATCTGAAAAATAATACTCATAATTTAAATCCAGCCCTAAACCAAAATTTTTTGAAAATCGGTATTGATAACCAATTCCAGTAAGCAAAAGCGGAATATTTACAGGTGTAGTGTTTTTAAAATGGTCTTTATCCGGATCTCCATTTACTATAGAAGTTGCATAAGCATAGCCTCCGCCCCCAAACGCGTATACATTGTGACGCGATTCAAAATCACTTACGTTCCCAAATAAATTATATTCCAGCCGGCCGCCAACTCTGTAAATTTGATTCGAAAAATTATATTTACCTCCTCCGCCTCTGGTATCGTTTTTTGTCCCGATATCATCGTCTTTATAGGTTGTATATTCGCCGAATAATTTCAGCGCAAAGTTGTTCGGTAAAAGATATCTGAAGCCGAAATTAACCGTAGGTGACAAATCATGGAGTTGCTTTTCATAAAGTTTTCCTCCAATATCAAAAGACGGAAGAGAGAAACCACTAGTTATGATGATAGATTTATCACCTGCAGAAAATTTGTAGGAAGGCTCGTCACTTTGAGCAGAAGCAAAAGTGAACCAGATAGATAATATTATTAAAGTTATAGTTTTTTTCATTAAACCACAAAAACAGCATAACAAAAGAGTGGAAAAATTAAATGGTAACAAATTTACAAAAAAATAATTGAACTAAGCAGATAAAAATATTTTTAATCTTTATTTATTCAGTTCAGTCATTATTCCCATCTTCTGTTGTATGAATTCAGTCTGTTACGGTCGGGGATGTAATATGCAACGGTAAATTTGATATCAAAAGCGGCATCCCTGTATTTGTTGGCTGGTATAACCGGATTATAACCGTCCATTCTATCGGAATGAAAATAATTCTCTTTGGCTTCCAGTCCGAAACTCAAGAGATTAGAATAACGGTACTGGTATCCTATTCCAAAAAAATGGGCTATTGGAGTTTTTGTTTCATCCGGTCCATTTTGGTTATTATTCGGATTCGATAGTGTGGCATCCACTTTTGTTGTTTTCAAACCAGCTAATAGATATACCGAATGCGGGATTGGGTTTTTTGCTAGTGAATTGCCAAACAGTATTATCTCCAGTTGCCCGCCCAGACTGAGCACATCAGTCTTAAAGCTAAGACGTCTCAAATTCTGGCCGTATAAATTATATACTTCTTTATCTTTTCCTGTGTAATTGGACAAGTCACCAAAAACTCTTAATGCGAAGTTATATTTGAATGTGTAACGGGCTCCGAGTGAGAAGCCGTAGCTCATATCGTTTTGAAGCAGGCTTTTCAAATTATCACCACCTATGTCGCCCGACATTTTATTGGGTCCTGCACCACCAAACAACGAAACTTCGCCAAAAGGAATTTGAGACAGCAATCCTTTACCCTGTGGGAAGGCGGATGTGTTAAACAACAGAAAAATTGAAATTAAGATTAGTTTTTTCATAAGCAGTTAAATACAGGGTTTTAAACTACTGAAAAGTATAACACATAATGAAGCATTTGTGTTTTTATCATAAAAGATGAATGAAATCCATTATCAAATCGATCCCTTTTCAGATTAATTGACCACTAATATCGGAAGCTACTACCTCCTACAAATTCGCGCAAAAGAGAAGTAGGAGGAATTTCCCTATCTGGTATTGCAACGAAATAACGAAGAAATTTTATGAGACGGTGCGTTTCTGTGTATTCTTCACAATATTTGGGCACTTGTTCCAGAATGGGTTCTACATGTCTTTTTAGTACCGCTAACTCAAATATCAGTGCCGAGTTAAACATCACGTCAGCATTCTCCTGATATGGAAAAATCCATTTTTCTTCTCCGCGCCTCACACTTGGCCAGCGCGAGATGGTATCCCGGGCAGAGTAACCACGATAACGGTAATCGCGGATAATGCGTCTCAGCAAGCGGGTATCAGCAGTTGGTATCCAGTTGTGTTCGTCAATCGAAATGGTAGTGAGAGCTGATACATAGATTTTGAAGATGGCATCATGTGATATGGACTGGATAAGTTCCGGATTGAGAGCATGTATTCCTTCCATAATTAATATAGTGTCTTCTTCCAGTCTTAATTTCTCGCCTTTGAAGTATCTTTTTCCATCTTCAAAACTGTACGTCGGGAGTGAAATTTCCTCACCATTCATCAGTTGGTTAAGCTGTTGATTGAAAAACGGCAGGTCGAGTGCATGAAGCGCTTCGAAATCCCAGTCGCCATTTTCGTCACGAGGTGTATGCTCACGGTCCACAAAATAGTTGTCCAGCGATATGGATTTTGGCTTCAGTCCGCTCACTAAAAGCTGAATGGAAAGCCTTTTACTGAAGGTTGTTTTACCCGACGAGGATGGCCCGGATATCATCACAACTTTCACTTTGGGTCGTTGTTGTATCATATCAGCGATGGAGGCAACTTTTTTCTCATGGAGAGCTTCAGCTATTTTTATCAGGTTGAATGCCTGATTGTTCTGACAGGCACGATTGAATTCGCCCACAGATTTCAGGTCCATGATACGATTCCAGCCCAGATATTCCTTGAAAATTTCATACATTTTTGGTTGCAGAACCATCTCTTCAAGCCTGTCCGGATTTTCACGATCGGGAACCTGAAGTAACATGCTGTCATAAAACGGAATAAGGTCAAATATATTCAGATAATCGGTGGATGGAAGCAGAATGCTGGTATAATAGTCAATAAAATCTCCTATCCGAAAATAACGAAGGTAGGGGTCGCCCAAACTTTCGAACAGCGTGTCTTTGGTTGTATTGTTTTTCCCGTTTCTGAACAGTTTTTTTACATGTTCAGCTTGTTGTTCTTCGCAGATGATGGGTTCTTTTCTGCCGATTATTTCTATCATTCTATCCTTGATGCGTCTGACTATTCCGGTCGTAAGTGGCTCGTTCAGGTGTTCAATACGACAGTAGTAACCCTTTGAAATAGGATGCTCGATGCGAATTTCGGCATGAGGATAGAGCTCGTATACGGCCTTGGAAAGAACCATGCTCAGCGTACGGACGTAAACACGCATTCCGGAAGATGTGCTTGTGTCTATAAATTCAATGTCCTTTGGTTTGTATATCAGAAAATTAAGATCTTCAACCTTATAGTTAACACGGGCAGCAACAACCTGATATCTCAGGTTTATGTTTAGTGATTGATATATTTCGAGCAGTGATGTTCCAAGTGGAAAGGAATGATAATCCTGAGTGTTTTTACAATAAATTACAACAGTTTTTTCCATAAAAGAATGATTCTAATTTGATTCGGGGTATGATGTTTTTTTGCTGCATCCCGAATGAATGCAACAGCAAAAATCATCACAAATATAGTTATAATATTTTTAAATCAGATAATCGTAGAATAGTGAAATTCTAAACTATTTTTTATTTTTTTTCTGAATTTTATTGATGGCATTCTCAATCGATTTATCGGGTTCGATAATGTTGTATTCACCCCAGAATACCGGATCATAAAACCCTGTTACGGCATCCTGAATAACAACGTTTGGATTTATCCGGTCTTTCATTTTGAATCCCTTTTTATTTACATCTTCAAACCAGTCGGTGGAGGCCATTTCTATTGTAGAATTGTAGTAGGTGTTGAATAATTTCTTTTTCCAGTTTATTTTCATGTTGAGATCTACCCGGCTGTAGGCATAATACCACTTGTCATCATTAAGTCTGTATTCTATCTGATAATGGGCTTTTGTAGTATTTACCACAGCGTTGAAAGGTTTCTTCCGGATGAAAAGTTTGGTAGCTTCATCGTTATCCGTCAGATTCATATCAAAATCTGCCCGAACCAGAGCATATGATTCAGCATCAATATAAAGTTTGCCATAAAACAAGGGCTCAATAACATGTTTTAATTGTTCAAATCCAATTACATAAATCAGCCTTTCATCTATCCTGTCTGTCTGAAGAAACCGGAAACTATAGTTGTTTAATATATCGGAAGTAAAAATGAAATCGGGGTATTTCATTACATCCAGATAAAGCGAATTAAACGGACCTCCCATGAGCTTATATACCAACGTATCAAGTTTGCTATAATCAGTGCTTTTCCTCGATTTATAGAGAGCTGCCATATCTGTCAGATTGTTGTTGTAAGATTGCTTGTAAACTTCAACAATGGCTTCCGAAAGCGATACATTTGTATTTCTCTTTCGTATGGTTTCCCGATAGAAAGCGTTCATTATCATGTCTTTATTGCTGTAATTCTCCGTACGCTTGTCGAACATTTTCCGGATTAAAAACTGAGGATCTTTCGATACAACCTCCAGCTCCGGTAGGAAAATAGGCAGAGATCTTAATTCAATCTTGTTACCGTCGGGTTGTAGTGCTGATAGTGAAATTTTTTTAGATCCATATCCTAAAAATGTTATTACAACCATTCTGTTCGTATCTGTTTTCGGAACTTTTAGCAGAAATTCTCCATCAGCGTTTGTCACTGTCGAGATATTTGTGTTTTCAACTGTCAGTGAGGCGTAAGGTAATTTCTCGCGGGAATTGATATCTACGATTAATCCTTTGTAGGAATTAAAAAGCGAGTCGGGCTTTTGCAGATGGTTTTTCACTCCGGCACTTACGGGTTGGATAAAAATTAAAATACTCAGGCCAATGAGCATGCAAAGTGAGTATTTATTTGTTTTGGTAAAATAAGAATTTTTCATTTTAATCAGGTTTTATTCTTTAACTAAAACAATAATCAATATAAAATGTTTCGGCTATAGGAAAGTATTAATCCCATAACTTGTGCAAAATGTCAATGGAAGTAACCGGGTGAAAATCAGGAATATGTAACTGGTAATATTCAATCAGTCTGTCCAACAGTTCAGACCTTTTTGCCCGGTTGAGTTTCATCTGGTTCATGTTTTCGTAATCAAGTGTCATCAGCGTCCTGAAAGAGCTGGTGTATTCTGCATTCAGAATATGTGTATGTGACGGAGCCTGAATATCAAAAACGCCATTCATCAAATCAAAAAAATGAGCTTCCTCTGCATTCTCAATATTTGGGCCAAACCCGAGGTAATGGGATAATTGTATCATGAATACCAGATGAAAGTTTCCCAAACCTTCTTTACATGTATCTAACTCCCGAATAGAATTCTCAATGAAATTATATAAATCATCGTCGTTTTCCGAATGTTTCAGTGTTTTTAGCAGTATTTCAGCTATGAATAGAGCCAGCGTGTTTTTTACCGGATCAAAAGGAATGTCGAAAAAAGGAACTGCAACTCGCATTTCCCTGATTGTCTGAATAGTTTTTCGGGAATGATGAACAGCTTCTATCTCAACAATAGACAGTGGCTGGAGTAAAGCCGATCTGCAGGCTGAACCTTTTTTATTCGCACCCCTTACAAAATATGCCATCCGCCCGAATTCACGGGTGAATATGTTAACAATAACAGTTGAATCTGTGTACCTGACCTGATGCAGTATGATACCCGAAGTTTTAACTTGCATATCACAAAAATATGAATAATTTCACAAAATTATTCAATTATGACCTGATTTGTCTGTTTAACCGGAGCTTTTTGACTCAAAACTTTATTAAAAACACATTTTTATCTATCTTTGCACTTTATTTTTCAGAAAAAAGTATGATAATATATAATTGAATTCCAATCAGTTTGATAATTCAATTTTTACACAACAAATCATAATTTGTAAATTAATAATATGGAACTTGCAAGCAAATATGATCCTTCAGAAGTTGAGGATAAATGGTACAAATATTGGTTAGATAATAAGTTTTTTCATTCCGAACCCGATGACCGTGAACCTTATACCATCGTGATCCCTCCGCCTAATGTTACGGGAGTGCTGCACATGGGTCATATGCTTAACAATACCATTCAGGATGTATTGGTACGTCGCGCCCGCATGCAGGGAAAAAACGCCTGTTGGGTTCCCGGAACCGATCACGCGTCAATAGCCACGGAAGCAAAAGTTGTGAACCGGCTTGCAGCTCAGGGTATCAGTAAAGCTGATCTTACCCGCGATGAATTTCTCAAACACGCCTGGGAATGGACACATGAACACGGTGGAATCATTCTCGAGCAACTGAAAAAACTCGGTGCTTCGTGCGACTGGGATCGTACGGCTTTCACCATGGACCAGAAACGCTCCGACAGTGTTATTAAAGTCTTCTGCGATTTGTTTGATAAAGGGTTGATATATCGTGGTGTGCGTATGGTCAACTGGGACCCAAAGGCACTCACAGCCATTTCCGATGAGGAAGTAATTCACAAGGAAGTAAACGGTAAATTATATTACCTGCGCTATAAGGTGGAAGGCGAGGAGAGTTTTGC
>Ga0209098_1004664_pt1 | contig 10584 bp, 6 predicted proteins | sample AD_JPNHW1_MetaG_FD_184429 | JGI IMG/M metagenome (GOLD analysis project Ga0209098, IMG submission 184429) | Active sludge microbial communities of municipal wastewater-treating anaerobic digesters from Japan - AD_JPNHW1_MetaG (SPAdes) (version 2) | ecosystem: Engineered > Bioreactor > Anaerobic >... | reverse complement strand
TAAAATCGTCAAAACCTGGCGCGTCAAGCAGATTGATCTTGTGATCCTTGTATTCAAGGGCGGCGAGAGAGGTGCCGACCGTGGCTTTGCGCTTGATTTCTTCGCTGTCATAGTTCATGACCGAACTGTCGTCATCGACCTTGCCGATGCGGTTGTTCGCGCCGGTGTGAAACAGCATGGCTTCGGCCAGTGAGGTTTTGCCGGTGCCGCCGTGACCGACGATAGCTATGTTACGAATCTTTTCGGTAGTATACAGTTTCATGTAATTCTCCTAAAAAAATACTGTTGATAACAGTGACTGACAAAATTTAATCTTTTATTTATACCGTAATTTTTTTTGAAATGCAACGACTATCAGTACCGGGCGCGGGGTTCAGCAAGTCGGCCGATAGAGCATAAACCGCTCTTCAAGCCACTTGAAAAGCAGGCAAACTTTCTGGTACAAATAAACCTTCAAGGAGAATCTTATGAAATTAAACCTGAAGTTAAAGTTCCCGGTTCTGGCTCTGACCTTTTTGCTTCTGACATCGCTATCGGCAGCTGGTCAATCATTTGACCGCAGCCTTGATGAACTTTTTCGTCTTAACTCTGGAAACCGCCACGCGGAAGTGCTCAACCGCCTCGCATCTTTGCAGGCTTCGCCTGAACTCGCCGACCTGCGCCTGTTTTTTGAAGCCGAAGCCCTTAAAAATCTCGGCCGCAAAGCCGAAGCATACGCGCTGTATGACAAGATCATCAGGCAGTACGCCGGCACCGAGACCGCCTTTCAGAGTCAGATGCCCCATTTTATGTTGCAACTCGACACGGTTACTCCGGCCGGTCTGCCCAAACTCGAAGCTGAAGCCGCCGGCCTTTCGACGCCATGGCAGCGCGGCACCGCTTTCCAGAAGCTTTCTGAACTCGCACTTAATGACCGGGCCAATAAAAGCCGCCTGGCGCTGAACTCATTGCGGCAGTTCGGCTCTGATAAAGCATTCTACAAAACCGCGCCGGCCGGTAACGAGATTCTCAAAAAAATGCTGCACGCACCCGCTGAGTTTGCTTTCAGTGACGATGAATGGCTCGAAATTCTGCTGGTCGCCTGCCAGGAAAACCTGATCGGTGAATTCTTTAAACAGCCGGGCGCCTCGGCTTCGCTACTCGGAAAATACGGGCAGCCGGCCATCGACCTGTTTAAGGCTGAAAGCCTCAGACAGCAGAAGAAGCTGCCCCAGGCCATGGAAATCTTTAATGCTCTCATCAAGGGTCGTCGGGCGACCGCCCCGCTTCTGGCGCTGGTTTATCAGCTGCGCGGCGACGCGAACCATTTTGCCGAAAATCATGCCGCTGCTGCTGCCGATTACCACGAAGCTCTCAAATATCGCAAGTTTCCGGTCAACGTTATGGCGGCTGAATACCGCCTGATGCGCTCGGCCTTCAAAATCGGCCGCGATGCCGAATGTCTCGAAATTCTCGGCCGCATCAGCAAAAATACCGCTGCCGGCACTCTTCTGCCGGTGCATATCTACGAAATGGGCCTTGAATGCTACGATGCCGGCCAGAAAGACCGCGCCGTGCCTTTTTTTATGCTGCTACCCCGCAGCTTCCCTGGCCATCACCGCGCCGATGACGCCCTGGGTTACGCGGCCCTGGCGGTGGGCGAGCAGTCTGCCGAAGGCCAGAGCATCATCAAGCTTCTCAAGAAAAAATACCCGAATTCATTCTATATTACCTGGGTCGCCCCCGCCGCCCGCGACGAAAAACTTGTATTTGCAAACAGTGGGGTGGCAAAACTCGATGCCAGGCTGCAAAACCGTGTTGCAGCGATGAAAAAACTCTGGAAAACCCAGTATGCCTCGATGGCCCGGGCTGAAGCCATGAGAATTACCGACGCTAACCCCGGCAATCATGGCCTTTATAAGGCAATCATAGATGTGGCCCGCGACAATGCCGATTACAGCACGATTGTTGCCTATGGCGAACGGCTGGCCCGCCAGATTCTCGAAGCCGACCGTTCACTGACCGAAATGCCAGAATGGGGCTGGAAAGCACTTTACCCGGTGGTATTTGAAGACCAGGTGCGTGCCAACGCCAAAAAATTCGGCATCGATCCGTTCTGGATTCTTTCGATCATGCGCGAAGAAAGCCATTTTAAGGTTGATACCCTGTCGCGCAGCAACGCCATGAGCTTGATGCAGATTCTGCCAAGCACCGGCAAATGGATCGCCGGCAAACTTGGCGAAAAGGGATTTAAGAAAGACGACCTCTGGAACGTCGATCTGAACATTCGTTATGGTTCGTGGTATCTGCGTTACCTCGCCGATCTCTTTAACGGCGATCTGTTTCTTGCTTCGGCCTCTTATAACGGCGGGCAGGGCAACATTCAGCGCAAGGTTGAAGCCGGTCCCTATGCCGGGTTGCCGGTGCTTGAACGTCTCGACCGCGTGCCATTACCTGAAACCCGCGATTACTACAAGAAGGTAATGGGCAGTCACCTGAACTACACCAGATTGTATCGGTCGTTCTAAAAACCCTGGCAGATGCTTTTGATTAAATCCTGTTATTGATAACTGCAGAATTAAAGGCGGTTTTAGTGACTTCTTACGAAGAATAGCCCAGGCGCGGACAGAAGGCGGGATTACTTTTTCGGAAGCTTGTGAGCGAAGCGAATCGCTGGAGAAAAAGTAACCCGACTGATGGCCGCGCCGGTGAAGTAAGTTGGTTTTATTTTTGCAGGATTCAATAAAGCCAAATTGAACCTGTTCTACGGTTCGGCTTCTCTCAGGTCCTGTTTATGATTTATTAGAGAGAGCTTTAATTATCAGTTAACAATAATGAATTCTTGTAGAAAAACAGCCTGCAATTTGTTTGCAGGCTGTTCTTTTTGGGTAGGGTAAACTGTGCTTCAGGGCCTCAGGCGGCGATTGCGCGTTTTGCCGAGGCGGTTTTCATTCTGCCACTCCTTAAACAGGGCAAACAGGGTTTTGCTCAACATGAAACCGGTGCCGACCGAAAAACTGAGCAGATAGAAGATTTCGCGTGCAGATTCGTTCATCGCTCAAAGCAGGTGCGCGTTGTCGGGGATAATGCCACTAACCGGAGAATTGCTGGTCTTTTCGAGGTCGCTCAGCCATCTGATAACGCTGTCAGCGCGAAAGCGCACTGACCGGCCTATTTTGACCGTCGGCAAACCGAGATTTCTCAGAGTGTAGATAGTATTGCGTTTGACCTGCAGAAAGTCCATCAGCTCTGGAATTGTCATGAGGCTTTCTTTCATCATCGAGTTTACCTCCGAAGTATTTCTTTTGTTCGTTCTTTACTAACCGGTAATTTGTCTATCGTCAAAAAGACTTTTGATATTGAGAGCCGAAATTTTAAATTTCGCCGTCACCGGTTTTTGCCGGCAAAATGCGCTCTGGTGCAGAGTTACAATATTTATGTGAAAAAAAATAATTAAAGTGCTAAATACTTTAACTTTTTTGGCCGATAGAAATTTTGAAGTTCATGTAAGGTTCAACTTTAACTTAAGGCGAACCTGAAGTGAATGGACAACCAAATCCCTAACTCCCTTTCAATGTGTCGCTTAAAACGGCACATTTTTTATTTTAGCCCACAGATGAACGCTGAGAGTGAAGAATAAAGAATTTGCCACGGATGAACGCGGATGGACGCAGATGAACGGGGAAGAATGAGGAATTTGCCACGGATGAACGCGGATGGACGCAGATGAACGGGGAAGAATGAGGAATTTCCCACGGATAAACGCGGATGGACGCAGATGAACAGGAAAGAATATGGGATAAAATTAATATTAACCCTATGTAAATATTAACCGTAGGGGTTCAGCATGCTGAACCCCTACATTGTTTAAAATTCGGTGTTTGATATTCGGTGATCGGTGATTGTTAATTTGTGGTTGATGTTTTGTTTATTCATATTGCGGGTTGGCAGGCTACATGCCAGGGGTATAAATAGGGGGTTGTTTTGTTCTGGGGGGATGGGTTAGTATTAGGCCTCTATAAATACGGGAGGTTCGGATGTATCAACAATTTTCGTTCATAGCAGAAACCCGCGGCCAGGCTGAAATACTGAGGTTGAAGGGCTATCTTGAAGATACCGGCGGAACGACTCTCAAAACCCACGTCGTGAAATGCCTCGATGCGGGTCGTTGTCGTTTTGCCATCGACTTTTCGAGCATTGAGCTGATCAGCAGCCCTGGCGTTGCTGCTTTGCTTGATATAAGCGGCATGGTTGTAGATGATTTTGCCGGTCAGATTGTTACCTGGGGCCTTGACAAGCATCATTCGGTGGTGCTCGAAATGTCGGGGTTGTTTTTCATGGCTCAGCAGGTCGGCGGTGAAGCCGAAGCGCTGACCACCCTCGAAGCCTGACAGGCTATCGGGCCGCGTATTTCCCCGAATGGAGCTATTATGAAACAATTGATTGCCCGCCTGCTTACGCAGCGCCAGAACATCCTGCTCGCCCTGCTTTTTGCTCTGGTTGCCACCTGCCCGGCCATGCAGGCGCAGAATCTTGTGCCGGCACTGCTTGACCAGGGTCTTCGTCTTTACGCGGCCAAAGATTACAGCGGCGCGGCCGACTATCTCGGTCAGGTCGTCGACATGGATACAGAGAATGAACAGGCGCGGTTTTATCTGGCCTACAGCCTTGCGATGTCTGGAAACAGCGAACAGGCCATCGTGCACGCCCGCTGGCTCGTGAGCCGCAAGCCTGCCGAGCCGCAATATACCGGCCTGGTTAAGCAGCTTGAAGGCGAAATTTCCAAATCAGCGCAGGCTAAACAGCAGCAGCAGAAATCGAACCGTGCTGTTCCCAAAGAAGTAATTCTTGGCGGTTATCAATCGTTCGGCACGATACATGAACCGGTTCTCAGCACCCAGACCCGCGATATCGCCCCGCCTAAAGAACGCACCCGCCTCGATATTGCCATCGAAAAGATCGACGAAGAGCTCTACGCTTCAGCGACCGAGATTCTCAAAGAAATTCTCGCCAAAGAACCCCAGAACGCCCGGGCATTGCATCACCTCGGCATGATCAAGTTCAACGACGGCAAATATAAAGAAGCGATTACCGATTTTGAGGCTGCTCTTAAAGCCGACAGCAAGAGTTTTCAGAGCCGGTTTCTTATTGGCGACTGCTATCGTGCGCTCGATGATTATTCAAAAGCCGAAGAGCAGTTTCGCAAGGCCATCGAAATCAAAGAAGACGTTTTTGCGATGCTGAATCTGGCTGACGCCATTTTCAAACAGGGGCGCGTCAAAGAGGCCGACGAAGTCTATCAGAAGATTCTCAGCAAAGATAGCGAAGTTTCTGACGCCCAGCTCGGTATTGCCCAGATCAGGCTGACCCAGGGTCGGGTCGAAGAAGCATCTGAAATGGTCAACAAGGTAATCGCCTCAGGCGGCGGCAACCCCGAGGCCAACTACCTCAAGGCGCAGATTCTGCTTGAAGGCAAACTGTTCAACGAAGCAGTCGAAGAAGCCGCAAAAGCGGTCGCCGCTTCGCCTGGCAGCCAGAAATTTCGTTCGTTAATGGCTTTGTGCCAGGTGCGGGCTTTTAATGTCACCAAGGGCCTTGAAGAAGCCGGCGAAATTCTTCGCGAATTCCCCGATAACATTGACGCCCGACTGGTGCTGGCCGAAGGCCTGATCATGAGCGGCGCTTCAGGCGACGCCGAAGAACATCTCAATAACGTCGAAAAGCGCATGAAACACCCGATGGTTCCATTCTTGAGGGCTTCAGGGGCGTTGCGCGATGGCGAAACCGAAAAGGCAAAAGAATTTTTCGCCGAATATCTTGAACGCTCGCCTGGCCAGCCGCGTGCGGCTTTTGAGTATGCCACCTTCCTTGAAACCTCAAATCAGGACGCTGACGCACTGGTGGCCTACCGAGAAATTTCTGAACAATACGCCGATACGGCCTATGCCGCTCAGGCTGTTGAGGGTATTGCCCGCCTCGATGCGAAAAAGGGCGAAGCCGGCGGCGAACCCGCTAAAACCCCCGCTGCAACGGGCAAAACCGCAGACAAGAACCTGCGCCCCGGAAAAGTTAAATTCTAAGAAGCCCCCCGAAAGGAACTTCCCTGCATGTGCGGAATTATTGGATACATTGGCAGCAAGCCCGCTAACGAGGTGATTTTTGACGGCCTGACCAGGCTTGAATACCGAGGCTACGATTCGGCCGGCATCGCGGTTGTCGATGAAAAGCACATTCATGTGCGCAAAGATATTGGAAAGTTGCGCAATATCCGGAAAATGCTGCTCGACGAATTTGCCTCGACCTCGACGATCGGCATCGGCCATACCCGCTGGGCGACGCACGGCCGGCCATCGGCATTCAACGCCCACCCGCACGGTGATTGCGGCAGCACTCTGATGGTCGCTCACAACGGCATTATCGAGAATTTTATGAAGTTGCGCAAGCAACTCACTGATTCGGGCCATACTTTCACTTCAGAAACCGATTCTGAAGTGCTTGCCCACCTGATCGAAGCCTGCTACAAAGGCGACCTGCGCCAGGCGGTTCTCGAAGCCGTCAAATCGGTCGAAGGCGCCTACGCGATCGCGGTTATCCATCGCGACCACCCTGATAAAATTCTCTGCATACGCAAAGAAAGCCCCCTGATCGTCGGTCTCGGCAAGGGCGAAAACTTCGTCGCCTCTGATGTCACCGCCATTCTTCAATATACCCGCCGGGTCGTTTACCTCGATAACTTTGAAGGGGCCGTTGTCAGCCGCGCCGGCATCGAATTTTTTGACCTGCATGGCAAAACCGTCGAAAAAACCCCGGTGCAGATCGACTGGAACCCGGTTGCCGCCGAAAAGGGCGGTTTCTCGCATTTCATGCTTAAAGAAATCTACGAACAACCCCAGGTTATTCGAAATACCATCGGTGGCCGAACTTCTGAAGAAGAAGGCAAGATTTATCTCGAAGAACTCAAGCTTTCGGGGCCTGATATCTACCGGGCCCAGCGTATCGTCATGGTTGCCTGCGGAACCGCCTACTACGCGGCCTGCGTCGGCAAATATCTCATCGAAAGCCTGGTCAGAATACCAGTTGAATGCGACCTCGCCAGCGAATTCAGATACCGCTCGCCCCTGGTCGATGCAAATACCCTCGTCATCGCCATCAGCCAGTCAGGCGAAACTGCCGATACCCTCGCAGCGGTCAAAGAAGCCCGCAAACGCGGCGCCAAGGTGCTTGGTATCGTTAACGCCAAAGAATCTTCGCTGACCCGCGAAGTCGATGGCCTCGTCTATATTCACGCCGGCCCCGAAATCGGAGTCGCCTCAACAAAGGCCTATATTGCCATGCTGACCGCCCTGACCCTTCTCGCGCTCATGCTCGGCAAGATCCGCTCAGTTCTCGAACCGGCTTACGTTCAGGAAAAAATCCGCGAACTGAAAGTGCTGCCACAGCAGATCGAAAGAGTGCTCGAAAAACACGCCCAGATTCGCGAACTCGCTGCCCAATATCTCGATGCCCGCAGTTTCCTCTTTCTGGGGCGTGGTCTGAATTACCCGACTGCCCTCGAAGGCGCCCTCAAACTCAAGGAACTCAGCTATATCCACGCCGAAGGCTACGCGGCCGGCGAAATGAAACATGGCCCAATCGCTCTGATCGACCACGAAATGCCGGTTATGGCCATTGTCACCGACTCAGAGCTTTACGACAAGACCATATCGAACCTCAAAGAAGTTCAGGCCCGCTCAGGCCGCCTGCTAGCCATCGCCACCGAGGGCGATACCGAAATCCGCTCGCTCACCGATCATGTCATCGAGGTTCCAAAAGTCTCTGACATTTTTTCGCCCATCATTAATGTGGTGCCGCTGCAACTGTTCGCCTACTACGTCGCCGACCTCCGGGGCCTCGATGTCGACCAACCCCGCAACCTCGCCAAATCCGTCACCGTCGAATAACCCGCCTGCAAACAGGCGTCGAATTCAGACGTTGGCCTACGAATGTTTCGAAATGAACGTTTCGATTTGAACGTCAGTATGAACCGTATGGGTTCAGCATGCTGAACCCATACATATTAATATTACACAATGTCACATGGTTCTTGCATCTATCTGTGTTTATCCGTGTCCATCCGTGGCCGGCAATTATCTATCTGTGTTTATCCGTGTCCATCCGTGGCCGGCAATCTATCTATCTGGGTTAATCCGTGGAACAGAAATCACTAGACAACCTTGAATTCAGCAAAATCCTGGCAATCATCGCCGCCTTTGCCGGGTCGCGGGCTGCGAAAGAAAAGATTCTCAGCTCGCAGCCATCGACTGATGCCAACCAGATCAACGGCTGGCTCGGCGAGATCGAAGAATTTCAGGAATATTCGCAGGCTGGCCTGAAACTATCACCGGGCGGGCTTCGCGATATTCGTGAGGTTATCGAAGTGCTGCATGCCGGCTCAACGGTGCTTGGTTCAGAAGACTTTCTCAAAGTAAAAGCCAATATCGAAGCGGCTGCCGGCCTCAAAAAATCTTTCGAAAACCATGCGGCCCGGTTGGTCAGCAAGGGGGCAGGGCGGCTGGGCGAGCGCATCAAGGGCATGCCTTCGCTCTCAGGCCTTTTTCAGCGCATCGACGATTGCCTCGACGACCGGGGTCAGGTGCGCAGCGACGCTTCACCGGCCCTGGCTTCGATTCGGCGCGAATATACCCAGATGGTCAGCAATATCGAAAAGCAGCTGAACGCTTTTCTGGCTCACCACGCCGAAGATGTTCAAGACCGGTATTTCACGTTGCGTAATGACCGCTACGTTGTGCCGGTGCTGGCTTCGGCTCAGGGCCAGATAAACGGCATAGTTCACGACCAGTCGGCCACCGGCCAGACTGTTTTTATTGAGCCGCTTGAGTTTCTGCCGGTCAACAACCGTCTGGCCCAGCTGCGGCTTTCTGAACGCGAAGAGATCAGACGAATTTTTACGAACCTTACATCGCTGCTCTATCAGTCGCTTGGCGCTCTGACCGAGCAGTTCGAAACGCTGACCTGGCTCGATATGGTTCGCGCCCGCAGTGAATTCGCGGTCCGCTACGATGCTTCCCGACCAGAAATTGCCGACAAGCCTGATCTGCAGATGCATCAGGCCAGGCACCCGCTCATTCACCCGAATTGCGTGCCGCTCGATATTAAAATGAACCCGGCGCAGCGCTGCATCATCATAACCGGCCCAAACGGCGGCGGCAAGACGGTGGCGCTCAAGACGGTCGGTATCAACGCTCTGCTGATGCAGACCGGCAACTATGTTCTCGCCGGGCGCGACGCCAGAATACCGGTTTTCGAGCAGGTTCTTTCTGATATCGGCGAGAGCCAGAGTATCGAAGACCATCTCTCGACCTTTACTGCCCATCTGAAGCGCCTCAAGGAAATGGCCGACATTGCCGGGAAGCATTCGCTGATTCTCATCGACGAAATCTGCGTCGGCACTGACCCGGTCGAGGGTGGGGCCCTTGCCTCGGGTTTTTTAAAGGAACTGAGTGGCCGCGGTGCCTTTTGCATCGTGACTTCACATTATGATTCGCTCAAACACGTCGCTTTCACGACCGAGGGTTTTATCAACGCGGCCATGGAATTCGACTACGAAACTTTTAAACCGACTTTTCGCTTTCAGATCGGTATTCCGGGCAAGAGCAACGCCCTGGCCATGGCCCGGGCCTTCGGTCTGCCCGAGGCGATTCTTGCAGAACTGGTGCAGACGGCCTCCGGCGAGCGCCGCGATGAAAAGGGCCTGATCGAAGCGATCGAGCGCGAACGCAATCGCGCCGAAGCCCTGCGCCGCACCTACGTGCAGAAACTCGCCAGCCTGCGCAGCCGCGAACAGGAAATCGAGCAGACTACCCTCCAGTTGCGTGAGTTCCGCAAAACAAAGCGTGATCGGCTCACCGAAGAATTCACCGCCGAGCTGCGTGCCAGACTGCGAGACATCGAAACCCTGATCAACAGATTGCGGCAGACGGCCGCGCAACACGACGCGCCTGAACTGCTCAAGGCCCTTGACGAAGCCCGTCAGGCGCACGCTTCAACCCGGCGCACCCTCATAGAAGTTAACGCCCCCCGCCCCGATGAACTCGACCCGGCGCCGAAAGCCGAACCAGCTAATCCAATCGACCCCGAAAGCCTGCCGGCGGGCACCCTCGTCGTCTGGAACCAGAACCTTCGCCAGGGCAGGGTGCTGCGTCATATCGGCAAAAACCGCGCCGAAGTCGATTTTGATGGCATAATCATGCAGGTGGGCCTTGCCGAACTTGTTCCGGCACACCAGAAACCGGCCAGTCGCGAAGAAAAGTCGGGCGGCAACGTTTACGCCGTCAGGCCGCTGATAAAGAGTGAGGTTGATGTGCGTGGCATGCGGGTAGAAGAGGCCCTTGATGAGGTCGAAACCTACCTGAAAGTTGTCAGCGAGTCTGATCTGGGGCGGGTTTTTATCATTCATGGCAAAGGCACCGGCGCTTTGCAGAAGGCCATTGTCAACTATCTGAAGAGCAGCCCCTGGAAAAAGAAATTCCGCTCAGGGCGCTACGGCGAAGGTGACCTCGGAGTCACGGTGGTGGTTTTTCGGGCTGAGGCAGATGTTGACCCGCT
>Ga0209098_1004663_pt1 | contig 10584 bp, 11 predicted proteins | sample AD_JPNHW1_MetaG_FD_184429 | JGI IMG/M metagenome (GOLD analysis project Ga0209098, IMG submission 184429) | Active sludge microbial communities of municipal wastewater-treating anaerobic digesters from Japan - AD_JPNHW1_MetaG (SPAdes) (version 2) | ecosystem: Engineered > Bioreactor > Anaerobic... | reverse complement strand
TCGCCATCGCCGAAAAGGACTACGCCACCCAGAGCATGCTCAAGTGGTTCATCGACGAACAGGTCGAGGAAGAAGCCCAGTGCGTGGAAGCCATCTCCGCCCTCTCCATGGTCGGCGCCTCCGCCGGCTCCCTCTACATGGTGGATCGCCACATCGGCAAGCGCGGCGAAAGCTAAATCTTTCTCCGCCCCCCGGCGGGAGGCTCCGGCCTCCCGCCTTTTTCGCGCCCCATCGCAATTTCCCCATGCGGTTAGGCGCCGCTCACGTGCCGCCCCGCCCCCGGCTGTTTCCTTGAACATTGATGATTGGATATTGAACATTGGATATTGGATATTGAGTTTTCTTGTTCCTGCGCCCTCCCCCCATGCGGTTAAGCGCCGCTCGTCGCCCGCGCGTCGTCGATCCAGCGGACTGCGAATTCCAACGCCCGTTTGCTTGGCGACGTGCAAATAGATCTGCGTCGTCGAGATGTCCGCATGGCCCAGCAAGTCCTGCACGTCGCGGATGCCGGTGCCGTTTTCCAGCAAATGCGCCGGCCCGCGTCCCGGTACTTTTCATGCAGCCCTCGCAGCCGTTCGCGATGCTCCTTCACTTGCGCGGCCAGCGACCTTGAAATCATCGTCTGCCGATCCTTGTTCCCCTTGCCGGCCCGCACGGCCGATTGTAGGCGCTCCAGATCCACGTCCTTCACCCGCAGGCGCAGCAGTTCGCTCAGACGCAGGCCCTCGCCGTGCCCTCCGACCTCTGCCCCCTGATCTTCCTCCCCAGCGGCCAATACCAACGCAACGCGTTGCGGCGCAGTTCATATTGTTTTGGGGCAACTATGATTTCTTCCATTCCAGGTGCTCCTTGAACATGGCCACGTTCGGCTGTTTTCCTTTTTCCCGCAGCCAGTAAAGGAACTTCACCACCGCTTACCGGCTAACCCGTCTTGTAGGGCCACCGGCACCGATTCCCTCAAAACCCGGTTCCAATCGTCGAATTCCACGATTTGGCCATCCATATCCGACCTCCAGATTGTCTTTACGTGGCCCCCGCCACCAGTTGTCTTTGCACTTTTGCCAAAACCGCCAACATAAAGACAACTTCATCCCTTGCGGGCATCGCGCCCCGCCGCCGGAACCTCCTGCCCCCCAGCGCGAACAACGGATTGACCTATCGTTTATCCAGGACTAACATGACATCCGAATGGACGAACTTTATACCGCATAAAGACAACTTGTAGTTCGTTGAATAAATACTGTTGGGATTAAGAGATAAATTTTTTTTGGCGCTTAGCTTCAAATTTCCAATAACCATGATTACGATTTCGATGTTTTTTTTGAATCTTGTTTTGATTGTTTTTCATGTCTTGTTCAGCATTTAATATAATAGCTTTTTTTTCGTTGGAAACAAATTTAAGAAAAACATCATATAGGTACAGCCATCCATCGTATGAGATTTCAGTAAGCGTTGACTCTAATTTAATTTTTAAAAACTTGCAAATGCGTTTTTGTTGCTCATAAGTAAACAATTTTTTTGTTTTATCTTTGAAAGTATTTCCAGATGCTAAAAATATATATGACAGAAAATTTCTATAGTCTATCGCATCCTCAACATCAGCAGATGTTTTTCTTTGAAAGTGAGCAAAACATATTCGTGCATTTGGCACAGGATAAAAATCTGATGGTTTAAACTCATAAATCAATTCAGCGGAAAACCAAGGTTTGTATAAAAGAGACCTCAAACTTTCGTTATAAAAGGGCTGTCCAGAATACCTGAGAAAAGCCTCATACTGCATTATGAAATATATATCTTCAGGAGGATTATCGGCTTCAAATACCTTTTTCACAATATCAGCAGTTATGTTAAATGGAATATTTGCACATACTTTATATGGTTCTTTTACTGATATTTTATATTTTAAAAAATCCATCTCTATTATTTGAACTTTTTTAGATTCTTTATACTTTTCAGATAAAGTTTTCGCTAATTTCGCATCAAACTCTATTGCTATAACTTGCTTGCTTTTTTTTGCAAGTTCAATGGTAATAATTCCTTTTCCAGGACCTATCTCAATTATAATATCGTCGTTACAAATATTACTCTTTGATAACAAAGTCGCTACAAGTTGTTTACTATGTAAATAATTTTGCGAATGTTCTATTCCCATAAATACCTCCTTTACAAATTACTATTTATCTGTAACCATATTATAACACAAAAAAAGCAAACTTTTACATTTGCTCAAAAATTTTTTATATTTTTTATCCATTTATTTCTGTTCCATCCTTGAACTTAAACACTATAGTATCTTTATCTTTAATTGTTGCACTTTCTAGTAAGCTCCCCCACATTAATCCATCAAAATTGATAAGAAATCGCTTTTCAGGCGGCACGGGCACCCGCCCGCTGGAACCGGTCTGAATGAGCGCTTTCATGGTGGAAATGTAGCAGAATCGGGCAGGTGGCGTCAAGTCCGGATTCGAACGCGCATCAAACCACGGGCAAAAAGTCCGAGTGACCGTAAAACGGCCCGACAAGGCGAGTTCGGCACAGTTTGGAGGCGCACCGCCCCTGCCGCGAGGGCTCAGCCGTTCGCGTACATCATGACCGGTTCGGTATCGTAGTCCGGGAATGGGTCATCGTAGCAGGGCTCGATGACCCATTCGGCAACCTCAGGCGGTGCCCTTGCCGGCAAGACCCGCACGCCCTGCTCCCAGAGGCCGATGTGGCGTAGGATGCGCTCGATCACGTCGCGCTCGTCGATGAGAGAAACGATGCGCATCTCTTTCTGGCACTTCGGACACAAGAGCGGGTCGGCTTCCCAGACCTTCTTGATGAGTTCCCGCCACTTGGCCGAGGGGATACGGCGAGGTTTGTGTTCGGAGACATCGATGATCTGCACGGCCCGGCCCGCGGCTGCGGCCTCTTCGGCGGCGTGTTTGTCGCGCTGGCCGCGCATCTTGTTGCTGTACCAGCCGTAATACCGGACGAGCTGGAAGCTCTTGTCCGGGATGTGCTGGGTGATGGCCGCTATGAAGTCGCACGGACTGAAGACCTCGAAGTTGCGCTGTATCTTCGGATTGAGGCCGGAACGGTAGATAACCGCTCCGTCCGGATTGGCGCGGTTGGGCTCCGTGACCTGCATCTTTTCGACGGCAAAGGGGTTGCGGATGATGTACTGGGCCAGGCGCTCCAGATCCTCGCGTTCGTCGGGCAGCACGCGCCGGCTGCGATGCACGTTGAACCCGGAATGCACCCAGCCGCGCAGCATGTTCGCCCGCGCCACCGGCAGCAGGCCCTTGTCCACCAGAAACGTGATGACCCGCGCCCGGAACATCTCCTCCAGCGGCTCGATGCTCACATTGGGCAGGCAGTAGAACAACCCCGAGCGGGCGAAGAGGCCGTCGGCGACCAAGGCGTGGAGGTGGGGATGGAAGTCGAGGTACTCGCCGAAGGTGTGGATCGCCATGACGATGCCGGGCAGCCCCTCGGGCAGGTCGAGGGTGGCGCGCAGGTATTCGAGCAGGCATTCGTGCGCCAGGCGGCACAGGTCCTTGAGCAGGTCGCGGTCGAAGCGGAAGTACGGGCGCAGCATCTTGGGGATTCCGAAGGTGAAATGCCGGTGCGGGACCGGGAACAGGATCGTCTCGGACAGCAGCGCGCTGAAGAGTTGGACTTTCTTCTGGTGGCATGACGGGCAGAACCAGCGCCCCTTGCAGGAGAACGCCAGCAGGTACTCGTGCTTGCAGTCGTCGCAGCGCACGCGGGCGAACCCGCGTTCAAGGTCGCCGCAGTCGAGGAACTTATTGACCACCTCCGGGATGATGGGGCGCAGGAAGCCGTAGCGCGGCTGGTACCGTTCCTCGTAGGCGTCCAGAAACCGGTCAAAATGCTCCTGGAGGCATTGCCACAGGGGCGATGCCTTGGGCCGGCGCGGACGATAGACTTGATCCACCATGCCGACCAGTGTATAAAAGAGGGTGTGTCATCTAACGGCATACCCATGAAGAAAGTTTGTGAAAAATGAAGACGGGTTCCAGGCCGCAATATTATCGCATCCGGCGCATGGTCCAGATGGTGCGCGAGGGCGCCGAGACCGGCTCTCTGCCCAACAGCAGCGACTTCATGAACGAGTTCGAGGTGTCGCGGCGTACCGTGGCGCGTGACCTGGACTTCCTGCGAGATGAGGAACGCGCCCCGCTGGCGTACGACGACGCCCGGCACGGGTTCCGGCTGACCGACGAAACCTACACGCTGCCGCCGGTGAGGATCAGCCGCAAGGAAGCGTTCAGCTTCGGTCTCGCCCGCAAGCTGCTGGCCCATTACGAGGGCACGCCCCTGCACCTGGACATGCGCTCGGTATTGGATAAGATCGCCGAGTCGCTGGAGGGCGATGTCACCATCGAGCCGGACTGGCTCAGCGAGCATGTCGGCGTCCTGCCGGAGGACCGGGTACGCATCGACCCGGAGGTGTGGGCGCAACTGGCGGGCTTCGTCGAGCGGCGCGAGGCGATCCGGGCGACGTACCAGACCTTCGACGGGCGGGTATCCGAGTACGAACTGCACCCGTACCACCTCATCGCCTACCACGGGAACTGGTATCTGATGGCTTGGAACGTGGAGAAGAAGCGTGTGGCGACCTTCGCCCTGTCGCGCTTCAGGCGAATCGAGGCGATGGGGCAAACCTTCACGCGGCTTGCCGGGTTCAGTCCCGAGACGTACGCCCGGCAGGCTTTCGGCATCGTCGGCGGCGAGAAGCCCATCAGGGTCCGGCTGCTATTCGATCCGAAACTGGCCGTCTACATCACCGAGCGGCAGTGGCACCCATCGCAGGAGTTCCTGGCGCGCGCGGACGGATGCGTCGAGATGCGGATGGAGACGACGGGACGCAAGGAACTGGTACGCTGGGTCCTGTCCTGGATGCCGGACGTGAAGGTGCTCGCCCCGAAGAGCCTACGGGATCGGATTGCGGAGAAACTGCGGGATGGACTCCGCGCACAGCAATAAGATAGGATAGCCCAACAACACGCTGCTCACCTACACCTTGCCCGCGGACGGTCAAGGTGAGGGAGAGCGTGGGCGTTGGATCAGGAAATATATTGGCGACCGCGCGCACAATGGACCCTCCACCACAGTGAAACAAAGGTCACGAACCGCGCGGAAACGATTTGGAAGAGCGAAGCCAGGAACAGCCGATGAAAATGGAATCCAACAAGGCGTTCCACCTCTACGGCGCACAAAGTGCACCGAGGGTGAACGCTGACGTTCGAACTAAGAAATGAACGCGGCGGGACGATTGAAAACACAAATGTGCGAAGGCAACACGGATTTGGAATTGAGTGGGAAATGAAACAGCCAAACAGCCGAAATGAATTTTCGAACAATGGGTTGCAGGCTACGACCCACAAGGTGTTCGCCATGCGCACGCTTTCGCTCGCTTCTCACCTATCCAATACAGCATGTGGGTCGTGCCTGAACCCCGACGTTGGAATCAGAAAAATGGGCTACAGCACGACCAACGGACCCTCCACTACCGTCAATGGAAAGAGCATCGACCACGCGGCCACGATTTCAGACAGGTCCAGGGCATGAACAGCCAAAATGAAAATTCCAACAAGGCGTTCCACCACTACGGCGCACAAAGTGCGCCGAGGGTGAACGCTGACGTTGGGATCGGAATATATGGGCTACCGCACGTGAAATGGATCCTCCACCACCCTCTCGCAAAGAGCTTCGACCGCGCGGCCACGATTTCGGACAGGTCCAGGGCATGAACAGCCAAAACATAAATCCCAACAAGGCGTTGCAGGTTACGGCGCACAAGGCGCCGAACCTGAACGCTGACGTTCGCCAGCAAGACAGATGACGTGAAAGGGTAGATACATGACGCTATTTGGAATCGACATCAGCAAGTGGTTTACACCGATACCTTGCACGCTATCCGCAATCGGCATCGCTATCGCTATTCTGTCGTTTCGGCGGTCTCGTATGCAGGCCGTTCGGATCATAAAGCTCACATGCGAATGCACCGGTCGGCATCCTGACTACAGAATGCATCAGTACTTGAAGCTAACCATTCTCGGCGTGGGTGCGGATGTATATGATTTGGAAGCCTATCTGGAATGTGATCACTCGTACCGCGCGAATGGGCGCACGCACAACATCATCCGCGAGTTCAAGTTCACGCCGCTTACTGATTTTCCCAATCCATTCAAGAACGGACAAGTGGCCACACTTGAACTTGGCGACCACGACTGTAGAGACCTGAAAGAGAGGCACTATGCTGACACACGCGTCCCTTCGCAGATACTGCCTTGGCGCGTCCGACTTGCCATCTATCACAGTGGACGCAGGCTCTTGGTAGTTCGGAGATCATGGAGATTCTGGCGCCTGCTGAGGCAGTATGATTCTCTTTGCCGACACCCGACGCATGAAACCAATAATGCGGCGAACAAGGGGCTTGAGGGTACTGGCGACCCGCGGCCGGCTCGCCAGTCCCCTCAGCCCTGACGTTCGATGAAAAAGAGAATTATGAAATTTCGCATTTTGGCGATCTTACTTATCTTCATTCCAATAATCGGACAGTCGATCGAATTGGATCTGAAACTAGAAGCCCTTACCCCGCAAGTTACCGCCGGAGAAGAGCCCCAGTTCCATCTTACGGTCAGCAATAAGTCAGATGTCGCCGTTTCTATTCTCAAGATTGATAAACAGGTTGCTTACTACGAATTAGTTGTGGATAAATCAGGCGACCGGATTGCTGTCTCACAAATTATTTCAGACCCCCTTTCGCTCAACCCTGACGGTTCGGACTACATCCACCTCAAAACAGGCGAGGTCACCAGCGGGATACTATCGGGCTATAGTGAAGTATTATCAGAGCTGCCAAGTGGAGATTACGACGTCCATCTTCAGTATACTACGAGTCCGCTTCTTGACGTTGACTTCAAAGGTGCTTCCAACAAGGCTCGGATTTCAATAAGCCAGAACAGAAATAGCATCGAACAAGGGGTTCCTGGCTATCGGCACCAAAGCGCGCCTCAGCCAGAACCCTGACGTTGGGACCAAGAATATATGACTGATAAACGGAATTTAAGATTGTGGACCATTGCCGCGCTCGTCGGACTGGCGATCATTGCGGGTGCCGCCATCGGGGTAGTACGGTCCGTCATGGGCGTTACCGCAAGAATCGCGGAAGATTCCGCGCAAAGAGCACTCTTCAGAGAAGTCATTGCACAGCTCGACGCCTACGCCAACGCCAATGGTAAATACCCCAATACAATTACGGAGCTCAGTATCACAAACTACCAAGACGGATCAACACCCCAGATGCTCACATGCTTCCAGTACACAACCGACGGCAACTCATATGAGCTTGGATTCATTTCAGCCATTTGTCCAGAACCCTACGTCACAAGAAAGACACTTATAAAAGAAGAGTCCCAACAAGGGGGTCCAGGGTACCCTCCACAAGGTGTCGGGTCCCCTGACCCCTGACGTTCGCTGAAAGAATAATATGAAATACAGCAATGCAATTATCGGCATCGTTTTAGGTGTGCTCATATGGGCTGTTTACCACTCCACAACTGGACAACAAGAGCCTTGGGATGGCGCACCTGCCTTTTATTTTGCCGCGTTATTTGGAGGCGGAATAGTCAGTGCATTTCCAAGGCCATCTAATTGGTGGAAGGGCGTTATCGGTATTTACGCGGGACAATGGCTCTATATCTTTCTCGTTCATGGCGGAGGGAATCTCTGGCCCCTGGGAATGGTAATGAGCGCCATATTTATGACCGTTTCCGCGGCTGGCGGAGCAATTGTGTTTGGCGCTTGGAAACTAGTGACACGAAAAACCGAAAAGACAGATGGATGAAAGCGAACAACCATTAAGCCCCCGGTAGCACAAGGGCAAAGTTAGTCCTGAGACGGTTTATTCCAAAGCCGTCTTTTCTTCTTCGAGCGCCGGGCTCCGGCTTTCATTCGCGGCGCGGCATACACCCAAACAACCATGCGGGCTCTCTCGGGGTGGGTCCAGGGCGCCGAGGCGCTCCGGGCCGGCCCTAGCCGCGGGCTCTCAATGGCCCGCGGCGGCCCAGAATTCGACTGCGGTCAACCCCGGCGCCACCCATTCACGACGGAAGGCGGGCTTGGCCCGGCCGAGGCCGGGCCTCCCAGTTTTTGGCGGGTTCGGGCCGGGGGCGGATGCCTGCGCGTTCGAAGCTATGAAAGAGTGCCCGCGACGCGAAGGCCCATTCAATCGGACAGGGCTGGCCCGGCCATCCATGAGAACCGCCGGGCTTGAAAGCCCACAACTGCGGGTTCTCTCGGGAACGGATTGGCCATGCGGCTTCCCAGTTCGGAACTTCGGGCTCATTCGCGTCCGGGCGAAAGTCAGATGGAGGTGGCGATCACGCGTTCGGCGTCGAAGCCGGTCCCGCTTTGCAGCATGTGGTAGACCGCGCGGGCCATCTTGGCGGCGAGGATGGCGTTGCCCCGGAACTTGCCGTGTTTGGCCACCAGCCGCTCGGCGTAGGGTTTGAGCAAGGGATGGCTGCGCTTGGCGAGGACGGCGGCCTCCCCGAAGGCCCAGCGCAGATAGGCGTTGCCCATCTTGCCGCCTGTCAGGCCCTTCACCTTCCCCGCGCTGGCCACGGAGCCCTTGACCAGACGGCAGTAGCTGAGGAAGTCCTTCGCCGTCGGGAACCGCGCGACCGCATCCATCTCGAAGAGGATCGTCAATCCCAGCACCTGCCCCACGCCGGGCACCGTCAGCAGCAGATGGTAGTCCCGGCCCAGATGCCGCTTGGCCTGCCGGGCCACCTCCAGGTCCAGCCGGTCGATCTGCCGGTCGTAGGCGCGCACCACCTCCATGTCGCAGCCGACGGCGAACTTGTGCAGCGGGTTCTCGTACTGCGCCAGGATCCGCTCCTCCCAGACGTCCCGGTTGTGGCCGCTTTTCGCGGCCGGGACCAGCCCCTCGGCGGACTGCTTCATGGAGACATGCGCCAGGACCTCCGCCCGTCGCCAGACGTAGCTCAGCCGCTGGCGCAGCAGCGCGCGCATCGGTCGCCGCTCGGCCGGGTAGACGTAGGCCGGCGGAATCAGGTTCGTCCGCAGCAGGTGCGCGAGCTTCTCCGAGTCCACCCGGTCGTTCTTGTTCTTGCCGCCGTGGATGTGCGCGAGGTACAGCGCGTGGGCCAGCACGAACTCGATGCCGGCCGCGGCGCAGGCGTCCGCCAGCCAGTACCAGTTGAACGTGCACTCGCACACCACCGTCAGGTCGTGCCGGTACGGCGCCGCCAACTTCAGGAAATGCCCGAAGTCGTTGCCCCTCACGTTCCGGTGGACCAAGACCTGGCCCTTGGGGTCCAGAATGCAGACGTACATCTGGTCCGCATGCAGGTCGATTCCGCAGTTGTATTCCGTCGTCGTCGTGTAATACTTCACTTGTGCCTCTCCTTCCTGAGTGTCATGCATTAGGACCCGCGCCAGCGGTGAGCCCGTTACATTATGCACCTTGGAGGAGAGGCCCAGCCTTTCCTACAAGGGGCTTAGAGGAGATTCAAGCGGTTCCAGGGTACCCTCCACAAGGTGTCGGGTCCCCTGACCCGTGACGTTCAGTGAAAGAATACATGAATAATATTGAATCAAAGATATTCCTTTCATTCTCCGCTTGGCTAATCATCGTTTCCGCCCTTCTTTGGCTATCCCCCCAATTTGTCCCCCGCGCGGTTTACATTGCCTTCAAATGGTCTTGGCCTCTTCTCAACCTTATCGGAATTGTATGCTCAATTCGCGCGGAGCGACAAATCCGGAACAAAGCGTTTAGATTATTCACCATCTACTTCATTCTTTCGCTCTACACCGTAACCTTCGCCTCCCATGTGAATCGATGGCTACAAAACAGGCAGTCTAGCTCCCCCGATCCTGCGACCATCGAACAGCAACACCAGTTACAGAACGAAATTGCCACAGTTTACGCAAAACACAGCCAGCACCTGCCCTTTGTCGCAACAAATGTATCCATACCCCTCGGTCAGTTGCTACTGGTCGCTGGAATCTGGCTTATTTCTAAATCCAGAAAATGCACTGAACAAGGCGTTCCACCGTACGTCGCACAAAGTGCGCCGTCCGGAGAACGCTGACGTTGGCATTAATATATGAAAATATATTGGTCGATTAAATCGATACCTGAACTTGCCGACCTCTCCCCGCGGGACCGGCGGTCCCTATGGCAACGCAACGCGTGGAAAGGCGTTATCCATTTTATGCCTTGGGTTGGCTTTGTTGCCTTTATTGCGCTTATTGGATTTATTAATTATCTTACTGGCCCTCACCACATTTTCGCCGAATCACCCATTTGGTTAAAACTCATCCTGCGAATATCCGCCTATTTCTTTGGTTATATTCTGTGGTACCAGTTGTTAACAGAATCAATACGCCCACATCTACGACAAGACCGGAAGCAATTTGGACCATATACACTGCCAATCGGGTCGCCGGAGCTGGCCCTAATGGGCCAGCCCCAGCTCCCACACCACCGGACATGCGGCTCCGCATCCGGCGGTTCCGGTCAGGCGATCAGGGGGCACCCCAACC
>Ga0209098_1004658_pt1 | contig 10589 bp, 7 predicted proteins | sample AD_JPNHW1_MetaG_FD_184429 | JGI IMG/M metagenome (GOLD analysis project Ga0209098, IMG submission 184429) | Active sludge microbial communities of municipal wastewater-treating anaerobic digesters from Japan - AD_JPNHW1_MetaG (SPAdes) (version 2) | ecosystem: Engineered > Bioreactor > Anaerobic >... | reverse complement strand
AACCTCGTTCCCTCCCCCGCAGCAGGCCAGAAAATGGAGGTTAAAGCCATCGCCATAACGGTGATAGGCGAATCGCCCACTGACACGTATCCCCTGCAAAAAAAGGCACATTCCCTCGAATTCTTGCGAGATCAGGCTCATTTGCGCCCTCGGACGAATACGTTCGGTGCCGTAGAGCGCGTAAGAAACCGTATGGCGTTTGCCATACATCAGTTCTTTCAGGAACGCAACTTTCAGTATGTCCACACACCGCTTATAACGGCGTCCGACGCAGAAGGCGCAGGCGCGATGTTCCAGGTTACGACACTCGATCTGCAAAAGATTGCTCAGACAGGCGTCGTAGACTACGAAAAAGACTTCTTTGGCAAACCCGCCTACCTCACCGTGTCTGGCCAGCTGAATGTAGAAACATACTGCCAGGCGATGAACCGAGTCTACACATTTGGGCCTACCTTCCGGGCAGAAAACTCCAACACGACGCGCCACCTGGCTGAGTTTTGGATGATTGAACCCGAGATCGCCTTTGCGACACTGGAAGACGACATCGAGTTGGCAAAATCTTTTATCACCTACCTCATTAAGACAGCTCTGACCGACTGCGCCGACGACTTGGCATTTTTTGACGCAAGGATCCAACCTGGGCTGCTTGCCGATCTAGGAAAAGTGGTGGCAGGGTCATTCTATAGGATGACTTATACGGAAGCGATCGATGCTCTTCTCAAAAGCGGGCAGGAATTTGAGTTCAAACCATTCTGGGGCTGCGACCTTCAGAGTGAGCACGAAAAATTCCTGACGGAGAAAGTGGTCGGCGGGCCGCTCGTCGTAACTGACTATCCTAAAGAGATTAAGGCTTTTTATATGAAGTTGAACGACGACAACAAGACAGTCGCCGCCATGGATATTTTGGTTCCGCGTTTTGGCGAGATCATTGGCGGATCCGAGCGCGAATGGCGCCTCAATTTACTTGAGAAGCGCATTCAGGACCTGGGCCTTAATATTGATAACTACTGTTGGTATTTAGACTTAAGAAGGTATGGTTCGACGCCTCATGCCGGCTTTGGGCTTGGCTTTGAACGCCTTCTTCTCTATATCACCGGGATGACCAATATTCGCGACGTCATTCCGTTCCCGCGCGCACCGAAACTTGCGGCGTTCTAGGGATTCCTATGATCGCCATGTAATTCGGGCCTGTTCGGTCCGACAATTCAGGTTAGCGAAAGGGACGCGGTGATAGAGTGATGTTTCCCAAAAAAAGACATTTGAATTCTTCTAAAAAGCCAACTTATAATGAACAGATCCTGGTTGAGGTACCGGTACACGGACAAAAGCGCTTAGGCAGTTGCCTCGAATACCAGGCTGTGCGAGCTAGACCTAACCGTAGGCTCGGGCCCGCGCTTCTTTGTGTTGCCGCACTATGCTTCTCTCTTACGACAGCCACGCAACTTTTTGCACAAGGCTTGCAGACGAGTGGAAAAACTTCTAAGCAAAATGCGGTATCGACAAGGCTAGCTTTAAACGGGGGCAACTCCGGTGCTGAGAGTTCCGCTGCTAACACGGGCGATACCTCTGCAGTGACCGATCAAGAGCTTTCGGCGCCTCCGAAAATAAATGCACGCTCTGCAGCCCTTATCGATGCGACAACCGGTACCCTACTCTATGCCAAGAATCCTGACCTTGAACTGCCTCCGGCAAGCCTCACCAAACTCGTGACACTGCATCTTGTGTACGAAGCATTGGATGCTGGTCTGCTTTCCAGGGATGAACTCGTCGATATAGATCCAAAAGACTGCTCTCCTTACATTCCATACGGGTCGTCGCTCATGTACCTCCATCCCGGTATGAAGGTGAGTATAAAGGACTTGATGCTGGGAGCTGCAGTAGTATCAGGAAACGATGCAGCGTATGCACTGGCAAGGCGCCTCTCAGGATCGAACGAAGCCTTTGCAGCAAAAATGAACGAAGCAGTGCAGAAAATGGGGTACACACACCTACACTTTGTGGAGCCATCTGGACTGTCTGAGTTGAATCTGGTTACGGCGAGAGAGTTTGCGCTTTTCTGTAGGGATTATATCAGGCTGCACCCAGAGGCCTTGACCGAGCTGCATTCGGTCAAGTCTATAGAATTTCCTCGTCCGGAACACCGGGCACCTGGCTTCGTCCCCAAAGGGACAATAATCCAGTACAATAGAAATCCTATAATCTTCAGCTACGACGGAGCGGATGGACTAAAAACCGGTTATATCATCGAAGTAGGCTACAACATGGCTGCTACCGCTAAACGCGGTGACTCGCGTTTCATAACCGTAACCCTGGGTGGCACAGGACCCTCCTATGCGGGAGGTGGAGCTCTTCGAGCCAAAGACACGAAGAATCTTCTAGATTGGGCATTCGAGAACTTTGAGACTGTATCCCTGGATCCTGGCCAAATGGTAGTTCCAAAAGTGTGGTTCGGAGAAAAGCAAAGTGTCGAATTAGCGTTGGACGGGATCAATGCAGTGACAATTCCAAAGGGGCAAAAGGCGGCGCTTGCTTACAGAGTGGAAACCCCAAAAGTCATGGACGCTCCTATTGCGAAGGGCGCCCCTGCTGGTAAGCTCATTTACTCGCTCAATGGCAAAGATATCTATTCGGTTCCGATTGTCACGGCACAAGCGGTGCCACAAGGGAATCTGTTTAGGCGTGTGTGGGATGGGATTGTGAAGTTTTTCTCAAATATCTTTGCGGGGTGAGGTCTTTTTTGCGACGTTGGCGGCCGCGTCTTTGAGGCATTGGCGGCCGCGTCTTTGAGGTATTGGGGCCGCGTCTTTGAGGCATTGGCGGCCGCGTCTTTGAGGCATTGGCGGCCGGACTACTTCTTTGCGTCCTCAGCTTCCATCTTTTACCCTTGCGCCTTCAGGTTCCTCCGAAAGGCACAGCCGCACGCCGTCGTAGACTATAAAGCCTTCTGACGCCAACTCAATCGCGGACTGTTCGATATTCTCGTGCGAAAATGGCAGCTTGCCATAGACGGCTTCAATGTCGAGCGGGCCTTCCGCCACAAGGAGTTTAAGAAGCTCTCCTCGAACCCGCCTAAAAGAAGTATTGAACGGGCTCTGCTTGCGATACGAAGTGCTTCGGCGATTATGGTTCTCTTCTTCTTTTTTTATGTGCGCACCGTAATCCATGAGGGCCGTGTACCATTTTGACGGAGCATCCCTGTCCAGCACGTATTCGGCGGTTTCTATAAGCCGCGTGTCTGACACTTGATCTTCGTCAGGATAAAAGTACTTGAGCAGAACCGTGCGTACGTTGGTTTCCAGAAAAACCACAGGCCGATTGAAGGCGAAGGCAAGGATAGCCCGAGAGGTATAAACTCCTATACCGGGCAAGGAGCGCAAGGCGGCCTCATCGGCAGGGATTTGCCCGCCAAATTCAGCATCGATGTGGCGCGCCGAGGAATGCAGGGCTAGAGCGCGGCGATTGTAGCCTAGGCCGCTCCAGGCGGCGAGGACGGCCGAAGCAGGGGCGGCGGCGAGGGCGTGGATGGTGGGGAAAAGCCGCAGCCAGGCGGCGTATTTGGGGATGACGCGGGGCACTTGGGTCTGCTGGAGCATGAATTCGGAGACGAGGACGGTGTAGGGGGTCGGGTCACGACGCCATGGCAGGTCGCGGTAGCATTCCGAGGCGCGCGCATATACAAGGCTTCTGAATTGTTCAGGAGTAAATATGGACGAACTCATGAAGAAGCTCTTCCGCTTTCTCCTTGCAACTGCTACAAACCGTGCCTATTTTTGTAGCTTCCTGCAACTGTTCCCAATCCCTTGCGCCTGCCTTGACGGCATCTTCTATGTCTTTGTCCGTAATATTGAGACAATTGCACACGACCACCGCCGCGTCACTCTTGAAAGCCCCTGGCCGACCGGTTTTTTCAAGATAGGAATCAATCGCAGCCCTGAGTGCCTTGTCGCCAAGTACCGAACAGTGGATCTTGTTCTCGGGTAGCCCACCCAACTTTGCAGCTACATCGTTGGGCTTTATCTTGTACGCATCTTTGATGTTCATACCCTTTATGACTTCGGACAGCATCGAAGTACTTGCAATTGCGGAAGCACAACCATAGGTTTTCCATCGCACATCGGTAATTACGTCGTCTTTTATCTTGAGCATAAACATCATCTGGTCGCCGCACTTTATGTTTCCCACAACGCCTTCCGCATCAGGCACAAAACTCTCGTCGGGGTTGTACACGTTCCGAGGGTTAGTAAAATGATCCTTTACCGTATCGGAATAAAGCCACTGAAATTGATCCATCTTATTCTCCCTTATTCTCCTGGTCCGCCACACTCAAATATGGGGTCAACGCCGAGTCAGCCCCACAGCCTCTTCTGGCGACACCGTGGACATGCGCCTAAGCCTTGCAATGATCGGCGGTAATTTCTCCACCACATAACGGACATCTTCTTCTGTGGTGTACTTCCCTAAGGAAAAACGAATTGAGCCATGAGCGAGCTCTGGGCCAACACCCGTCGCCATAAGGACATGCGACGGCTCCAAGCTGCCTGAAGCGCACGCCGAACCGGTAGACACCTCAATTCCTTCCAGATCGAGGGACAAAAGAATCGACTCACCTTCCGCACCAGGGAACGACACATCGAGCGTGTTGGGGAGCACGTCCGTCGGATGCCCGTTGATCCGTACGTAAGGGATCCGCTCCACAATGTCGTCACGCAATATATTCCTCAGTCTTCTGACATTCCGGCCATACTCGTCCACCTCGGCAAAAGCCAATTCGGCCGCTTTCCCGAATCCTATTATTCCGAGATTGTTGTAGGTCCCAGCCCTTACACCACGCTCCTGATGTCCTCCACGAATAAGAGGCTCGATTGGTGCGCCTTTTCGCACGTAGAGAGCACCGACACCCTTTGGGCCATAAATCTTGTGGCAGGAAAGCGTTAGGTAATCTACGCCCCACTCTTGAACAGAAACGGGTATTTTCCCTGCCGCCTGCACAGCGTCGCTGTGAACATAGGCCCCCTTAGCCTTCGCCATTTTGGTGATGAGTTCGATATCTTGGATTGTGCCGATCTCATTATTGGCAGTCATAATCGACACAAGTAGGGTGTCGTCCGTCAGTTCCCTTCTATAAACATCCATATCGATCTTGCCAACGTCGTCGACAGGCAAGAAGACGACATCCAATCCTTCTTCTTTGAGATGTGTAGCCGAATTGAGAACACAGGGGTGTTCTATGGCTGTCGTTATGATTTTCTTTCGTGAACCGGTCTTGGCCACGGCGTACATAGTCATAAACACGGTGTTATTGGATTCTGAACCACCCGAAGTAAAGAACACTGTAGAAGGGTCTCCGGCATCGATGAGCGCCGCAACTGCAGCTCTAGCCTTTTCTATTTCGGCTTTGGCCTTTCTGCCGGCTTCATGCATGCTCGAGGCATTCGCGTAGACATCCATGGCTTGGATCATCAGCTCTTTGACTTCCGGTCTAAGAGGAGTAGTAGCGTTGTAGTCAAGATATACCATGCGTTCTGCCATCTGATTCTCCTTCTGAAGCGTATTGCAACAAAGTTCTACAAAAGTTCCTGACCGGCCTGAGCTGTCATAACAAAAGCATTGTCTTCTGTTAGGTCCGCAAGTGTCACGGACGAGAGGTACTTATCCACAGCAGTTTTTAGTCCCATCCAGAATTTTCTTGGCATACAAGTAGCGCCAAGAGCGCAGGCCTCGCTGTTGTCAACGCACTCGACCGGTCTGACATCTCCATCGGTCGACTGCACAATGTCGATCATTCGGATTTCCTGCGCAGGCCTTGCGAGATGATAACCACCTGTTCTGCCCCTATCCGAAACGATGAGCCCTGAGAGTTTTAGCTGGTTCAATATGCCCTCAAGGTATTTAAGAGGAATGTGTTCGGCCTCCGCAATATGGGCCGCGCAATCGCTCTCTACCTTCCCCAGATGGACAAGCGCTCTAATTGCATATTGTGTCTTCATCGAAACTTGAAACATTGCGCTTGCATCTCCTTAAAATCCTATTTATTCCATAGGAATATCACACAAAGCACGCAAATGGTCAAGTTACATCGATCCAGTATCGTTTACTCAGTAGTGTTATTTTAGCAATTCCACTTTGTCGAAATTCCGGGAGCATGCCAGCTCGTCGAAAACAAACCCATAAGGTGTCGACCCTGCAGGATTGGTTTTGTTCCCTCCCGAGGCTATGGACTCAGCCAGAATTTTGCCCAAGCCCGGTCCAATCATGAAGCCTTGACCACACATGCCCACAGCTTGAAGAAAATTCTCCGCCCCTTCCGGATAACCGACAATGGGCAGACCGTCCGGCGTCATTGGATACATGCCCCGCCACGTTCTTCGCACACGCAGGTTTCTAAGCCTTGGATAAAGCTCCAGCAATCGCCTTACACAAAGCGGTAAAAAAACCGACGTAGAATCTTTGTCTCTTCCCCAAATCTGTGGCCTTGGCGTAATGCAGAACACGACTTGTCCTGTCTCTGCCTGATAAAAATAGTAGTTTCCGGACTCAAGGTCAGGCCGGATATCCACAAGCATGGGCTGCATAAAATGTTCAACAGGCTCCGTCACACCCGCTTCGTGGCAGTCCGGATGTACTGGCAAAGCCACGCCTGCAAGGCTGGCGAGCTCAGAGGCCTCTGCGCCAGCAGCGTTGATGAAAAGCGGTGCAGACCACACTTCCGACCCTGCCACAATGTTCTCTACGTGAGTGCCACGCAACCGTATGTCCTCAACTCTCGTATTGAAAAAGAAGTCTACCCCTGCCTCTAAAGCCAGTTTATGGTATGCCGTGTTCGCCATCAATGAAGAAGCAAAGCCATCGCCTGGGCTAAAGGTACCGCCAAGAAGCCCTTCACTTTTGATTCCAGGCACCAAAGCCATGACAGCATCTGCGTCTATCCAGTCAATATTGAGCCCTGCTGCCTTTTGAACTTTGAGAAGCTCCAAGAAGTCTTTCTTGCGCTCTTCATCATAGGCCACATATAAGTAGCCACCTTGCACCCATTCAACGTCGAGCCCATAAGCTTCTTTCATCGTCGAAACAATGGCTAGGGACTCAAGGCAGATCTTTATTTTGGCAGGATCGGAATGCGTGGCACGAATCCCGCCTATCGCTGCGCGGTTCTGCCCACGGCCCCAAGAGGCTTCGTGATCCAGTACAGCGACCTTCACACCTCTTTGTGCGAGCTGCCATGCCAAAGGCACACCCACAGATCCCGCTCCAATAATTATTGCATCATAGGTTTTCATGGTGCACCTCTCTGGTTTGCATCGGCACTTCCAATTCTCACCAAGCCCTCATTTACTATTTCACCCATGGGAACTTCCATGAAGAGTGGTCGTACGCTTGCCGGTTCAACTTCCGACATATCTACACCTGCAAGCTTAAATGCCCTTGACAATAGCTGCGAACACGTCTTGCCTCCACAAGCTCCCATGCCCACTCGCAAAGTTTTGAGCTGATTGATGTCCTTTACTCCATTTTCTTTTATAAAAGTCACGATTTCTCCTAAGGTAATCCTCTCACAACGGCATACAATCGAGTCCAACTCATCCGTGGCAGGCATTTGGATGGGGCGCCCTTGCGAGACAACATCTTCCTGCACTCGAACTCCGGCGATGGAGGTTGCGGTCTTCAGGTTCACCCTAAAAGTGAGGAGTGATGTCTTTTTCTGTTTGTTGTAGTGTATGTCCACTAGGGGAGCGCTTTCAACAAAGACCCCATCACTGTCGACGAGGTCTATTATTTGACCTTTCCTGATCTCCACACTGAATTCCCACGGAAGCATGATCTCAGCTTGAGTTTCGCTTACGCGTCTCACAAGGCTAATGGCCAGCCCAGGACAGGTGCTGATACAGGCCATACACCCTGTGCATACGACACCATCAAAATATGGGATGTCCATGATATCGCCACGACGAGGCCTCAAATGAATAGAATCATGCGGACAAACTGTAGTACAGGGATTGCAGGGTATTTCCTCGGAGCAAAAGAAGATAGGACGCCATTGCTCAGTAGGCATAACCTGGCTGCGAGAGAAGCACTCGCCCGGCTTGGACTTGAGGACTTCTCGTTTGTCTAGCCACGCTTTTTCCACGTTCACCTTGTTACCGAGCAGCTTTGCGAGATTATATGCTGAAATTCTTCCACCAAATATCGCACTGGAAGCCTCGGCGATCTCTTCGGCATCGCCAGCCGCAACAGCCAGAATGCCGTACCTCGCAGCTTGGCGCAAGAATTCATCGCAAGGATTTAAGCCAGTCGCGATTAAGACGGCATCCACATCGTATTCGAGGCAGCTTTCCGGAATCGGCGCAAATCGGTCGTCCACCTTGGCTGTGATAACCCGCTCCACTTTACCCTGCCCCTCAGCCTTTATTACGGTGGTATTCAAGTGAATTGGTACTCCCATGCGCCTTATCTTGTCCGCATGTACCTTATATCCGTTGATTTTCCCCATGATTTCGGCTATGCCGGCCACTTGGATGCCTGCCTGCAGCGCGTGATATGCAGCAATCAGCCCAACGTTCCCAGATCCCACAATAAAGATTCGCTTAGCTGGTAGTATGCGATCGCGGTTCACAAGAGTCTGAAAGGCTCCCGCACCAAATACTCCAGGAAGATCGTTACCGGGGAAGAGCACTGATTTTTCTCGAGCTCCTGTAGCCACAAGGAGGGCCGTGAACTCTACCAGGACATAGGACGAGTAATCTTTGTAGATTCCCGCCTTTCTATCTTTAAAAAGCCCTACGACCGGCGCATTTTTGAGCACCTGTACATTGGGTAAACGATCCAGTTTAGCCGCAAGTTTGTCTGCAATATCTATCCCCCTCACCCCTGCGTAGCAGTCTTCCTGTGAACCAAAAAACTTGTGCGTTTGCAGGACTAGCTTACCGCCTAACTCGGTTTTGTCATCTGCGACAATAACCTGGTATCCCATTTTGCCCAGTTCATAGGCAGCAGACAAACCGGATGGTCCACCGCCAATGACCAATATATCGGTCTTGAGCATGCGTTTTTCGGATTGCTGCAGTGGCATGTCATCTTCTGGCAACCGAGGCAAACCTCGCAATGTCCTAACGTCCATGCCCTCTCTGAGCGGCGTCACGCAAGACTTCTTGGGGACTCCATCCACGAGCACCGTGCACTGCGAACATTGCCCATTCGCACAAAACAAACCTTGTGGTTTTCCATCTTTTTGATGAAAAGAGAACTGAGCAACCCCGAGCGCCACAAGCGCCGAAGAAAGCACCTCGCCTTTCAGGCCTTTTACCGGGTTTCCATTGAACAAAAACCCCACTTCTTGCACCTGTTTTTCGGGCAGGATGGGGTGAGCAAGTACTCTTGGCATTCTATTCCTCTACCGGAGAACTTTGTTTGGACGATTGAACTCCGCAATCAAAATCGAATCAAAATCGATCGAAACTTAAAAAAAGGCTATAGCCACTTGTGCAATACTGTCAAGGAAAATTCGCTTAATAAGGCACTAAGACAGTACAAAGGACAGTGACCGCCACTTGGACCAGCTCTGTCACCAGTGTTAGAATTATACGACAGATGGTTTGTCGTGGTTACCTACCGTCCAATGTCCTCTGACATTGTTTCACTCGAATGGAACCACAAAAAGTGAGATTGAGGTTGCCAAACAATGAGTGGATCGAAGAATTGTGATTTCTTACATTCAATTACCGATATACAAGGGCTCAAGGTCACCGTGATGGGCCTCGGGCTCAATGGAGGCGGGCTTGAGAGCGCCAAATTCTTCTACGACCACGGCGCCGAAGTGACGGTGACTGACCTTCAAAACGAAACTGTGCTGCGGCCCTCCATTGAGGCACTCGGCGACCGTAAAATTCGATATGTACTTGGGAAGCACGAGGTTGTGGACTTCGCAAACGCGGATATTGTCATTAAAAACCCTGCTGTACGCAGAGGTTCCATCTATTTGGACGCAGCCAAATGTATTGAAACCGACATCTCGATCTTCTTGCGATTCTCCGCTTCTCCGCTCGTGGCCGTTACAGGGACCAAAGGCAAGTCTACTACGGCAAGCGCAATCCATTATGGCTTTGTGCAATCCGGCGTTGAAGCCTTGCTTGGCGGCAACATAACTATCTCGCCCTTAAGTTTCCTGGAAAAAACCTCGCCTGAGCGCCCAGTAGTGCTTGAGCTCTCGTCCTGGCAACTTGCCGATATGAGAGGCAAAGATGTCCTAAAGCCAAACGTTGCGGTTATCACGGCAATTATGCCTGACCACATGAATTACTATAAATCGATGGAAGAATATGTGGCGGACAAGCGCCTCATTTACGCAGATCAGGATAGCAACGACTATACAGTGTGCGACAACGACTCCGATTGGGGAAAGAGCTTTGCATTGGAAAGTAGTGCACAGATACTTTGGTATGGCGCCGGTGAGCATGGAAAACTGGGCGCTTGGCTTGAAACAACAGAAGCAGGAGTGCACGGCGTTTCAAACTTTGGTTTGTCGTTCCAGAACGAAAGCAAGCCACAGGCTGGACTTTTAGAGATTGTACCCTGCCACTTAAGGCTTCCAGGCC
>Ga0209098_1004657_pt1 | contig 10590 bp, 6 predicted proteins | sample AD_JPNHW1_MetaG_FD_184429 | JGI IMG/M metagenome (GOLD analysis project Ga0209098, IMG submission 184429) | Active sludge microbial communities of municipal wastewater-treating anaerobic digesters from Japan - AD_JPNHW1_MetaG (SPAdes) (version 2) | ecosystem: Engineered > Bioreactor > Anaerobic >... | reverse complement strand
CGCCGTTTTTCCGGAGCGTCGGGACGGTCTTGCTCGCGAAGGACAAGAGCGGGTTCCTCGTCCTCGTGAGCCTTTTTCTCTGGTTCATCGGGTACCAGGGGGTCATGCCGTTCCTGACCGAGTATAGCATCAGTACCTTTAAGCTGACGAACGGCGAAGGGCCGCTCGCGATGGGGATGGTCGGCATCGCCTCGGCGCTTGCCGCGATCCCGATGGGGTACGCCGCGAGCCGGTGGGGCAGGCGCCGTATGATTCGCATCTCTCTCGTCGCGACGAGCCTCATCATCCTTTCCGTATTCTTCATCGAGCCCGCCCAGCGGATCGGGCTCATCGAGGCCTCATCGATGAAGGTCGCGTTCTGGTCGCTCATGTTCGCGTTCGGCGTTTTTTGGATATCGATCGTCGCGAACTCCTTTCCCATGCTCTGGCAGATGGCGCACTTCGGGAACATCGGCGTGTACACCGGGCTCTACTACACCTTCATGCAGCTCGCCGCGATCATCGCCCCGTCGTTTACCGGCGCGATCATCGATCTGTTCGGCATGCGCGCCATGTTCGTCATGTGCGCGGTCTTCTTCGCCTTCGCCTTCGTGACGATGGGCTTCGTCACCTCGGGCGAGAAGGACGATAAGCCGATCGATCTTGATGCCTGACGCGTGACCGCTTGACCATGGCTACCCGTTGATCTACCATTTAGGTCAATGAAAGACCTTACTCGCGGAAACGAGACGAAGCTAATCCTTCTCTTTTCCCTCCCCATGCTCCTTGGAAACGTTTTTCAGCAGTTGTATAACACCGTCGACAGCGTCGTAGTCGGGCAATTCGTCGGCAAGCAGGCGCTCGCTGCCGTCGGCCAATCGTTTCCCGTCATCTTCATTTTCGTCGCGCTTATCACCGGATTCGGCATGGCCTCGAATATCCTCGTCGCGCAGAACTTCGGCGCTCGAAAGACGGAGCGGCTTCAGGCGGTCGTCGAGACCTCGCTCGCGTTCACCGCGCTCTTCTCGGTCGCGGTCACGGTCATCGGTATCGTCTTCGCTCCCGCAATTCTCCGTGCGATGGGAACGCCGGGAGACGCGTTCGATGACGCGGTCCTCTATCTCCGGATCGTGTTCGTGGGAAGCTTCGCGAGCTTCGGCTACAATACCTTGAGCGCGATCCTCAGGGGTATCGGGGACTCGCGGACGCCGCTCATCGCGCTCGTCATATCGACGCTCCTTAACATAGCGCTCGATCTTCTATTCGTCGTCGCCTTTGGCTGGGGCGTCGCGGGCGTCGCGGTCGCCACCGTCATCGCGCAAACCGCGTCGTTCGCGTGGACCGCGCTCTATCTCTCGCATCGGGTGAGCGTTTTTACGCTGAGCCTCTCGCGCATTAGGGTCGACCGCGCCGTATTCCGCGAGATCGTCGCGCTCGGGCTTCCCTCCGGCGTTCAGCAAGGCCTCGTCGGCGCGGGGCTCATGACGCTTACCGGCGTCGTGAACCAGTTCGGCACGAATCCCGCCGCGGCGTATTCGGTCGCGGGAAAGCTCGACAGCTTCGCGGTAATGCCCGCGATGAGCATGAGCCTCGCGATCGCTTCCTTTACCGGGCAGAATCTCGGGGCCGGGCGCAAGGACCGCGTACACCGCGGGCTCGTCTCAGGCCTTATCTTCTCGCTCGCGATCTCGGGCACGATCGCCGCGCTTCTCTATTTCTTCGGGGGATTTTTCGTATCGTTCTTCTCGGGGGACGCGGAGGTCATCAGGATCGGGTCAGAGTATTTCAGGATCGTCGCGTTTGCGTATATCGCGCAGACCATTATGTTTTGCCTGAATGGCGTACTCAGGGGCGCGGGCGCGATGGTCGTGTCCATGTTCATTACGATCGCGTCGATGTGGGTCGTTCGCGTGCCCCTCGCGATGATCTTCTCGTACCACTGGGGGACGCGGGGCATTTGGTGGGCGATCGTCTGCGGCTTTACCGTCGGCATGATCGCCGCCCTTTGCTTCTATTGCTTCGGCAAGTGGGACAAGCGGGTTTTGGTAAAGCCCGAGGTTATTGCCGCTCTTGAGTGAGATTCGCGAGCATGTCGGTGTAATATCGGCTTTCGATCGCCGATGGATCGACGCCGCATTTTGCGAGGGTCTCGCGCAGGATGGTTTGCGCCCGCGCGGTTGTTGCCTCGTCGGGGTTGTCCTCGAGGATCTCGAGCTCGACGAACCATCCGAGGCCAGTGACGAGTGAGAGTTCTATCCCGACCGAGATTCCGCCTTCTGCCGCGTACGCGAAGGTCTTCGTTTTCTTTTCTTTCTTGATGAAGGGCGTAAAGCCGAGATCGGTGATGAGCGTCTCGAAGGCGGCCCGATCGCCGATGGAAAACTCGCGCTCGTCGTTCACCTCGATGTCGCCCTGAAGCTCCTTCCGTTTATACGTGACGACCGTCTCGCCGGCCTCCTCTCGCACGCGAAGGCGCGTGGCCCGCGTTCCCGCGGGAAGCGGCAGCGTGCGATCCGCGGAGCCTTGGGTCGCTGAGCGTTGTCCCGCGCGGCGCGAAAGGGTTCCTGAGACGGTGATAGCCGAGACGAGCGCGCAGCCGCCAAGGCATACGATGATTACCGTTTCTTTTTGCGCCCCTGCGATGACCGCGATCGCCGCCGCTAACGCGAAGAGAAATGAAATGCCCGCGCCGATCGCGGCGAATGCCGCACTAGGGCCGAGGCCCTCGGGCGATGCGCCCTCGCGTTTCCAGTACACGTCGCTTTTCGTCGTTTCCCGCACGGGGACGGCGAAGCCCCGTATCGTTCGCTCGGTCGCCTCAGGGTCGGCGACGTGCGCCTTAAGCTCGATTTCCGTCATAATAGTTTTTTAGTATCCGCGTTTGTGCCCTTTTGTCAATTGTCCCGCGATGGAGGCGAAAAAAAACCGCCGACGCCTTATGAGCGCCGACGGTTTTTATTTTGTACGCCACCTGATACAGGCGGCCAAGGAATGCTAGTTCCAGTTTATGATCGACTTGTCGTAGTCGGCCGGCGGCACGAAGCCGAGGAGCTCGATGCAGGTAGCCGCCCAGCTCGAGATGCCGAGTCCCTCGTTCAGCGTCTTTGAGTATTCGCCCTTGAACTCGGGATCGTAGACGATGCCGGGCACGGGGTTGAGGGAGTGGCTCGTCTTCGCCTTCGCGGTACCGTCCTTCTTCATCGAGACGGCGCCGGTTTTCTTGTCGTGCTCGAACATGTCGTCCGCGTTTCCGTGGTCGGCCGTAAGGAGCATGATGCCTCCCGCAGCGTCGACGGCTTTCTTAAGGCGTGCGAGCTGGAGGTCCATCGCCTCCATCGAGCAGATGACGGCCTCGTACACGCCGGTGTGGCCGACCATGTCGCCGTTCGGGAAGTTGAGGCGGATGAAGTCGTACTTGCCGGAGGGGATCGCCTCGAGGAGGTAATCGGTGATCTCCGCGCATTTCATCCACGGGCGCTGCTCGAAGGGGAGCACGTCGCTCTTGATCTCGACGTAGTTCTCGAGCTTGTCGTCGAACTTGCCGAGCTTGTTTCCGTTGAAGAAGTAGGTGACGTGGCCGTACTTCTGCGTCTCGCTGATCGCGAGCGTGCGCACGCCTGAGGCGGCGAGGTACTCGCCCATCGTGCGGTCGATCGCCGGCGGGGTGACGAGGTACTGGCTCGGGATGTGGAGGTCGCCGTCGTACTCCATCATGCCGGCGTACTCGACGGCCGGGACGCGGACGCGGTCGAACTTATCGAACTCCTTGCCGGTCTCGAAGGCGGCCGTCATCTCGAGCGCGCGGTCGCCGCGGAAGTTAAAGTAGATCACGGAATCGCCGTCATTGATCGTGCCGACGGGCTTTCCGTTCTCGGCGATCACGAACTCCTTGAGGTCCTGGTCGATGATGCCGGGGATTTCCTTGCGGTAGGTCTCGATCGCCTCGTGCGCGGAGGCGAACAGTCGGCCTTTGCCGAGAACGTGGCAGTTCCAGCCGCGCTCGACCATCGACCAGTCGGCGTTGTAGCGGTCCATCGTGATGAACATGCGCCCGCCGCCCGAGGCGATGCGGTAGTCGACGCCCGAGGCGTTGATGCCCTTGAGCCAGGCCTCGAACGGGTCGACGTAGTCGAGCGCGCTCGTCTCGCCGACGTCGCGTCCGTCAAGGAGCGCGTGGACGCGCGCGGTTTTCACGCCTTCCTTCTTCGCTTCCTCGAGCATGGCCTTCAGGTGGTCGATGTGCGAGTGGACGTTGCCGTCCGAGAAGAGCCCGATAAAGTGGAGTTTCGAGTTGTTCTTCTTAACGTTGGCGATGAGCTTTTTCCAGGTGTCGCCCGCGAACATGGCGCCGGTCTCGATCGACGCCGAGACGAGCTTCGCCCCTTGCGCGAACACGCGGCCGCAACCGATCGCGTTGTGCCCGACCTCTGAGTTGCCCATGTCGTCGTCCGAGGGGAGTCCGACGGCGGTTCCGTGGGCTTTGAGTTTCGTTGTGGGCCAGTTTTTCTGGAATGCCTGAAGCGCCTCCATGTGCGATTCGGCGACCGCGTCGCCTTCCTTGTATTTACCATAGCCGACGCCGTCCATGATGACGAGGACGACCGGGCCTTTCCGGCCTTTCCATTTCGGGTTTTTCGCGAGCGCTTTGACCATTGTATATCTCCTATAAGGTATGTACGGATTGATTCCGTAGAGTAGCTTTTTTTACTTGTTTGGGCAAGGTTGGGACGAGTGTTGTTATACCTACCGGTAGGTATAGTGTGAGGGTAAATTTCCGAAACAAATCAAATGCCAGTATACCTACCGGTAGGTATACTAAAAACTCCTTCAGCACAGTTCTCTGTAAATTGCAACAAAAAACGTTGAAATTCAGCAAAAAGGTAGTGACATCATTTCATGAAATCACTATATTCAAAGTGTCGACTGACCAGAAGCGAAAGTGGTCACCGTTCACACGGAGTTGGAATGGACAGGGAAACGATACAAAATGCGGCATTCGATCTTTTTCGGAAGATATCGTTTGAGAAAACCTCGGTTTCCGACATTACCAAGGCTTGCGGAATCGGGAAGGGCACGTTTTATCTGTATTTTAAGTCCAAGAACGAGATTTTCTCGAGCATTATCGAGGAACGCATCAAGGGCGAGACGGATCGGTTCGGTTCCTATTACAGCGACCCCGCGATCCCGCTCGAGGATAAGATCGGGCAATATTTCGATAACCTGATCGAGAACTACTTCATTATTAAGGATCTTCTCTTTGGATCGTTCGAGACGATCCAGGGAAAGATGCTCAAGGACGTTTTTTTCAAATACGAGAAATACTACCTCAAGAGCATCGATAACCTAACCGAGATCGTCGGCGCGAATAGGATCGCCGAGCCGATCGAGCACTTGCATGAAAAGATGACCGAGCTCATGGAGCTGATCCTGGGCAGGATGGTCGTGTTTCTCATGATTAACGACTGGAACGATCGGGAAGGCCTAAAGGGCATAATCTCGCCGATGGCGGTGAAACTCTACGGCTTTCTCGTTGAAAATTGATTAGACTTATTTTTTAGGAGGATACACATGAAAAAGCTTCTTGCTGTCGCACTTACGATGTCCCTGGTTGGAGCGGCCTTCGCCGACGCCAAAGGCGACGAAATCGCCCACAAGTACTACAACCTCAAAAAGGCCGACGATACGAAGTCGACGGCTATCATGACGCTGATCGACAAGGCCGGGACCAAGAAGGTCCGCAAGCTCGAAATCTTCTATAGGGAAACCGCCGAGGGAAAGGACGCGTTCATGAAATTCCTCGAGCCGGCCGACGTTGCCGGTACGAAGTTCTTGACCCTGTCCCATAAGGGCGCCGATACCGAGCAGCGCCTGTACCTGCCCGCGCTCAAGAAAACGCGGAAGATCTCCTCTTCCGGCAAGGACGGCGAGTTCGTCAATTCCGATTTCTATTTCTACGACCTCGAGGACAAGAAGTTCGAGGATCACGCGCATACCTTTATCGCGGAAAACGTGACGATCAACGACCAGGCCTTCGCGGGAAAGAAGTTCTCCAAGATCGAGATGAAGCCGGTCGCCGCGAACGCCCCGTACTCGAAGGAAATCGCCTACGTCAGCCAGGACGACAACTTCGTCTATAAGCTCGAGTGCTACGACGCGAAGGACGGCGCGCTCCTCAAGACCTTCCTCTTCGTGAAGGTCGAGAACATTAAGGGCGTCCTCGTCCCGACCCAGACCCTCGTGACGAACCACAAGAAGGGAACCAAGACGCTGCTCGCGCTGACCGACCCTCAGGTCAATACCGGCGTCAAGGCCGACACCTTCAGCGTGCAGAACCTTGAGCAATAACAGGGGACGTAAGGTAACAGGTATGAAAACGAATAAATTGATCGTCGCCTCGGCGCTTTTCGCCGCGCTTGCGGCCTTCGCGTACGCCGAGGATGCCGGGTCGAATTCGGCCGACCTCTTCGCCGACTCGATGGCGGACGTTCCCGCGGATTCCTCCGCGGGGGATTCCTCGGCCGCCGGGGCGTTCAAGCTCACCCTTTCGGGCGAGCATGGGTTCGCGTATCACGCGCCCGCGTATTTCTCGGACGATAACGGCGACTATTCGGGCGATATCAAGAAGCCCGTATTTACGAACGACTTCGGCGCCGAGGTGCAGGACGGAAAGGTAAAACTCGTGTCGCACTGGGAGTTCGACGTGAGCCCGCTCGACGCGAGCGCTCAAGACCCGAACGGGAACTGGGGCGCAAGCTCCTCGATTACGCCGCTTGAGAACTACGTCAGCTGGAGCCCGGCGAACCTCAAGCTCTCGGCCGGATACCAGATTTTCTCCTGGGGCGTCGCGGACAAGCGGAACCCCACCGATAACCTGAATCCCCGCGACTACACGACAAGCGCCATCGATCCCGATAAGATTCCCGTGCTCGCCGCGGACGCGACGTGGTACCCCTCCGACGCGGTTTCCCTCGAGGGCGTGTTCATCCCTTCGAAGGGCGCCTCGCAGTACCCGCTCGATTTCACCCGGATCATCGCGTCGAAGTCTGAGGGCCTCATCCCGTCGGGAAAGCTTTCCTACGCGGATAACGGCGCCGACCTTGAGTACTTCGTCGCCGGCGCGAAGCTTAACTATAAGAGCTCCGCGTTCGACCTCTCGCTCGATTACCTCTACGATATCGACCAGTACTTCACGCCGGAGTTCTCCGATATCGCCCTTAACGGCATACCGACGAGTCCGACGTACGGGCTTTTCCTCCCGGCCTCGGTAACCCTCGAGCGCAAGCGCGTGCAGCGCATCGGCGGCGACGCGAAGACCACGATCGGAAAGTTCGGGCTCTGGCTTGAGACCGCGTATAGCCTCACCGACAATTCAGGCGCCTACGATTGGTCCGAGCGAAAGTCGAAACTCGACTATACGCTCGGAACCGACGTGAACTTCGGGCCGAACGACGTCGGGTACGTGAATCTTCAGTACATCGGTACCTGGATTCCCGACTATGATTACGATAGCCCGTCGAAGGCGATGATCGCGATACTGTACGGGGCGAACGCCTCGAGCGCTCAGGAGTTCTACGAGCGCTCGATGGTGAACCTCCTCGGCCTCGAGACCGAAGGGCTTCTTCAGGGCGTAACCTGCAACGTGAAGTACGAGATCGCCGACGCGCTCGTCACGCCGCAGATAACCGCCGCGTTCCTGAAGCCGTTCGACTACGACGACACGAGCGTCACCCGCTACGGCTCGCTCGCGCTCAATCCCGAGATCGACGTAAAGCCGGTCGACTCGTTCCACATCCTTATCGGCGCGGACCTGTATTACGCCTGGATCAAGGAAGACGGCGGCAGCGTCAAGCTCGACACCGAGTCGGACGCCGTCGGATCGTACACGCCCTCGAACAACGTGTACCTGAAAGTCGTCTACAAATGGAACGCTGATATTAAGAAGTAACCAACTACCTTTCAGGCGCGCCCCGCGTTTCCGCTCAGGATCGCGGGTCAGCGACTGAGAGCCTTACCACTCACGGAGCGTCACTACTATGCTTGAAAAATTCCTTATCTGGACCTCGAAAGCGTTCAGAAAACCGTGGCCGGTCATCGCGCTTGCCGTCATCGTGACCGCAATATTCGCGTTCGGCATCCCGAAGCTCAAGTTCGACAGCAACATCAAGTCGATGCTGCCCTCGACGAACCGAGCGCTCGTCGTCAACGACTATTACGAGGACGAATCCCGCTTCGGCGCGAGCGACATGATCTACGTCGGAGTCGACACCCCGGACGCGTTCTCGTCGGACTCGCTCCATTATATCCAGGACGTGCAGAACACGATCGAGTCGATCAACATGACGCTCCCCGCGAAGAACATGGCGAAGCTCCTCCATGTGAGCGTCACCGACGCGCAGACCGTCATCGACGCCCTCAAGGGCGTCGGCATCAACGAGGACAACTACGCGGAGACCCTCGTCCCGCTCATCACCTCGGCCGAACAGCTCGAGCAGAACTTCGGTTGGGAAAAGCCGTTCGCGGAGAAGATCGCGAAGGCCGCCTCCGCGGTCTCGAAGCCGAAGCTCCTCTACGACTACTACGAGAACCCGATCGACAAGACGCAGAGCCTCGTCAACGCCGACTACATCGCGTGCGAGGACGACGAGCTCATCGTGCAGAAGCTCGTGCTCGACGGCGACCTGTCGCCTGAGAACGTCGCCGCGCTCAAGGGCCGCGTGGGAAGCTGGGAAATCTACAAGGACGCCCTCGTCTCATCGGACAACAAGCTCGCGACCATCCTCGTTTCGCTCAACACCTCGAACCTCGACGTGAAGGCGAGCCTCAATAAGGAAATTCAGTCAGTCCTTAAGGATAAGGCAAAGGCCGAATACCCGACCTACCTTGACGGTGAGCCGGTCATCGAGAGCATGATCTCTCAGCAGATGTTCAGCGACATCATGCTCCTCCTCCCCGTCGTCGTCATCATGGTCCTCTTGATCCTCTTCCTCTGCTTCAAGAGCATCCAGGGCGTCACCTATCCCGCGGCGATCATCATCTTCTCTGTCATCACCACGATGGGGCTCATGGGCTTCTGCAATATCCCGATATCGATCGTCGGAATCACGATACCCGTCCTGCTCGTCGCGATCGTGTCGGCGTACGGCATCCATCAGATGAACCATTACCTCCTGGACACCGACACCGACAAGCTTTCCATCCTGAACCGCAACATGCAGAACGTCGGTCTCGCGATCACCCTTTCGGGGATCACGGTCATGGTCGGCTTCGGCGCGCTCATCGCGGAAGACTTCGTTCCTATTAAGAACTTCGGTATCTTCACCGCGATCGGCGACTTCGTCGGCGTCATCGGCGCCCTCTACTTCCTGCCCGCGCTCATCCTGACCTCGAAGAAGCCCAAGACCGTCTTCAACAAGGAAAGCCAGAAAGGCTTCGTCAGCGTGCTGCTCCGGTTTTTCAACAAGTGCAACCGGCGCCATTCGGGCCTGATCCTCATCGCGGCAAGCGCGATCAGCGTCGTCGCGATTCTCGGCACGCTCGGGCTCAAGGCCGAGCTCAACAACGTCTCGTTCTTCAAGAAGTCGAACCCGATCCACGTCGCCGACGATCACCTGAACGAGAAGCTCGCCGGAACCGAGGTGCTCAACGTCATCCTCGACTCCGACCTCACCGACCCCGCCAAGCGCGCGAAGGATTACGTGCCTGCGGAGAACATCGAGATCACGACTCCCGAGGTCCTCAAAAAGGTCGAGCAGTTCTCGGTCGACGTCAAGAAGGAATTCCCCTTCGCGACGAAGGTTATCTCGTTCAACCAGCCGCTCAAGAAGATGAACCAGGTGATGAACGGGGGAGGGGACGAGTATTACTGCGTACCCGACTCGGCGGACCTCATCAGCCAGTACCTGATGATCTTCACCGGCGACGTCTCGGGCGTCCTCTCGCCGAATCACGACAAGCTCAGGATCAGCATCAACATGAAGCGCGTCCCGACGGCCGAGGTAGTCCGCGTCCGCGAGTATTGCAAGAACTACTTCTCGCAGGACTTCAGGGACAAGAACCACCTCCAGGTCGAGATCTCCGGCACCGCGAACCTCTATGAGGTCGCGAACACCCTCCTCGTCAACGGCATGATCTTCTCGATCATCCTGTGCGTCATCATCGTGTTCGTCCTCCTCATCCTGGTGCTCCAGAGCTTCCTGATGAGCCTCATCGCGCTCCTGCCGATCTTCATGACGCTCCTGATTAACTTCGGCGTCATGGGCATGCTCGGCATCCCGCTCAACGTCGCGACCGCGATCGTCTCGTCGATCGCGATCGGCATCGGCGTGGACTACTCGATCCACTTCATCACGTGGTACCGGAACGAGCTCCGCGCGACGCCCGACATCCACGTGGCGCTCGAGAACACGATCGACCGGAAGGGCCGCGGCATCCTCTACAACATGTTCGTGGTGTTCGGCGGCTTCTTCGTGCTCGTCATCTCGAACTTCGTGCCGCTCATCCAGTTCGGCGCGCTCGTCGCGTTCTGCATGCTCCTTTCGGCCTTCGGCGCCCTTGCCATCGTGCCGGCGGTGATCAGGCTCCTCGCGAAAAAGGACTTTGGCTTCCTGTACC
>Ga0209098_1004656_pt1 | contig 10591 bp, 3 predicted proteins | sample AD_JPNHW1_MetaG_FD_184429 | JGI IMG/M metagenome (GOLD analysis project Ga0209098, IMG submission 184429) | Active sludge microbial communities of municipal wastewater-treating anaerobic digesters from Japan - AD_JPNHW1_MetaG (SPAdes) (version 2) | ecosystem: Engineered > Bioreactor > Anaerobic >... | reverse complement strand
AATGAAAAGGGGATGGATTGGGATTGTTGTGAGCTTTGCCGGGCTGTGTTTCGGCGCGGCGCCGGAGCTGGTGTACCGCTGTACGTTCGACACGCCGGCCGCGCTCGATGCGTGGACGATGGAAGGGCCGGGGGTCGCCCGGATTGAAAACGGCCAGCTGCTGATTTATTCCAAGTGGCAGCCGGAGCTTGAAGCGATCAGCAACCAGGTGGCGCTGATCGAGCCCGGCGGGCAGAATTATTATCCCTTTCTCGAGTCGTGGGTGAAGGCGCGCGAGCCGGAGATGCTGCCGAAGTATTGCCTGGACCGGGCGGTCGGCAGTACGAAGGCCGGCACGTTTATGGGCGGGCACCTTCAGTTCTGGAACAAAACGCCGCATCCGGACAACTTTCTGATCCGCATCAAGCTCAAGGCGCTGAGTCCCTATCCGCTGCATATGCTGACGGTCTGCGCCCGCGGCCTGCAGGGCGAGAGCGTGTTCGACCGCGCTCTGGAGCCGCGCTACGGGCTGGAATACCAGTATCTGCAAAACGATCTGGCGAACTACCGCGTGAGCTTCTGGTCCGGCCTGCGCAAGAGCTGCGCCATGCGCCGGGCGCCGGGCCGCGTGCTGGTGGCGGAGCAGCCGGTGGATCTGCCGGCGGACGTGCAGCAGCGCTTTGTGCAGCTCGAACTGCTGCGCTGGAACGGCCGGCTGGTGTTCCGCTGCGACGGTCAGACGCTGCTGGAGTATACCGACCCGAAGCCGCTGTCCGGCGGCTGGTTTTCGATCCGCCTGATGGCGGCGGCGAAGGGGCTGTATGACGATTATGAAGTGTATGCGCTGACGGAAGATCCGTTCAGCGGCACGGGCAAGGGGACGAGGATTGCCATGCGGTCGTCGCCGCAAAAAGATTTTCCGACAGCGGATCAGGTGGTGGACGGTCAGTTTATTGTCATCGGCGATCGCGAGCCGAGGGGGTCGGTGTACCGCGATGTGCTGAATACCTGCCAGGGACTGCCGGTCTACCGGTTCGAAGCGTCGGCGGACGCCAACCGCATTGAGTTCGGCACCTGCTTCGCATCGCCGTCCGTGGTGCTTTCGGCGGAAGAGAAGGCGGAGCTGTCGGCGCTGGGCGATGCGGATGCCGTGTGCGATCTGGGCCATTACGGCGATACGATCACTTATGAATGGAATGCGCGTTTTCCGGAGCCGCTCACGAAGGAGTCGCAGGGGATTTTTGCGCAGTGGCACGGCCGGCCGGACCGTACGCTGGTGACGACGCCGTCCGGCGAGACGAAGAAGCTGGCGCCGCAGGAGTTTCTGAATCTGCTGAAAACGATGCGCTTTGACAACGATCGGGGCAATATCGGCATCGATCTCAAAACCGGTCAGCCGAACGGGTGGCGCTGCGACGGCTCCTCGGGCGGGCCGATCGGTTCGTTCCATATTCTGGATGGGACGATGTGTCTGATGGTGCGCAACGATCCGGCGGCGGTGTCGGATAATACGGTGAAGGTGAAGCCGAAGCCGGGGCGCGAAACGGCGCAAAAGGGCAATAAAACCGGGGCGCTTGTTTTCTCGCAGCCGCTGGACAAGGTGCCGATTAACCAGTGGATGCATTTCAAGGTGCAGATCAAATATTCCACCTACCGCTTCGATTCCGACAAGGCGCTGACGCCGGGCTTTGTGAAGGTCTGGATCGACGGCAATCAGGTGGCCGACTGGAAAGGCGATATCGGCAAGAACGATGAGCTGGGGCCGTACTTCAAATACGGCATCTACAAACCGGGTCCGGGCGGCTTCAAAGTAGATTGCGCCGGGTTCTCACAAATCATCGAAGAAAAACACTAAACCGCCGGAACGGCGCGTTCTGCGTTCCGCAACGAGGAGACTTCTATGAGTTTGATCAAGACAACGGCGATGGGAATGATGCTGCTGAGCGGATGTCTGGCGCGGGCCGGGGCCGCCGAAACCGTGCAGGTGAATTCTGCGGACAGCAAAGCGCTCCGCAGCGCAGACAAGGGCGAGCGGATTACCGTGCGGTCGTCACCGCAAAAAGATTTTCCGACAGCGGATCAGGTGGTGGACGGGAAGTTCATCGTCGTCGGAGATCGCGAGCCGAAGGCGGCGGTGTACCGCGATGTGCGGAATACCTATCAGGGGCAGCCGGTCTACCGCTTCGAAGCGTCGGAGGACGCCAACCGCATTGAGTTCTGCACCTGCTTCGCCTCGCCGTCCGTGGCGCTTTCGTCGGAGCAGAAGGAGGAGTTGTCGGAACTGGGCGAGGCCTATGCCGTCTGCGATATGGGCCGTTACGGCGACACGATCACCTATGACTGGTATGCGCGTTTTCCGGAGCCGTTCACGAAGGAGTCGCATGGAATATTTGCGCAGTGGCACGGCCGGTCGGACGCTACGCTGGTGCAGACGCCGTCGGGCGAGATGAAAAAGCTGACGCCGAAGGAGCGTCTGAAGCTGCTGAAAACGATGAGCTTTAAACACGCCGAGGGCGGTATCGGCATCGATCTCAAAACCGGTCAGCCGAACGGGTGGCGCTGCGACGGCGCATCCGGCGCGCCGATCGGTTCGTTACATATTCTGGAAGGCCGGATGTGTTTTCAGGCCTGTAATGATCCGGCGGCTCTGTCGGACAGCACCGTTCGGGTCAAGGCGATGCGGCCGGGCCAGGAAACAGCGCGCAAGGGCAATAAAACCGCAGCCATGGCCTTCTCCACGCCGCTGTCCGAGGTGCCGATCAACCAGTGGATTCATTTTACGGTGCAGATCAAGTTTTCCTCCTACAGTCAGGATTCCGATAAGGCGCTGACGCCCGGCTTTGTGAAGGTCTGGATGGATGGCAAGCAGCTGGCGGACTGGCATGGCGACATCGGCAAGAACGATGAGCTGGGACCGTACTTCAAATACGGCATCTACAAGCCGGGGCCGGGCGGCTTCAAAGTGGATTGCGCCGGATTCTCGCAAGTGATCGAACCCAAACACTAGACCGGCGGGCCGGCGCGTGCTGCGTGCCGCAACGGGGAGACTTCTATGAATTGGATCAAAACAACGACGATGGGAATGCTGCTGCTGTGCGGAGGCCTGGCGCGGGCCGGGGCCGCCGAAACCCTGCTGGTGAATTATTTCGACATCCAGGCGGGCAGCGCCGCGGGCACGGAGGTGTGCGGCCGGATCAATCTGATGTCGAACAGGGAGGCGCACCACACGCCGATCCCGGCCGATTACCGGCTCGAACTCACGGCCGACGCGTCGGGTCTGTTCGTGCTCGATAACCAGCGCGATTCCGCGAGCCGGCTGTTCGGCGCGCTGAAAGTGGCGCCGGGCCGCGCGCTTCCGGCGGCGCCGGGCAGCTACAAACTGTCGGTGGCGCTGCGCGCCGGCGGCGTGACGGTGGCGCAAACAAACCTGACGGTTCAGGCGGTGACCCGCACGGTTCAGGATAAAGCGCTGGCCTATCTCGACCCGCTGGCCCGCACCGAGGTCCGTTTCTACGGCCGCCGGAAATATACCGACGCGCAGGTGGCGGCCTATATCGAAGAGATCGAAAAGAACCGCGGCGGCTTTGCCGACCTCGGCTTTTACAAGAACGACGTGCTGAGCTATGTGCACACCGAGGGCAAGCTGGGCGAGGAGTGGGAAGAAGCCTCCAACCGCATCGGCGGACTCGGCTATGCGTACCGCCTCTCGAAAACCTACGGACCGGGCGGCGACGCGGCGGCCCGCCTGCGCCTCAAAAAAGCGTTGTACACGGCGATCGACACCTTTACGTCGCGGGTTCCGGTGGCCGGCGAGGATTTGCTCATCGATGGAAAGCCGATTTCAACGAACTTCGGCGACGGGTTTGCGCGGCTGACCGCAGAGGTCGAGCGCTCGAAGAAAATGTGGCCGACCGGCGATCCGGATGTCCTCGATTATCATTTCATCTCGCATCCCTGGCGGGTCTACGACGCGCTGTCCGGCCCGGCCATCTGGCTGCTGCCCGATCTGACGGCCGACATTCAGGCCGGCGATCCGGTGGCGCGGCGGGTGCAGGAACAGCTCGTCCGCATTTTCCAGCTGGCGTTCAGCAATCCGGCCAACTACCAGAAGGTGAATGATCCGGACGGCCGCTGGGGCGTTTTGACCGACGCGAATCATACGGAAGGGGCCTACGCCGACGCCAACCTGGGCCACCGCCTGCGCACCTGGATGATTCTGCTGGGTATCTGGAACGACTACAACCGCCCGATCACCTACATGCCCAACTGGTATCCCGGTTATTATGCCAAAGAAGCCGGGCCGGATTTCCTCTTTATGCCGGGCTGGGTCCCGCAGGGCGTTCTGTCGGACCTGACCTTCTGGGTGAAGCACTTCCACCGCCCGGCGCATTACTTTGTACAGTCCGGATTTCATCCGGACGGCACGGTGTCGCACCATCTGCCGGACTCTTCGGATATCGCCATGCACGCCTACGGCTACGGCTGGCTGGTCGAAGTGATCGACGGCTACACGCTGTTGCGCGATGCGCCGGTCGACCTCGGCAGTCACGGCTATCAGTTCATCGCCGACCGGCTGCTCTACAGCTACGACAAGATGATCTACAACGGCGGCATGGACTTCGCCGTCTGCGGCCGCAGCTATTCCGGCAGCATGAAGAAGTTTGTGGAAGCGATTCCGGAAGCGATTGATGAACTGCTGGCCGCCAAGCAGCCCGGAACCGTCATTACGAACGAAGCCGAGCTGAAAGCCTGGCGCGACGCGCTCGTGCAGAAAACACAGGCCGTCTCCGGCAACTATCCCTTCTGGGTCGGCCAGTTCATGGTGCATCGCCGCGGCGGCGGAAACGAAAAGCCCTGTTATTACTCGGTGAAACTGAAAAACGACCGGACGAACGGGGCCGAGGATTTCGACAAGGTGTCCAAGTCGTACCACGCCGGCAGCGGCATCCTGCAGGTGAAGGTCCGCGGCGATGAATACGAAGACAGCCGCTATCAATGGGACTGGCACGCGCTGCCCGGCCTGACCGAGGAACTGCGCACCGATCCGCTGGGCCCGAAAACGCAGGCCTTGCGCGGTGCCAGTCCGTTCGCCGGCATGGCTTCCGACGGCCGCTACGGTTTCGCCGCCATGGAATACCGCGCCTATACCAACCAGTATGCCTCGGCGCGCGCCGATAAAGCCTTCTTCTTCACCGAAACCGAAGCCGTTGCCCTGGGCTGCGATGTGGCCCGGGTCAATGCCGGGCAGGGCCGCGAAATCATGACCACGGTTGACCAGACCCTTTGGGTCGGAGAGATCACCTACTGCTTCGACGGAAAAACTCCGGTAGTTGTTCCCAAAGGCGAAAAGGCCGAGCTCACCGTGCAGCCCGGCCAGCCCGGCTGGGTGCATCAGGGCCAGGTCGGCTACGTCGTGATTCCGCAGGGTGCCCAGCCGGTTTATATCCGCGCCGGCACCGCGATCCCTGCGACCGACCCGAATCCGAAATTTGAGCGGGTCGGCATCAACAGCGGCGTCGTCGAGAACGGCAAGGCCGTGAGCGGCGTATCGGCGTTTCATCTGGCGCTCGGACACGGGATCGATCCGCAGCAGAGCGGCTTGACGCGCTACTGCTATATTCTGGCCGCCAACAAAACGGCGGCGGAAATGCCGGCCTATCTGGCGGACGTTCTGAAGCGGCTGGTGATCGTCGCCAACGGCGACGGCGTGCAGGGGATTGTCGATCAGCAGCTGGGCCTGACGCAGCTGGCGTTTTATAAAGCCGGCGGGGTCTCGACCTCGACCGGGCTGAAGGTTTCGGTCGATCGTCCCGCGCTGCTGCAGCTGCGCCGCGACGGCGGACAATGGACTTTCTGCGCGACCGATCCGCTGCACGATCCGGCCGTGAAGGAGCTGAACCTGAAACTCAATCAGCCGCTGGCTCCGGGGGTTTATGCCTATCAGCTCGGCGGCATCTATCCGCAGCCCGGCGAAACGGTTGCGGTGGAGCAGGCTGGCGCAGAAGTGAACGTCAAGGTGCAGCTGCCGGACATGAGCGATGATGCGCGCTATCACTATCAGGCGCCGCTCTATGCCGGAATGCCGGTGCAGGTGAAGATCCCGGCGAAAACGAAGTAAAAGCAGGAGAGAGCAAATGATGAAGCGGAGCGGTATCTGGTTGATTGGACTGTGCATGTTGGCGGCCTCCGGGCAGGCGCAGGAGACGCGGTTGCATGCGAAAATGCGCGACACCTTTTATCCCGGCGCGGCCACCGTCGTGCGGGCTAATCCCGTGCCGTTTCTCTGGCCGTCGCGCGGCCATACGGCGGAATACCGTTTCCGGCTGGGCCGCACGCCGGACTTTTCCGATCCCTCCGCGTATACCACCAACGTGCAGTGGGCCTGCTTCTATCCGGAACGCAAGCTCACGCCCGGCACCTGGTACTGGCAGATCGACGACCAGCCGGTACAGCATTTTGAAATGCCTGCGACCGTGGCCTTTTCGCTGGAGCTGCCGCCGTTCGACGCCTTGCTGGCGCGCCTGCCGACCGATCATCCGCGCCTGCTGCTGCGTCCCGGCGAGCAGACCGCTTTTGCCGCGCGGATGAGCCCGGAGCTGCGGCAGGAAGTTCTGACGAACGCCGATCAGTTTTTGCAGTTTATTCCGACGGTGGACCGCCTGAAGGATGCCGGAGCGTCCGCGACGGAGGATCAGAAGGCGCAGCTCGAATCGATCCGGCAGCTGAATGCGCTGCAGCAGACCTATGTGCCGGTGCTTTATCTCGCCGAGGCGTGGCTGCTCACCGGCGATGAGCGCTACGGCCGCAAGAGCGCGGCGCTGGCGATGGATTTTGTCCGCAGCTCCGCCAACGCGAAGTTCTCGGACTTTGCCGAAGCGCTGGCGCAGAACCTTCTCGTGCTGGCGTATGACAGCTGCTACAGCCTGCTGACGCCCGCCGACCGGGCGCTGATGGAACAGCGCATCGGCGCGATGGCGGAAAACATGTTCCGCGAAAATTGCGGACTGCTCGAAGCGCACGTGTTCGAAAATCACACCTGGCAGATCAACTACATCAGCTTCCTGAAGAGCGCGCTGGCTTTATACGGCCACGACGAACGGGCCGCGCGGTGGCTGCACTATGCCAGTCAGGCGTGGTTCTCGCGGATGCCGGCGACCGGCTTTGTCTACGACGGCAGCCCGTGGCAGAACGGATCGGGTTATATGACGGCCAGTATCGTCACCCTGTTGCAGGGACCGCTGCTCTGGGAGCGGCTGGCGGGCATCGAAGCGTTTGATCATCCGTGGTTCCGCCAGGCGGCCCGCGCGATTCCGTATTACTATCCGCCGGCTTCCTACTCCGACGGCTTCGGCGACGGCCACGACAGCCTGACGCATCCGCACTGGCAGCGCGGCTGTTTCATGGCGCTGCTCGCGAAGGAGTTTAATGATCCGGTGGCGTCGTGGTATGTCCAGGAGCTGAACCGCTGGCCGAACGGCCAGAAGCCGCGCACCTACAATCCCGGCGCCAAGCACAAGCTCGACAGCGATGCGCTCGAGTGGTTCGTGACGCTCTGCGACAAGCCGATGCCGGCGCCGAAAGCCCCGACCGATCAGGCGCAGGCTCTCGCCATGCCGGACGGCGGACTGGTTTCGATCCATTCGAATCTCGCGGTGGTTTCGAACGATGTTCACGTCGCCTTCTACTCCAGCCCGTTCGGCTCCGGCAGTCACGCGCTGGCGAGCCAGAACGCCTTCAATATCATCGCCGGCGGCCGTCCGCTGTTTCTCAGCAGCGGTTATTACAGCTCCTTCTCGGACCCGCACACGCTGCTGCACTACCGCCACACCCGCGGCCACAACACCATTCTGGTGGACGGCATCGGCCAGTCGATCGGCGATGAAGGCTACGGGCAGATCCGCCGGTTTATGACGTCGGCGGATCTCAGCTATGCGCAGGGCGACGCGTCGCATGCGTATACCGGCGCGCTGACGGACCCGATGTGGATCAACAATATGAAGAAGGCGGGCGTGGAGCATTCGCGCAGCAACGGCTTCGGGAATGCGGGCCTCACCGGCTATCAGCGCCACCTGGTTTTCATCCATCCGCTGCAAACGCTGGTGATCTACGACGATCTCGCGGCCGATCATCCGGCGGTCTGGAACTGGCTGCTGCACAGCCCGTCCGCCATGCAGTCGCTGCCGGAAGAGCAGGGGTTCCAGCGCTTCAGCAGCGACAACGGGCTGTTCGCCGGGAACGTCTGGCTGCGCGGCAGTACGCCGCTGCAGTCGGCCATTTCCACGAAATTTTTCTCGCCGGCCATCAACTTCCTGAAGGCCACCGATCGCAACGGCAAGGTGCGCGACTATCCCGACCAGTGGCACCTTTCGGCGGATTCCAAGCCGGCGGCGGCCATGCGTTATCTGGCGGTGATCCAGATGTCGCCCGCGGGCGCCGCGCCGCTGCCGGTGGTCTGGAGCAACGGTGTGGCGCGCATCGGTTCGTATGCGATCCGGGCCGAACTCGACGCGCAGAAGCCGGCGGCGCTGGAGGTGTCCTGCGCGGGGACGAACCGGTTTTCGCTGGCGTCGCCGCAGATTCAGGTCATGCCTCTGTTTCCTTCCCGTTAATCAAAATGTAAGGAGTTCATGATGCGCGTTTCGTGGCGGTGGTGGGTTGTGCTGTGGCTGGCGGGAACCGGGTATGGTGATGAGGCGCTGCGTGCGCGCTATGCGACATTGCAGTATCCGCCGGTTCTGCTGGAGAACCGTCCCAACGCCGCCTTCGGCCCGAAATATAATCCGCCGAGCCTGATGTGGCCGCGGCCGGAAACGCTGCCGCATAAGGCGGAAGGCCGCTATCAGGTGCGGCTTTCGCAGGATCCGTCGTTCCCGCCCGGCGCGACCATCGAGTCCGGCGAGCGGCACTGGAATATCTATAATCCGCATCAGCGGCTGGCTCCGGGCGCGTGGTACTGGCAGGTCAAAGATTTGAAGGATCCGCAGGGCGGCTGGGGGCCGGTGACGCAGTTTACGCTGACCGGCAACGAGCCGGTCTATGATCCGCCGGCGTTTGCCGACTGGGTCGGCAACGCCAAGGCCGCGCACCCGCGCCTGCTGGCGACGCCGGAGGAGCTGGCGCGGCTGCGGACGCTTTATTCGCAGAAGCAGGCGCAGTACGACGGCTATGTGGCGAACCTTCAGCTGGACGCCTGGTATCAGGCCAAGCCGGCGCTGATTTATAACGCGCCGGAGACGGTGGAGGCGTTGCGGAAGAAAGGACTTTCGGAGGCGGAGGTGCTGCGCTATTGCAACCGGAAAACGTTCGAGCAGATCGCCGCCGAGATGCGCAAGATCGACGGCGCGCTGCGGGCCTATGTGCTGACCGGGCAGCCGCGCTTCCGGGAAATGGCGCTGGATCGCTTCCTGCAGCTCTACGCGCTGTACGAAGATCCGGCGCTGCGTCCGTATACCGACGGCGATTTTTCGTTGAGCGAGATTGCGACGCTGTCGGCTTCGCTCTGCGATCTGCTGGGCGATGCGGTGCCGGCGGAGGTGCATGCCCGGGCCCGCGAGCGCATGGAGGCCCAGGCCCGCAAGCTGTACCGGGAATATCACGGCGAGCTGGAGCTGGAGCCGACGTCGGAACATGCGTGGCAGACCCATGTGCGCACGCTGCTGGAGCTGTCGCTGGCGCTGCTCGGCGAGGTGCCGGAGGCCGACGAGTGGTGCGAGTATGTGTACGATCTCTGGATCGCCAAGGCGCCGGTTGACGGTCTGTATGACGGCGGCTGCGCGGTCGGTATTTCCTACGACATGGCGCATTACAAGACGCTGCTGGAAGTGCCGCTGCGCTTCGGGGCCTATACCGGCTATGATTTCTTTTCGATTCCCTGGTACCGGAACGTCGTCGATTACTATCTCTACACCACGCTGCCGATCCACTATTCCTGCGGCTTCGGCGATTACCACAGCGTGCGGTTTCACAACGCCTATTACGTCAACTTCGTCAGTCTGATGGGGCTGCTCAGCAACGACCCGCGCGCGGACTGGTTCCGCCAGCAGAGCCTGGCCTATGACGACCGGCTGAAAAACGCCCCGGCGCGCGTCGAGTCGCAGGCCGACTATCCGACGTTTAAGACGGCGTTGATTCTGGGGACGCGCTCGCTGCTGAAGTGGGATGAGGGGACGGTCTGGTATCTGGTGAAAAACGGGATTTTTGAATATCCGTCGGGAGATACCGCGGCGGTCGAAGCTTCGCTGGCACCGGCCAAGGCGTTCAAGGATACCGGCGTGGCGATGATGCATACGGAGCTGGCGCATCCGGAGCGCAATCTGATGGTCGCGTTCCGCTCCAGCCCGTTTGGCGCGGCGTACCACATGCACGCCGACCAGAACTCGTTCAACATTCTCTACGGCGGGCTGCCGGTGTTTTATCGCACCGGCTATTACACCAGCTGGGCGGATTTCCACACCTTGCAGTCCTACCGCCACACCCGCGCGCATAACACGGTGCTGCCCGACGGGATGAGCCAGAGCTATACCTATCTGGGTTTCGGGGCCATTGAGGAGTTCAAAACCGGGAAAACCATTTCCTATGTGCGCGGCGACGCGTCGCAGGCCTATCAGGGACA
>Ga0209098_1004654_pt1 | contig 10592 bp, 9 predicted proteins | sample AD_JPNHW1_MetaG_FD_184429 | JGI IMG/M metagenome (GOLD analysis project Ga0209098, IMG submission 184429) | Active sludge microbial communities of municipal wastewater-treating anaerobic digesters from Japan - AD_JPNHW1_MetaG (SPAdes) (version 2) | ecosystem: Engineered > Bioreactor > Anaerobic >... | reverse complement strand
GCATATTTTCCCTTTTGGTTTTAAATAATTTACCAAATTAAAAAATGATTTCTTAGGATCAGGAGTGTGTTGCAAGACTCCGAGGCAAAATATTTTATCAAAATAATTTTTTCTAAAAGGCATTTTGTAGATATCAGCTTGGATAATCAGAACATTGTCTTTATTGCCATTAGACTGATAATTAGCCTCAACTGCCACGCTATAATCAAAAGAAATAATCATAGCTTTTGTCTTAGCTGCCTGTTCAGTAAAACGACCGGATCCGGATCCGGCCTCTAAAATAACCTCGCCAGACAAATCCCTTGGCCATTTAGTTTCTTCAAAAAATCTTTTTTCAGAAAGATTAACGCCAGCATGACTATCGTATTGGGTTTGAGCATGCTTGATCCATTCCAAACCAAAATTACTGGCATAATTTTCTGAAGAAACAAATCTAGGAATAAAATTAACAATAGGAAAAATCACGGAACAATTCCGACATTTTAAGTCGCCAGTTTTTATTTGCTCCCCGTTCCCCTCTATTTCTTTTTCAATAATTAAATCGCCTCCGCATTCTGGGCAAATTAGATATTTTAAATGTTCTTTTTTCATATTTTATTTTTTAAAAACCGCTAGAATATTAACTGTAATAATATTTTCTTCCTGATGTCTCTTCTTGTAAGTAAAATAATGACCAAATTCTTTTCTTCTTAAAAATTTAGCAAAAAAATAAGTAATTTTTGAAAAAATGAAATAAAAAAGATTAACAATTTTAGTGAAACTTTCGCTTTGAAGAAACAAACGATGATATAAATAACCAATGGATTCCAAAGAAGTCATGGAATCTTTTATCTCCACCAATTGGAAATCTTTAAACAACTCCATTAAACCATATCTGGTAAAACGCCAATAATCTTGAGGGGTGTCATGCAGGGACATAATAAAAGGAACAGAGACAATAGCAATTCCATCTTTCTTTAGGATTCTTTCTATATTCTCTACTATTTTTATCGGATGTTTAACATGCTCCAACATTGACATGCAAAGAACAATATCAAAGCTTTGATTTTCTATGATTTTTTCTAAATTTTCTGCATCCGCTACGATATCAACCTCTTCCCCAGATTCAATATTCAAAGTTGTTAAATTAGGAAAATATTGAATATTACCTTTTGATTTAGCGCCTATTTCCAAAGTTTTTAAATCAGAAGAGTGCCTTCTTAAAAATTCCGCCTCTCTTTTACGAGACAACTTATTGCAAAAAAATTTTTTTATAAAGCCATTCAAAACGCTCATATAAATTAGCAGATTTTTTTATTAACCAAAATTACTTTCTCACCCTTTTTATACTCCTTCCAATCATCTTTATTAATAATCGAATAAAGTGTTTTTGTACAACCGTCCTTTATTCTATCATGTAATTCTATTGCGATAACATTTACTTTATCTATCCAAGAACTACAATCATTTGAAAATAAATCTCTTTCTGATCCTTCTATGTCTAATTTAAGAATATCAATTTTATCAAATCCTGATTGTTTTAATAAAGTATCTATTGTTACCGCTTTTATATCATAATTTGATTCCGAAGTTTCCTCGGTTACAAACCCCCACTTTCCAGTATTTCTATCTGTAATCTTTAAAAAAGCATCTCTATACCACAAACCAGCATTTACTCTAAAAATATTTGAATTATTTTTTGTATGCCTTTCTAAAATTTTAAAATTAGAGTCTTCTGGCTCTATCGCCAATATCTTGGCGTTGGGATATTTTAAAGAATAATACAAAGAAGACAACCCCGTATATGCTCCAGCATCAATAATAAGTTTAGGATTAATATCAATCGGTAACTCAAGCTCATTAAAAACAAAAATGCCCTTAAAAACATTAATATCTGTAGTGTTCTTCCTAATTATTAATGGTTTAAAAATCAAAGAATAATATTTTACCTTCAAAAATGTAACAACTTTAACTCCTAAATTAATTATACTTTTTGGGAATATCTTTTTAATTATTTTTTTAACCATCTTTCATACCACATTTGAAACGCGACTAATAACCATAATTTATCAGGATTCACATACTTCCCCGATTCCCACCTATCCTTTAATTGTTTTATGTAATTATAATTAAAAATCCCCTGTTTTTTCACGAACTCCTCGCTGAGATATTTTTCTGATAATTCTGGCCAGCAATCTTTAAAAATCTCAAAAATTGGCGCTTGAAAACCAGCCTTCGGTCTATCCCATAAGTCTTTCGGCAAATATTTGGATAATATTTTTTTCAACCAATATTTTGGTTCGCCTTTATATCTTACCTCTATTGGCAATTTCCCAAGATAATCCAAAATATTGTAATCCAAAAACGGATCCCGAGCCTCTAAGCCATGCGCCATAGTAGTTCTATCCGTTTTTACTAAGATATCACTGACTAAATAATTTTTGATATCCCAAATTTGCATTTGCTCTCTGGTATCCAAGTTATAATTTTGATTGAAAATATTGGTACGACCCGAGCAACCCAACAAATTATAAATCTCTTCTTTTTGCCAATAAGAACTGGCGAAATCAAACATCTCTGACAAGTTTTTGCCCTTTAACAAGTTAGAAAGTTTAGAAATTTTTTCTCTTATATTAGTATGTTTTGATAGCGGTAAAAATCTACTAAAAACAGAATAAAGGCTAGAGAGTTTTTTCGGGCCTAAAGTATCAATAATTTTTATCTTAATATCTCTGCTTACTCCTGATGACTTCATTACGCTTTCTATGGCGCGATATTTATCATAACCAAGAAATAGCTCATCTCCTCCATCTCCGGATAGGACTACTTTTACCTCTTGGCGCGTTAATTTAGATAAAATATAAGTTAATAATCCAGAGCTATCCCCAAAAGGCTCATCAAAAATCCCCGCATAATCATCAAATGCTTGTTTCAAATCATCAATGGAAACATAATATTCTTTGTGTTCAGTTCCTAAATATTCGGCTATCTTTCTAGCATAAGGCGCTTCGTCATATTTTTTATCTGAAAAACCGATGGTAAAAGTTTTAATTTTCTTTTGAGAATCTTTTTGCAACAAAGCCGCCACCAAGGAAGAATCAATACCGCCACTTAGGAATATCCCCACATCCACATCCGCCACCATACGGCAATTAAAAGAGGCGGATAAAACATTCTCCAAATCTTTTAAAACCTTCTCTTCATCAAGAGTATTTTTGATTTTTTCCTTTGAAAAACAAGATTCTGAAGACCAATATTTTTCTTTTTTAAAACTGAATGAATTAAACGGCAATGGTATTTCCATAATCATTCCAGCCTCCAATTTAAAAACATTTTTAAAAATCGTATAGGGATCGGGAATGTAACCAAAATGAAAATAAAGAGGCAAAGCTTCTAAATCAATTTCTTTATGAAAATTAGAAAATTCATAAATAGCCTTTAATTCTGAAGCGAAAATAAAATCTTCCCCACCAAAATAATAATAAAGCGGTTTGACCCCGAACCTATCCCTAGCCAAAATTATTTTTTTCTTAGCCTCATCCCAAATACCAAACGCGAACATCCCGCGAAATTTTTCCACACAACTCGTCCCCCACTCTAAATAACTGTTTAAAACAACTTCAGTATCGGAATCGCTTTTAAATTTATACCCCTTACTTTCTAATTCTGCCCTTATTTCTTTATAATTATAAATTTCTCCGTTAAATGTAATAATGCACTCTTGTTTATTTTTAGTTGTTATCCGCATTGGCTGGCTGGCCTTAGAAGAAAGATCAATGATAGACAGACGGTGATGCCCCAAAAAAATCTTATTTTTTTTATCAAAAAAGACACCATCACCATCAGGCCCACGATGCTTAAGAGCCCCGAGCATTAGAGCTATATCCTCTTTCTTTTTAATTTTTGGCGAAGTACCGCCTAAAATTCCGCACATAAATTATTTTTTTATCATTAAATAATATGCAAAAGGAAATCTTTCAAATCCGTGTATTTCAAATTTATCAATTTTCATATTATTTTTAAAGCAAAAATCTTTAAGTAATTTTTCAGTAAATTTAAAAAGGTCTACGGGGTAATCAAGTGGTACAAATCCTGGTAAGATAATATGAAGATAACCACCATTTTTTACTCCTGACCATAAATTTAAAAATGCTTTCTGCCATTCGTAGACATCATCTAAAACATGAAAGCATAAAATATGATCATATCCCTCTTTCTCATTAAAAGTAGTAATATCAATTACCTTATGTCCAAAATTAGGATTAATATCAGACATTATAAAATCAACATTACTATCTTTAAAATAATCTTTTGCGCTAAAATAATATTTTCCCTTTTCATTTTTACCACCGCTACCAATTTCTAAAATTTTATCACCTGATTTTACTAGCTTAGCTATTTTTTCCATCTTTTTACGAGTAAAAATTCTCACTCTAAAAATAAAAAAGATAAAATAATCAACTATTCTTTTGCTTATTTTTTTTATCATAAATTTATAAAAAATTTAATTTTATCTACTCTTTTTTGCCAAGAATACTCCTTAGCTAACTTAAATGACTCTTTTGCTATTTCTTTTGCCTTCTCGTTATTATCTCTGATATATTTTATTTTTTCAACTAAATCATTGATGCTGTCCGAATCAAACAAAAAAGCATTTTCCTCGTTAAGCACTTCTCTAATGGCGCCAAAATCAGAAGCTAAAATTGGCGTTTCTGAAGCCATATATTCAAATAATTTTAATGGTGATGAATACGCGCCGTAAGACAAGCTTTTATTCATTGGCAAAATCAATAAATCCGCCGCTTTTAGAAAGGTTGAAACCTGCTCTTGGGGCATTCTTACCGAAAAATAAATATTAGAAGAAACATCCTTAAAGGCATCAATTTCATTTTGACTACCTCCAATAATAACGAAACAAATTTCAGGCAAATCTTTGGCGGATTTAATTATTAAATCTATGCCCTTCCCCGCTTGCAAGCTACCACTATACAAGACGATAAATTTATTTGCCAAATCACCAAAACATTTTTTACGCAACTGCGTTCTATTTTCTAATAAATTAAAATGCTGTAGGTCAACTCCATCATGAGCCACCAAGATATTATCGGCATTCAAATTATATTTTTTAATAATAAAATCTTTTAAAGATTGTGAAATGGCAACAATTTTTATTTTTTTAGCCATCATTTTAAAAATCATGTTCCCGATTGTCGTTTCAAACGGCTTGTGAATTTCATAAATTGTTTTAAACCCAAACATTCGGAAAAACCAAGCAATAGCAATATCGCGAGTATAAATAACATCCGGACAAAAATCATAAACCGTTTTTCTCGTTTTAAGAATAAAAATCAATTGTCTCATAGATCGAGGTAACTGTTGCGGAATCTTAATTTTCTTCCAAGGATAAGAATTATCCATAGTTTTATTCTTCTCATTCCACGGAGATATCAATAAAAAATCTTTTCTTAAGGTATCAAAAAATGCCCTGCTCATTGATTGAATTTGTAAATTCTGAGCATTCTCAGCCGGTATTTGGACATTAGTTAAATACAGTAGCTTCATTGTAAATACAAATTAACTATATTTTGACCATAATTCTCCCAAGTATAGTGTTTTGATTTTTGCAAAGCATTGATCCCCATTTCTGATATTTTTTCGCGATTATTATAAAAATAAGAAATCTTTTCTTTTAAAGCCTCAACATCGCCAATCTCAATAATAAATCCCGATTGTCCATTTTCCACAATAGAACCGGCATTCTCCGTGGTAATTATCGGCAAACCATAACTCATCGCTTCATAAACTGCTTTAGCCGAACCTTCCAATAAAGTCGGAAAAACAAAAACATGGGATTTTCTCAAATATTCTTTTACATCAACAAAACCAAAAAATCTTACATTATTGTTTTTATACTTTCTTATTTCTTTTTTAATAGATTTGTAAACCCTACCACAAATTAATAATTCCGCATTTGCCAAATTTAATTTATCCCAAGCCTCCAAAAGAAAATTAATACCCTTTCTGTAATTAACCGCTCCAGAGAATATAAATTTAATTGGCTCCTTTTCCAATCTTTTAATGATATCATCCTCTTTAAAATTATCAGCCAAATCAGCGCCAAAAGGGACTATGGTTGTTTTTTTATCAACAAACCCAGCCATTTCTAAAGTTTTTTTGACAAATTCAGACGGCGCCACTATTACATCGGCCAAATTGATGGCCTCATTCAAATAAACAGGCGTCTCTCCAACTTCATTGTCCATTTTAAAACCTTGTTCTTGTAAATATTGAGGATAATTATGATGACCGATAGGAATATCCAAAAATATTTTTATTCCTTTTTTCTTTAAATATTTTATGGATTTAGGCAAATATTCCCCCAAATGCGCCAGATCAAAATCTTCCATTCTTTTTAAGTTTTTTAAAACAAATCTATCAAAAAACCAAACATCCAATTTTCTAAAATTAAGAAATGGAAAAAAATAAATTCTTAAAGCATTAAAAAATCGCGCCAAGTAATTTTTATAAAAAGGCGTTTTTGCTTGAAAATCGGAATAATTAGCCCTGGCTAAAATAGAAAAATCTATTTTTTTATTTTTTAATTCTTGAGCAATTTTTCCGAATCTAAAGCCAATCGTATTTTTTCTACCGATATCAGAATTTACTACTAATAATATACGCATATATTCATAATGACTAAATTATAAGGTATAAATTACAAATTATAAATTAATTCCTACCTTATAATTTACTATATTTTTAAACTTAATCACTTGATTTTTCATATCATATTCTACTGCTTTTTGTTTTAATTTTTGTGACAAACCGTCAATTTTACTCTCTATTTCCAAAATTTTTTCTTTCCACATCTTTAAATTATAAATATCATTAATTATAAACTCTGACTCTAAAACCTCTGGTATCCCTCCTTTATTAGAACCAATACAAGGAATGCCCAAGGCCATTCCCTCTACGGCTACACGACAAAAGGCTTCATTAATAATAGAGGGTGCCAATAAAATTTTTGTCTTTCTGTAGATTTCTTCAATATTTTTAGACCAAGGCTGATATAAAATATTATCTCTTTTTATTGATTGGCTAAAACTTCTACCCACAATCATAAATTGATGATCGGGCATAATTTTCGCTATATTTTCAACAATTCGCCCACCCTTTATATCCTCAGAGCCAATAGCCGTAATAAATTGGTCATCATGATTTGGGCAATCCTTATGACTTACCATGTCCAAAACATTAATTAGAGGGTATATTATTTCACTATCTCTATTAAATTTATTTTTTATCCCGTCGGCTATAAATTTAGAGTTAGAAACAACGATATCAGCCTTTAAAATGGCCGCCTTATTATCTCGAAAAATACACGCGATAAAAGGCCGTTGTAAAAATACATATATTTTTTTAAAAAATTTTTTTATACCGGTTTGTGTTACGGGAATATGATTTAAATGATATTCGTCACGAATAAAATAAATACTTTTGCCATTAAAGGCCCTCACCGCTAAGGCGCCATAGAGACCTTGAGTTATTAACAAGTCCGCTTTTTGACTTTTTATAAATTCCCCCACCTTTTTTCTATTTAACCAATATTCAAAATAAGGCCATCGGGGAAATTCTTTAATTTTTAATCTTTCTACTTCCCATTCCGGCAATTTATATTTTTCTGCTGAAAAAGCCTTTTTTACATCACAACCCAAAAATTTAGAATCTCCTTTCAATTCTTTTAAAAGAGTATGCAAAGAATTTTGAGCGCCCCCCACCTGATATCCTAGATATTTATCAAAAACAATGATTTTCATAGTATTTTTTTTATTACCCATACCAAACGCCAATATAATCCATATCCTAATTTAAAAACATCTTGAAAATATCTACTCTTATAATTATCCATCCCAAAACGAAAAATTAATAATTTATCAATTTCCTTACTTAAATGACCGGGCTTTGTTGAAAAAGCAAATTTAAAATTATTTTTCTTTACCGTATCTAAAACTGACTGACTATAACGACCATATGGATATGCGAAAACTCCGATAGATTTTCCAAGTTTTTCTTCCAAGGTTATTTTTGACTGCACAATTTCATTCTGTATCTCTTCTATGCTTAATTTATGAAGTTTCCTATGTGTAATAGTATGCGCGCCCACTTCAAATAAAATATCCGAGCTAATTTTTTTTATTTCTTCCCAGCTCATCATCTTCAATCCCTTATTTGTTTCCCCTATTAAACCAGTAACAATAAAAAAAATAGACGATGCGCCATATTTTTTAAGAATTGGTATAGCTGTTATAAAATTATCCTTATATCCATCGTCAAAAGTTATTAAAACGCTTTTATTCGGTATATTATTTATATCTTCTAAATCTTGTATAGTTAAAAATTTAAAATTATTTTCTTTTAAATACTTAATTTGTTTTTCAAATTTTTCGGGGCTTATACTCAATGGGTTATCTCCTTCTGCCACGGAATGGTACATTAAAACAGTGGGTCTTTCTTTGGTCCAACGAAACAAAAAACAAAAAATACTAATAAAAAATTTGCTTATTTTTTTCTTATTTATCATCTTATTTAGTCATTTAAAATCGATAAAATTTCTTCACAACTTTTTTCCCAAGAAAACGCATATGATCTCATTTTACTATTATTTATCAACTCTTTTTTTATATTACTAGAACTAACGAGGACTACCATTTTCTCAGCAATATCATTTATATTATCGGGATCAGCAAATAAAGCGTTTCCATCTGTTATTTCTTTCATAATAGAAATATTTGAAGCAATAATGGGAATCCCCAACTTCATTGCTTCCACTAAAGGTAACCCGAAACCCTCATAATAAGAAACAAGCAACAACGCTAAAGCACCACGATAATAACAACATAATTTTTTATCACTAACGGGATCTAAAATTAAAATATCATTTTCTAAATTTAAATTATTTATTAAATGCCTTAATTTTTTTGTATAATTTTTATAATCTTTACCGACTAGAACCAATTTAATCTCGGACAAATTATTATTTTTAAATAATCCGAATGCTTTGATTAAATTTTCTAAATTTTTATGCGGACGTCTCTCCCCAACATAAAGAAAATATGAAAAATCAAAAACTGAGCTTTCTTCCGTAAAACAATTTAATTCTAAAAAAGTTGAATCCATGTATACTTTTTTTATTTTTTTAATCAATACATTAAAAAAACTAACTATATCGTCTCTCGAAGATTCCGACGGAGTAATTATAAAAATGGATTTTTTCACTGCATGTTTTATAATGTGTTTTAAATAAAAAAAATTCATTTTACTTAAATATTCTGGGTGCCAAAAATAACCTAAATCATGGATTGTGATGATTGATTTTTTTAAAGTGTAAAAATATGGTAAATATGGCATTAAACAATAAAAAATATCGAATTTTTTTCTATTAAAAAATAAAAATAAAGATAGAAATATATCTCTTTTTATTCCAATTGTTGCAATATCAAGTTTTATAAAATTAAAATTGCGACAATCAAAAATCGGATGAGTATTACTTAAGTGTTTATTTACGATAACCGTATACTCATTTTGATTATCAATCTTAGAAAGATTATTAAGAATGTGATAAGAATACCTACCTGCGCCAGTGGGTTGATTAACAATACTAGTTGCATCAATAAGTATTTTCATAAATATTTTTCAAACCAAGCCGTCTAATTAAAAAATTTATTTATCTCTTCAAGTACTCTTTCAACCATAATAGAATTGGCTAGTTTTTGCGATTTTTTCAAATCTGGAGAAATTAATCCAGAAGCAATAGCAAAATTAGAACCCAACGGGAATACTTGCTTTACCAACCCAGGCATTTTTGTAAGCGGCAACATCATCAAAGGATCAGCGTTTACAAAAATAGATAAAACTCTACTAGCCGTCAAATAAGCAATATGCGCCGGGGCCGAATCAAGCCCAATAAAAAGATAAGAATTTTTTATGAGAAAAACTGTTTCTGATAATTTATTTTTACCGACAACATCCACTATAACATCTTTCCAAAAAATTTGATTGTTACCCAATAAATCCGAAATTAAAAGATTGGTAAAACTTCGATCATGTTCACTATTATCACCCAATAAAATCACTTTCGTAATTTTTCTTTCCATCGCTAAATACTGAATTACTTTACTAAAATTTTTCAATGACCATTGTCGATCTTCAAATTTAGAAGCTGGCGCTACCACCAAACACTTTTCATTCTCCAAATTATCAAAATAACCCGGGCGTTCTGCTAATAATTCGGGATAAATCATTTCTCTGCTTAAAGCTTGCCTTTCCAATAGATCGCCCTTTTCTTTATCCAATGCTTTTATCAAATATATACCCCTCCATAAATAATGTTCTTTTCTTAAATCATATGAATATTTCTCCATCAAAAAATTGGCCTGCAATTTTGGTTTAGCAAAATAGCCGAACCAATGTGTGGCGCGATTAATAAATTTCAAATGGCGAGAGTTTAAAGTCGGAGAGATTATTAAATCATATTTAATCCCGTTGGCTTTAAATTCGGACAAAGAGAGAGTTCTGATTCCCTGAAAATTAATAATCGGCTCAGACCAAAAAAC
>Ga0209098_1004651_pt1 | contig 10598 bp, 11 predicted proteins | sample AD_JPNHW1_MetaG_FD_184429 | JGI IMG/M metagenome (GOLD analysis project Ga0209098, IMG submission 184429) | Active sludge microbial communities of municipal wastewater-treating anaerobic digesters from Japan - AD_JPNHW1_MetaG (SPAdes) (version 2) | ecosystem: Engineered > Bioreactor > Anaerobic... | reverse complement strand
AGACGATTTTGGCCGTCATCTGGCGTGTGGCGTGGTTGAAGAACACCATCGTCCATGACCTCGAGGTATGGCGCAAGTCTACCCGGTTCCCCTCCAAGCCTCAAATCCGGATGCACAAAGCCGACAACCTCATGGGCCTGCTGCGATGATGGACACAGCATGGAGGCGCGTGAACCGATGATCCGGTTGGCCATCATTCCTGGAGACGGCATCGGCCCCGAGGTCATGGAGGGCGCGTACCCGCTGCTCCGGTGGGCGAAGGAGCGCGGCCGCCCCCTGGAGTGGCGCATCTTCCCCTACGGCGCGGACCACTTCCTGCGCACGGGCGAAGCGCTCTCGGACGCGCACTTCCTGGAACTCCGGGACGACTTCGACGCCATCCTGTTCGGTGCTGTCGGCGACCCCAGGATCCCCGACGGCCGGCACGCCGACCCGCTGCTGCTGCGGCTGAGGCGCGAGCTGGAACTCCACGTGAACTACCGGCCGTGCGCCCCCTTCCTGGATGCGCACGTGCCCTTGAAGGGCGTGCGCGCCTCCGACATCCGGATCGAAGTGTTCCGCGAGAACACCGAAGGACCCTACTGCATGCGCGGCCGCACGGAGGATGGCCGCGCGGTGGACGAGGCCGTCCACTCGACGAAGGCCGTTCGTCTCCTGCTGGAAGCGGCCTTCGAACGGGCCTCGGAAAGGCAGTGCCCGCTCACGCTCGCCCACAAGGCCAACGTGATGAAGCACGGCCACGGCCTGTGGCTGAGGATCCTCGAGGAAACCAGGCCGGAATTCCCGCAGGTCGCCGCCCGGGGCATGCACGCGGATGCCCTGCTCTGCGCCCTGGTCCAGGCTCCCCGGGACTTCGGAGTGATCGCCGCCGACAACTTCGTCGGGGACCTGGTGAGCGACCTCCTGGCGGCTTTCCAGGGCGGCATGGGCATGGCCCCTTCCGCATCCTGGGCGCCCCATCACCCCTACCGCTGTTCGGCCCTCTTCGAACCCGTGCACGGCTCAGCCCCGGACATCGCGGGCAGGGACATGGCCAATCCCCTGGGCATGTTCCTGTCCACGGCCCTCTTCTTCCGACGCGCGGGATGGGAGGCGGAGGCTGGCGCGGTGGAGCGCGCCGTGAGCACCCTCCTCTCGGAGGGCAACGCCACTGCCGATCTGGGAGGTTCCATGCCGTGCCGGGAACTGCAGGGACGCCTGCTCGCGCAGCTCTGAACCGGCCTCAGCAGCTCCGCATGACGCCCACGAGGACGCCCTGGATCTGCACCTGTTCCGGCTGGAAACACTTCGGCGTGAGTTCGGGGTTGTGGGGGATGAGCCAGACGCCCTTGGGGTCCTTCCGGAACTCCTTGAGGGTGGCCTCCTCGCCGTCGATCAGCGCCACGACGCGATCCCCGTTCCGGTATTCCCCCCGGCGCTGGAGGACCACGAGGTCGCCGTCCATGATGCAGTCCTGGATCATGGAATCCCCCCGGACCCTCAGCACGAACAGCCCATCCCGGTCCCGGTGGATGCTGTTGGGCACCTCCAGGGGGATCGCCCGGCTCTCGGGGATGAGCGGTGCGCCGGCGGCAACGTCCCCGCAGAAGGGATAGGCCTTCACCGGAACCCGTTCCAGGTCCTGCGGGGCGGATTCCTCATCGGAGCCAGTCCTCCCGGGCCCGGCCACGATGATGTTGTTGCCGCAGCCGTGGCTGCGGTCGAGGAATCCCTTCTCGATGAGGTGCTGCACGTGCTTGTGGATCGTGCTCACCGCGCTGGAGCCCACGCCTTCCGCGATCTCCTTCAGCGTGGGGCTGCGGCCCTCCTCCTCGAGGAACTTGTGGATATAGTGCAGGACGGCCTGCTGGCGCTTGGTGAGGTTGGTCTGCTTCATGGCATCAACGTAGGCGAACCAAGGTACGGAGTCAACCGGTTTTTCGCTTTTTTTCGGCTTGTCCATGGAGACTCCCTCCGGATTTTTTCGCTTCCCCGTGGGGGCCCGATGATCATCCCATGTCTCAACTGCTGTTTTGTGGGCATATCTTTGCCAACGAATGGTTTGAAAGGACATTCATGTCCCGGTCCCGGGGTGCCGAGCTGCAAGCGGAAGAAACACTAATGGCGATGAATATTTATTCGATCGGAATCGCCCTCGTCATGGATTCGGGCAGCGAGCAAGACCCCCGCGTGCCGCTGCGGGCGCCCTTCCGGACGAGGATCCCCGTCCGGGACGCTGCGTCAAGCCCGGGCCAGATGGCTCCGCAGACCTGCATGCGCGAACGGCGGCAGCCTTGGATTGACGGAAATCCAGGGTCAGCTAGACTGATACTTCGCCCGGGGCTGTAGCTCAGCTGGGAGAGCGCTGCAATCGCACTGCAGAGGTCGACGGTTCGATCCCGTTCAGCTCCACCAAGACCCCCTAGAGGAATCTGGGGGGTTCTTGTTTCATGACGGCATGGACCGGGCGAGCCGGGGAACGACTGCCGCCCAGCCGGTCATCGTTCCCGCCTCCGCGGCGCCCCCCCATCCTTCCACGACAGGTCCCCTCATGTCCTGGCGCACCCTGCTCAAGATCGCCTTCGCGGCCGCCTCCACCCTGGGCGTCTACACCACCCTGCTCCTGGCGCACGACTACGTGCTGGCGCTCCTCGGGAGACAGCAGGAGGAGTGGCAGATCGCCTTCGAGGTCGCGCCGTTCCCCATCCTCCTCGGGCTCCTGTCCCTGGCGATCGCCCTCCTCGCCAGGCCGCGCTTCCCCGCGGTGCTCCTCGCCCTCTGCCTGGGGATCATCGTCCTCCCGGCATTGATGTACTGCCTGGTCTCGATGCGCATCTACTAGGGCAGGACCACCTCGCGAGATCGCGCACGCCCTGTACATATCCCCGACCACCGTGACCTTCCACCGCGGCAACATCCGCCAGAAGCTGGGCCTTCACCGGAGCGGCGCGCAGCTCGCCTCCCGGGTGGACGTCAAGGCCCTGGCCCCGCAGGCGGGGGAGGCGTGAGTCCCGTCGCCGGAAGGTCCCCCGGGGCGGTAGACTCGAGTGCCCCGGGACGACCCGGCGGGCAAGGAGGTTCACATGCTCTATCGGAGGCTGGGCCGCAGCGGCCTCAAGGTCAGCGTTCTTTCCCTCGGTTCCTGGGTCACCTACGCCAACCAGGTCGACGTCAAGTCGGCGGTGGAGATGCTGGCCGCCGCCATGGCCGCGGGGGTGAACTTCTTCGACAACGCCGAGGTCTACGCCAACGGGGAAAGCGAATCCGTGATGGGCGAGGCCTTCCGGCGCCTGGGATGGCCGCGCCTGAACTACGTGGTCTCGACCAAGTTCTTCTGGGGCCTCGACCGGAGCGGCGAGGGCATCAACCGCCGGAACACCCTGAACCGGAAGTACCTGGCCCAGGCCATCGACGGTTCCCTCAAGCGTTTCGGACTGGATTACGTCGACCTGGTCTACTGCCACCGCCCCGACCCGCACACGCCCGTGGAGGAGACAGTCTGGGCCATGAGCGACATGATCACCCAGGGCAAGGCCCTCTACTGGGGCACGAGCGAGTGGAGCGCCGACGAGATCCGGGCGGCCTGGAACATCGCGGAGCGCCACCACCTCCACAAGCCGGTGATGGAGCAGCCGCAGTACCACCTCTTCCACCGAAGGCGCGTGGAGCAGGAATATGCGCGGCTCTACGAGGACATCGGACTGGGGCTCACGACCTGGAGTCCCCTGGCGTCGGGCCTGCTCACGGGCAAGTACAGGAACGGGATCCCGGCGGACAGCCGCGGCGCGATGAAGGGCATGGAGTGGCTGCACGCGGACCTGCTCGACCCGGCAAGGAACCAGGCCGTGGAGAAGCTCGAGGCCATTGCCGCCGAGCTCGGCGGCAGCGTGTCGCAGCTGGCCATCGCCTGGGCCGCGCGGAACCCGAACGTGAGCACGGTGATCACCGGCGCTTCGAAGTTCTCCCAGATGCAGAACAACCTCGAGGCGCTGCCGCTGATGGAGAGGCTTACGCCCGAGATCATGGCCCGCATCGACGAACTGACCCTCCCGCTGGCGGATTGAGGGACCTCACGCTTCGAGGGTCTCCCGCACCTTCCTGAGGAGGGCATCCGCGGAGAATGGCTTCTGGAGGAACGGCGTCCTGTCGTCCAGGGCGCCGTCGAAGAAGGCGGCGTCGTCCGTGTAGCCGGAAGTGAAGAGGACCCTCGTGTCCGGGCGGGAGTTCCGGAGGCTCTCGGCCAGCTGCCGCCCGTTCATGCCCGGCATGACCATGTCCGTCATGACCAAGTGGATCGCGCCTTGGCGCTCGTGACTGACCTGCAGGGCCTCGTGGCCGTTCCTCGCGGGGATCACGGAATAGCCGGCATCCTTGAGGATCTCGAGGGTCACGTCGCGCACGAAGTCCTCGTCCTCGACCAGCAGGATGATCTCCGAGCCCCGCCCCGACGAGTCCTGGGCCTTGTCCCCGTCCGGGAACGGAAGGCCATCGGTCGCCGCGGGCAGCGAGATCCTGAAGGTCGCGCCCCAGCCGACTTCGCTTTCCACCGTGATGTCCCCGCCGCTCTGCTTGACGATTCCGTAGACGGTGGAGAGACCCAGTCCGGTTCCCCTGCCCGCGTCCTTCGTGGTGAAGAAGGGCTCGAAGATCCGGCTGAGCGTCTCCTTGTCCATGCCGTGGCCCGTGTCGGTGACGGAGAGCTGGACGCGCGCCCCGGAGGAAGGCTTTTCGCCGGCGCAGGTGGTCTCCAGGAGGATCCGCCCTCCGTCGGGCTCGGCGTCCCGGGCGTTGATGACGAGGTTCATGATGACCTGCTCGAGCTGACCGGGATCGATCCTCACCCTGGGGATCGTGGGATCCAGGACCACCGCCAGTTCGATGTGCTCGCCGATCAGGCGCCGGAGCATGGCTTCCATGTTGTTGACGCACGCGTTCAGGTCCACGAGCTTCGGCTGCAGGACCTGCCTGCGGCTGAAGGCCAGAAGCTGGCGGGTGAGCATCGCCGCGCGGTCCGAGGCCTTCTGGATCTCCATCAGGTTCCTGCGCAGCGGGACCGGTTCGTGGAGGCGGGTCATGGCCAGGTCGCAATAGCCCCGGATGGCGGTGAGAAGGTTGTTGAAGTCGTGGGACACGCCTCCCGCCAACCGGCCCACCGCCTCCATCTTCTGGGACTGGCGGAGCTGGTCCTGGGCGCTGAGCAGCGATTCCTCGGCCCGCCGGCGCTCCGTGATGTTCCGGACGAGGGCGATGATCTGGTCCCCGAGGAAGGGCACGAGCCTGGCCTCATAGTGGGCCTCGCCTCCCCGGACCTGCATGGAGTAGTCCAGGCTCGTGGAGGTCCGGGTGTCCCTCACCCGCGCCAGAGCCAGATCGAAAGCCCTTCCCGCCTCGGGGACGGGGAGGTCCTGGATCCGTTTCCCGATCAGCTGCTCCGCCGGAAGCAGGAATTCGTCCTTGCCGCCTCCCTTGCAGTTGAGGATCACTCCCCGGTCGTCCAGCCGGAAGAAGAGGTCCGGGAAGGTCCCGATGAGCGTCCCCAATTCAGCGTTGGCCTGCATGAGTTCCCGGGAACTCAGCTCCAGGGCGCGCTCCATCAGCATCCGGTCCGCGTCGAAATCGCGGTAGGTCCTGTCGATCATGGACAGGAAGGGCAGCAGCCCGTCCGGGACGGCGTCGCCGAACTGCCGCCTGAGCTGCCGATTCAGAAGGCTGTGCATGGGACCCGGCACTTCACACCTCGGCGAAGGCCGTGATGGTCATGGTCTGGTTGTGCATCTCGCACTTCGCGTTCGGGGAGAAGGGGGAGATCTCGCCGTAGGAATAGAACCCCGTCAGCACCGCGCCGGCGCCGAGGACGTCCCGGACTTCCTCCACCTCCTCCTCGATCCGCTGCTTGAGCACCAGCTTCCTGCCGACGCAGCTGATGAGGACGGCCAGCTCCGGCTTCAGCCCGGCCATCGCGCCGCCGCAGACCCTGGCTGCCCCGGCGGCCCCGTCGATGAGCCGCTCGAAGTTCGCCTTCATCAGGCGCGCATAGGCCCCCTGGGGGACGTCCCCGGCGAAGACCATGCTGCCGCTCTCCCGGTCCACGCCGAGGATCGTCCTGACCACGGGATCGTCCTGGCTGTTCATCCGGATGCTGAGGGGGAAGCGCAGGCCCGTGGCCGGAAGGCCCGGCGCGTATTCCCCCAGGTATTCCATGTAGAGGTCCAGCGCCGGCCTGCCGTCCAGTTCGTAGAGCACGTTGCCGACGGAGCGCGTGATCACCCGCTCCGGTCCGAAGGGATCCCATCCCCCCAGGGAGCCGTAGCCGACCCTGAGGTTGCCGCCGTAGAAGCCGATGGCGGCGACGGCGCCGGCTTCCGGCTCCCCGTCGCAGAGGACCATGGTTTCTTCGAAGGCCCATCCGTCCGCGGACAATCCCCCGGTCACCGTCACTTCCGGAGGCAGCGCCTCCAGCAGGCCCGCCACCAGCTCGGTGCCGTTGACGCGGAGCCCGTCGGAAAGGACCATGACGTGCACGAGCCCGTCCTTGTTCAGGGACCCGCTCAGGAAACGCCCCACGCCCCTGCTCTCCCGGGCGTGACCGATCCTGGTCCAGGCGCCTTCGACCCTCGTGGAATCGAAGCTGACCGCAGTGAGCACCAGGCTGTCGTCGTGCACCTGGATCCCCCCGATCTCCCCGGCCGTCGAGCAGCCGATCCAGTGGGCGTTCGGATAGGCCCTCCGCGCCTCCGCCAGGATCCCGGGATCCCCCAGGACCGACCTGCCGCCGAACAGGAATACCAGCTGGGCCGAGGCCCCCAGTTCGCCGGGGAGCGCCCCGCTCCAGCCCAGAGACTCCTTCCAGAGCCGTTGCTCGACTTTCATGCACGCCCTCCGCTCGCTCGATCAGCAAGGCGGTTCCACGGCTCGAGATCGAGGGAGCCATGGGGCCCGGGGGGAGCCGACTCCGCTATGCTGGACCCATGATAGGCCGACTTCGCGGTGAACTCGTCAGGAAGCTGCCCAACCTCGCCGTGGTGGAATGCGGGGGGGTGGGCTACGAGTGCGCGATCTCCCTGGGCACCTACGGCGCCCTGCCGGAACAGGGCGAGCAGGTCGTGCTCCACGTGGAGACCCTGCTGCGGGAGAACGACCTGAGCCTGCTCGGGTTCGCCACCCCGCAGGAGCGGACGGCCTACCGCCTCCTGGTGAAGGTGGACGGCGTGGGACCCAAGCTGGCCCTGGCCGCCCTGGGAGCCCTCCCCCTGGAGGACCTGACCCAGGCCATCCGGGGTCGGGACGTGAAAGCCCTCACGCGCATTCCCGGCATCGGGAAGAAGACCGCCGAGAAGCTCTGCTTCGAACTCTCGGAAAAGCTTGGAGGCCTGACGGGGCTGGAAGGGATCGGCCCCCTGTCGGCGCCCCAGGATACCTGGGAGCAGGACCTGCGCTCCGCCCTCACCAACCTCGGATTCCGGGAGGACGCCGTGATCCCGGTCGTCGCCGAGCTGAAGCTCCAGAAACCCCCCCTTCCGGAAGCCATCCGGCAGGCCTTGAAAGCGTTCCAGCGATGACCACGCGCATCCTCTCCACGTCGCCCCTCGTGGGCAGCCACCTGCAGGACCTGGGCCGGCGGTTCCCGGACCTCCGCATCGCCCCCTACCGGTCCCCGGAGTGGATCGCGGAACTCTCCGAGGCCGAGGCCCTGGTCGTCCTCCTGTCCGAACCGGTCCGCGAGTCCGACCTGGAGCTGGCCCCCCGGCTGAAGGTCATCGGCACCTACTCCGTGGGCGTGAACCACCTCCCCCGGGAGGCCTGCGAGAGGCGCGGCATCCGGATCGTCGCGACCCCTGGCGTGCTGACGGACGCCACCGCGGACCTGGCCCTCACCCTGCTGCTGGCCGTGACCCGGCGGGTTTCCGAAGGCGAGGCCCTGGTGAGGTCCGGGGCCTGGAAAGGCTGGGCGCCGGACCAGATCCTGGGCACGAGCCTGAGCGGAAAGACCTGCGGCATCCTGGGGTCCGGCCCCATCGGCAAGGCCTTCGCGCGCCGGGTCTGGGCCCTGGGCATGAAACCGGTCTTCTGGGACCGGGACGGCATGGGCACCCCCGTCGACTTCGGCCCGGACTCGGCCCGGAGGCTCCCCCTGCCCGAGCTGCTGCCCCTCTGCTCGGTGCTCTCCCTGCACTGTCCCCTCACGGACCAGACCAGGGGGCTCCTGGACCGCGAGGCCCTCGCCCTGCTGCCCGCGGGCGCGGTGATCGTCAACACCGCCCGGGGCGGCATCCTGGACGAATCCGCGGCCCTGGAGCGCCTCCATTCGGGCCTCCTGGGCGGCGTGGGCCTGGATGTCTACGCCGGGGAGCCGGCGGTGGACCCGGCTTGGCTGACGTCGCCCAGGACGGTGCTGCTGCCCCACCTCGGCAGCGCCACCCGGGAGACGCGGGAAGCCATGGCCCAATTGCTGTGCGAGGGCATCACGACGGCCCTGTTAAGCTGACACTGCTTCCGCGAGGTGTTCCATGCAATCCTCCTGGCTCCGGCTGCTAGATCCTGAACTCGATGCCCTGAAAACCGACATCGCCCCCTCCGCCCACGCCCGCCTCCAGCTCGCGAAGGCCTGCAACGGACGCTGCCTGCACGGCGAGGCCGCGGAGATCCTGGAGCGGCTGCTGGCCGAGAACCGGTCCGACGGCGAGGCCTGGTTCGAGCGGATCGTCGCCGAAGGGGACCACGCCGCGGCGGAGGAGCTCGAGAACCTGTACCGGGAGCTGGAAGCGCTCCGGGACGAGGATCCCGAGGATGCCGCTCCGCGCCGCAACATCGGCTACATCCGCATCCTCCAGCAGCGCCCGGACGACGCGGAACAGGCCCTCCGGGAAGCCCTCGATCGCAACGGCCAGGATCCGAAGACCCTCGAGCTGATGGGGCTCCTCTGCCTGCAGCGGGACCTCCCGGGCGAGGCCAAGAACTGGTTCCTCAAGGCCCTCAGCCTCCAGCCGCGGGATCCCCGGACATTGCGCCTGCTGGGCATCACCTGCGAGCTGCTCGAGGACGCCAAGGGCGCGGAGGCACAGTTCGTCGCCGCCCTCGACGTCGATCCCAGCTATTTCTGGGGCTGGCACAGCCTGGGCGAGCTCCTGCTCAAGCGCAACCACATCGAGGCCGGGCTGCGATGCATCCACCGCGCGCGCGCCCTGCAGGCGCGGGAGCCCGCCAGCTACTTCATCATGGCGGAGATATTCTCCGAACAGGGCCATCTCGAGATGGCCCAGGCGGAGCTCCACAAGCTCCTGCTCATGAGCCCCCCCGCGGAGGTGCTGGCCGAGGCCTACGCCATGCTCGGCGAGATCCGCCGAGACCTCGGGGACCGGGACGGCGCCGTGTCGTACTTCTCCCTGGCCGCCGAGACCGACCCCGAATCCCCCAACCCCTGGACGGCCCTCGGGGACCTGGCCCGGGAGGACAAGCGCTGGGACGATGCCCTCCGCTGCTACCGGGAAGCTCTCGCCAGGGACACGGAAGCCGCGGACGTCCAGGTCCAGATGGGCTACGTCCTGCTGAAGATGGGCAAGCCGGCCGACAGCGAGCAGAGCTTCCTGGCGGCCCTCGAATCCGATCCCGGGGAATACAGCGCCTACCTGGGGCTTTCCGAATGCTACCGCCAGCTCCAGCGGCGCGAGGACCAGATGCGGATGGTGAAGGAGGCCATGGCGCTCGCCCCGGAGGACCCGGACGTCTGGAACGCCCAGGGCGTGGCCCTCGAGGTGAGCCAGAAGCTGGTGGAGGCCACGGCCGCCTACGAGAAGGCCCTCTCCTTCTCCCCGATGCACCGCAAGGCCGCCAACAACCTCGGCTTCATCCTCGAGCGCCGCATGACGTCCGGCGAGCCGCAGCTCCGCGACCGGGCCGTCGAGGCCTGGAAGCGGCGCCTCCTCCTGTGCCGCGACGAAGGCCAGAGCCTCAAGATGGCCACGGAGCACCTCGTGAAGCTGGACATCTCCGAGGAGGTCATCCACCGCTGGCTGGCCCAGGAGAGCGCGCCCGGCTCCAGGCCGGGAGAAGAGTAGCTGCGGGACCGCGCGACGCCTGCTAGAATGGCAGGTTCGGAGTACCCATGAACGGATTCCTAGTGACCTTGCATGTGATCATGAGCCTGCTGCTCATCGGCTGCATCCTGCTCCAGCCTGGCGCGAAGGGCGGCGGCCTGAGCGCCACCTTCGGCGGCGGCGGGGCCAACTCCGCTTTCGGCGCCCAGGGAGCCGCTCCCGTGCTCTCCAAGGTGACCTACTGGCTCGCGGGCATCTTCATGGTCACTTCCATGGTGATCGAGATCTCGATCGTGAAGCAGAACCGTTCCGTGCTCGACAAGGGAACGGACTCCGCGCCGATCTCCGCCCCGGCGCCCGCTCCCGCGACACCGGCCGCCCCGGCGGTTCCGAAAAAGTGAGGATTGACGGGAGCCAAAACCTATGGCATCCTTTGATTTCCGACTTGCCCGCGTGGTGAAATTGGTAGACACGCCATCTTGAGGGGGTGGTGGCCACAAGCCGTAGCAGTTCGAGTCTGCTCGCGGGCACCAGATGAAAGCGCTCTCCGGAGCGCTTTCTTTTTATCTACGCCCATGGCCATCC
>Ga0209098_1004648_pt1 | contig 10599 bp, 5 predicted proteins | sample AD_JPNHW1_MetaG_FD_184429 | JGI IMG/M metagenome (GOLD analysis project Ga0209098, IMG submission 184429) | Active sludge microbial communities of municipal wastewater-treating anaerobic digesters from Japan - AD_JPNHW1_MetaG (SPAdes) (version 2) | ecosystem: Engineered > Bioreactor > Anaerobic >... | reverse complement strand
AAACTGAAGAGGCAACGGCAGAGATGCCATAACTGACGGTATTCCGGATTTTGCAATTGTACAAAGTAAGAACAGGGGCAAGGGAGGCATCAGCGCTATCGATGACAATGCCTGCTTCGGCGTTCCGTATTTCAGCAAAGTTCAACTCATGCCGGCCGCTGCCGCTTTGCAGCCGGATTCCTGACCACATACCGGGAACCGTATCGTGTAACGGGTCGAAGTTTACGTATGTGTCGCTCCTGAAAACGACCGGGTCTGCCAGGGTGCCGTTCACCTTCAGTTTGCCGGTGTTTTTAACGATCAGCCCGCTGTTCCTGTGGAAGCATAATTGAGCGCCTTCTTCAATGGTAAGGGAACTTAGCGAATCCACAATAAGATCCCCGTAAATCACATGGGGCTTGTCATTTTTCAGGATGATGTTCCCGGTGAGGACCGTGTCATGATAGAAATATGCATTTTGCCCCCAGGCAATGAGTTTAACATCCTGGACATTATCATTTGTCTCGAAAAGAATGGAATCGGCTTTGATGAACGGACCGTCGGCATCGTTAGGGTCAATGGTAACCTTAACGAAGATATACAGGCTGTCTTTGGCGGCAATTTCAACATCCGACTTCTGTGATACGGCTTCACCGTCGATATTGATCCGGAAAGGGGATGCGCTGCCGCCGGCGAGCCTGATGGAAGATATTTTTACCGGGAGGCTGCCCGAATTGTAAACCATCAGAACGTGGGTAGTTGTTCCGACCGAAGTAAATATTGTATCGAAGATCACCGTGTCGCTGCTGAATTTCAGCATGTAGTTTTTATCGGTATTAAACTCTTCTTTCCGGCAGCCTGACATCACGGCAAAACCAGCCAGGATAAACAGGGACCAGGTTGAGATCTTCTTCGGTATTACAGGAAAAGTCATCATCCGATATTTCGTGCAAAAGTAAGATTAACGAAAGTATAATACGATCAGACCGATAATTTATTATTATCAGAAGGGCGAATCCCTTAATAATTTTATTATTTTTAGAGTTGAATACAGATGTTGAATTTTCCTGTGACGGCATGTTTCAGAGGAACATTTTATCGGAATGATATGTTTGTTCCGGAAAGGGGATCGACATTTTTATATCCAGTGCAAAATTCAGGTTTGAGATGAGTTACATTCAATTTACAAAAGATCAACTGGTGAACCTCGAGTTTTCCCTGACCAGGGAACTGCTCAGATCGAACCGGGCAGGTTCTTATGCCTGTTCAACTATCATTGGCTGTAATACGCGCAAATACCATGGCTTGCTGGTAGCCCCGCAGCCCCAGATCGACGGGGGCATGCATGTGCTGCTCTCATCCCTGGATGAGACCGTGATCCAGCAGAATGCCGAATTTAACCTTGCATTGCACCGGTATATGGGAAATGTTTACAGTCCCAAAGGCCATAAATATATCACCGATTTTGTTTCTGATCCTTTGCCAACTGTTACCTATCGTGTGGGCGGCGTCATCCTGACCAAGGAAATGATCTTCATCGCGGGTGATGACCGGTGTATAATAAAATATACCCTGGTCGACGCTCATTCGCCGACGACGATGAGATTCAGGCCTTTCCTTGCATTCCGGAACATACATGCCGTGAGCAAAGCAAACGGTTACGCTGACAAGGATTATCATGAAGCGCTCAATGGTATTTATGTGCGCCTGTATCCGGGCTTTTCAAACCTTTATATGCAGTTTTCAAAGAAACCTGTTTATACCCATCATCCTGACTGGTACTTCAATTTTGAGTATATCCGCGAAAAAGCAAGGGGCTACGATTACCTGGAGGACCTTCTTTCTCCCGGAACTTTTGAACTTCCGATAGACAAAGGTGAAAGCATTTATTTTGCTGTAAGCCTCGAAGAAGCAAATCCGGAATCTATCATCCGCATTTACGAAGACGAGGTCAGTGAACATGTTCACCGCGACAGTTTTGAGCATTGTCTTCTCAATTCGGCCCGTCAGTTTATACTGCACAGGGGAAAACATACAGAAATACTCGCCGGATTTCCCTGGTTCGGCCGTATGTCGCGCGATACCTTTATTGCGTTGCCGGGGCTTACCCTTCTCCAGAAAGATTACAGGACCTTTAAAGCGGTTATTGACAGTTTGGTTGCCGAGATGAAAGGCCCCTTATTCCCTCATATGGGAAGCGGGATTTCCGCCGTTTACAATTCCGTTGATGCTCCGTTATGGTTCTTCTGGACGCTCCAGCAATATATGCTTCTGTCAGGCGATAAAAATGTATGGAAATATTATCAACTGCCTATGAAAACCATACTTTACGGTTTCAGGCAGGGAGCCCTGTTCAATATCCATATGCTTGACAGCGGATTGCTTTATGCAGGTCAGGAAGGCACTGCCGTAACCTGGATGGACGCAATCGTCGAAGGTCAGCCTGTAACCCCGCGCATCGGCCTCCCGGTCGAAATCAATGCCTTGTGGTACAACGCCATTATGTTTGCGCTGGAACTGGCTCGTAAAAACGGGGATTCTCAGTTTGTCAAAGACTGGGAAGAAATCGCAGAAAAAATTCCCGACGAATTTGTTAGAACTTTCTGGATAGCCGACAAAAATTATCTGGCCGATTATGTTTATGGAGATTATCGCGATAAAGCCGTCCGCCCGAACCAGCTATTTGCGGCATCGCTGCCCTATTCCCCACTGCAGGAAGAGCAATGTAAAAGCGTTATCGACCGTGTAACCAGCGAATTGCTGACCCCGCGGGGCATCCGTACCCTCTCGCCGATCAACCCTGCCTATAAACCGGAATACACGGGAAATCAGGCGGAAAGAGACAGGGCTTATCACCAGGGATCGGTATTCCCTTGGCTCTTAGGTCATTATGCCGAAGGGTATCTGAAGTTGTATGAAGAGTCCGGCGTGGGCTTCATTCAAAAAATATACGCCGGGTTGGAAGAAGTCATGACGGAGCATGGAATAGGATCTGTTTCTGAGCTTTACGACGGGGATCCGCCCCATAAACCGTCAGGCGCGATCTCACAGGCCTGGAGTGTTGCCGAAGTTACCCGGATGAAATGGCTCCTTGACCAGTATAAACAGGAAAAGAAATCGAAGAAATAACTTTATAAGAGATAGAAGATGAGAGTACTGATGTTTGGATGGGAGTTTCCGCCGCACATCACCGGAGGGTTGGGCACTGCCTGTTTCGGAATGACCAAAGGCCTGCTGAAACACGGCGTCGAAGTCCTGTTTGTGGTCCCCAAAGCATACGGGGATGAAAGCCAGGAAGCGGTGCGGCTGATAAATGCCAGCGATGTGACGGTGAAGATGCAGGAACCCGCATTCATGGAATATTGGAATAAGATAACCTTCATGGAGATCGGTTCAAACCTCATCCCTTACCTTGATCCTGAGGAGTTTGAGAAGGCAGTGGAAGAGGATCTCCGCACAACGGAAGAAAAAGTAAACCCTGTATTTGCCGAACGCTTCAGCTTTTCGGGAAAGTACGGGCATGACCTTATGGCCGAAGTTTCGCGCTATGCCCTTGTAGGTGCGGCGTTGGCTGCCGAACAGCACTTTGATGTTATACATGCCCATGACTGGCTTACATACCCCGCGGGAGTGGCGGCCAAACGCGTTTCGGGCAAGCCTCTGGTTGTGCATATGCATGCCACCGAATTCGACCGCTCCGGCGAAAATATCAATAAGAATGTTTACGATATTGAACGAAACGGAATGGAAGAAGCCGACCGTGTGATCACTGTCAGCAACCTTACCCGCAACATCGTCATTGAACGTTATGGCATTGCACCCGATAAGGTTTTCACGGTGCACAACGCGGTGGAACCGGTCGAAAAAGGAGAACTGGCAGATTGTGAGAAACATGTGAAGGAGAAAGTGGTTACATTCCTGGGGCGCATTACCTTCCAGAAAGGCCCGGAATATTTTATCGAAGCCGCCAAGAAAGTTCTCGATCGGGATCCCAATGTCCGTTTTGTTATGGCCGGTACCGGCGACCTTATGGAAAAGATGATACGAAGAGCCGCACGGCTGAAGATCGCTTCCAAATTCCATTTTACGGGTTTTTTAAAAGGCGAAAACGTAGACCGTATGTTTGCCATGAGCGACGTGTATGTGATGCCTTCTGTATCGGAGCCTTTCGGCATATCGCCGCTCGAAGCCATGCGTTCCAATGTTCCTGTGGTGATATCAAAACAATCGGGCGTTGCAGAAGTGCTGAAACATGTGCTGAAAGTTGATTTCTGGGATATCGACGCTATGGCCGACGCTATTTACAGCCTGCTTCATTACAATGCGCTTACTACCATGTTCCGAAAACTAGGAACCGAAGAAGTCAACAGCCTGAAGTGGGAGACGGCGGCAGGCCTTATTGCTGACGTATATGAACAAGTTTACCAAAAGTAACCAAGAAAATTAGTTGCATCATGAGATCAATCTGCCTCTATTTCCAGGTACACCAGCCGTTCAGGCTTCGCACATACAGGTTTTTCGATATCGGAGCCGATCATTATTATTATGACGATTACCAGAATAAACATATCGTCAGGCGCATTGCCGAAAAATGTTACCTTCCGGCCAATGAAATATTGCTCAGCCTTTTCAGGGAATATGGTAACGACTTCAGGGTGGCCTTCAGCATAACAGGCACGAGCCTTGAGCAGTTTAAAAAATACACTCCCGAGGTTATCGAAAGTTTCAGGAAGCTGGCAAAGACCGGTAATGTAGAATTTCTGGCCGAGACGTATTCCCATTCGCTGGCTGCCTTTAACAACGAGACGGAATTCAGGCGTCAGGTTGAGCAACATGCCCGGACCATCGGGAAATTATTTGGCGTAAAACCCGTAACATTCCGTAATACCGAACTGATATATTCAAACGATATCGCCGATATGGTGTACAAGCTTGGCTATCATACAATGCTCACCGAAGGGGCCAGGCAGGTATTGGGATGGAAAAGCCCGAATTTTTTATACAACAGCCGGAATCACCCCGGGCTGAACCTGCTGTTGCGCAATTACCAGCTCAGCGACGACATTGCATTCCGTTTCTCCCAGAAAACCTGGAGCGAATGGCCGCTTACAACCGAAAAATACCTCAACTGGCTTAACGCCATCGATAAAGATCAAAAAGTAGTTAATATTTTTCTCGATTATGAGACTTTCGGCGAACACCAAAAAGCCGAGAGCGGAATTTTTTCATTCCTGAAAGCCTTACCGGGAACCGTTTTAAAGTCAGGGAAATGGAATTTTCATACGCCGTCGCAGATAAGCGAACTCCTCGATCCGGTTGCCTCCCTTGACGTGCCCTATACCATTTCATGGGCTGATGAAGAACGGGATGTAACGGCATGGCTTGGTAACGACCTCCAGGATGAAGCCTTCGAAACGCTGTATTCCGTTTCGGATATCATGGCCGAGTGCGACGATGAGGGATTGTTGCGCGACTGGAATTACCTGCAGGGCAGCGACCATTTTTATTACATGTGTACCAAATGGTTCAGCGACGGGGCCGTGCATCAATACTTCAATCCCTACAGCACGCCTTATGAGGCGTTTATCAATTACATGAATGTTGTTTCCGATTTCCTTATCCGTGTGCGTGAGTATGAGGAAGCCAGGTCCGCAGGAGGCCATACAGTCGCAAAACAAAAGCCTGATGTTGCCCGGCCGTTGAAAGAGAAAACGGGGAAAAAAGAAGCAACTTCCGTAACAGCCGTTCCTGAAAGAACTGCAAAAACGAAACCGGACAAGCTTACGGACAAAAAAGCCGTTACCCGCAGGAAAGCAGCCAGGTAATTCTCAGGGCCCCCGGGCATCCTTCCATCCTTCTGTGGAAATTTACTAGTAAAACTCACTGCTGCTCTGTTGGCAATCATCAGGAGGAAGCGAAAGTTTATTTGTAAGTAGCTGAATATGAGCGCACAGACAAATGCTTTCGGGAGTAATTTTAAAAATAGTACTTTTGCCGCTTCCGGTCAGGCAATCAGGAATAAGCGGAATAATCCCTCAGGGAGTCATAACGGATTTTGTTGCCCAACCTGCTAACATCAATAATAATTATGAATCAGAATCATCATACAAAGCCCGATTATATCTTTGAAATTAGCTGGGAGGTTTGTAACAAGGTAGGAGGAATATACACCGTTGTTTCAACCAAAGCTCCCGGCATTCAGAAAGAATACGGGGACAATTTTATCCTTATAGGCCCTGACGTGTGGAAAGAAACCCGTCAGAATCCTTACTTTACCGAGGATCCGGATTTATTACGCTCTTGGCGTAAGACGGCTGAATCGGAAGGGCTGCGAATCAAAATTGGCCGGTGGAATATCAAGGGTAACCCTATCGTAATCCTGGTGGATTTTACCATGTTTTTTTCCTCCAAGGATAAAATATTTGCCCAGTTCTGGGAAACGTATAAACTGGACAGCATCACCGGCAATTGGGATTATGTAGAACCGGCGTTGTTCGGGTATGCTGCCGGTAAGGTTGTTCAGAGTTACTATGAGTTTTACCTTACGGCGCAGGATACCCTGGTCGCGCAGTTTCATGAGTGGATGACGGGAGCCGGCGTGCTTTACCTTCGTAACAACGTCCCGCAGGCAGGCTGTGTATTTACAACCCATGCCACTGTGGTGGGACGGTCTATTGCTGGCAACAACCTTCCGTTATACAGCCATTTTGATGAGTATGACAGCGGGGAAATATCGCGCCGTTTTAACATCCTGGCCAAGCATTCCCTCGAAATGCATTCCGCCTTGGTAAGTGATGCCTTTACCACAGTGAGTGAAATCACAGCCAGGGAATGCGTTCATTTTATTGGCCGCGTCCCCGATGTGATCACGCCCAATGGCTTTGATGAAGAACTGATTCCTGAAAAGGCTGAACTTGAAGCGAAAAGAGAATCGGGGCGAAAACGGCTGCTTGACGTCGCCAGGGCTGTTCTCAACCAGGACCTGCCGCCCGACAGCCTCTTGCTGGTAACCAGCGGGCGCTACGAATTCCGCAACAAAGGTGTTGATTTACTGATCAAATCGCTGGGAAACCTAAACAGGGAAAATAAGCTAAAAAAGCCGGTTGTTGCCTTTATCCTTATTCCCGCCCATCATTACGGCCCGGTCGCCGGGCTGAATGAACGGATCGGCTCTCCCGATTTCCAGTCGCCCAATACCGGTAAATATCTCACCCATGGCTTGTTTGACCCTCACGATGATATCATCCTGAATACGATTTCGGAATGCGGACTCAATAATTCAGTACAGGACAATGTGAAGGTTATCTTCGTTCCCAGTTACCTGGTTGGTACCGACGGCGTTATCAATATCGGCTACTATGATCTGTTGCCGGCATTCGACCTCTCCGTTTTTCCTTCCTATTACGAGCCCTGGGGTTATACGCCGCTCGAAAGCCTTGCCTATGGCGTTCCCACTGTGACGACATCTCTGGCGGGTTTCGGCTTATGGGCCCGGAAAAATTGCGGAAATGAAGTCATCAACGTGATTGACCGCAATGACGAAAACGCCGTTGAGGTGACTGACGAGATCGTGAAAGTCATCAGGAAGTTTGATGATGTGGACGAAGAAACAAGAAATTACTATATCGTTCATGCCATCGAACTGGCTAAAAAAGCGCTGTGGACCAATCTTGAATCGCAGTATCGCAAGGCATACGCTATCGCCCTTCAGAAAGTAGCTTCACGTGCCGAGTTATACCGTGATAAACGGCATGCTGAAGTGATGGAGGAATTGCCGGTAAAACCGCATTCGGTGCCTGAATGGAAAAAGGTGATGATCCGGCAGTCATTCCCGCCATCCCTGGAACCTTTGAACATCCTGAGCTATAATCTTTGGTGGTCATGGAATTCGGAAGCTGTCGAACTGTTTTATTCGATAAGCCCCGAACTGTGGAAGAAATATGATAAAAATCCTATTCCGGTACTCAATGCCCTTTCCTATCAGCAGTTGAGAAAACTGGAATCGGACAAGGCCTTTATCAGAAAGATGAAAAAAGTATATGCCGATTTTGAAGCATATATGGATGAGGGTAACAGGAAGTCTGGACCTTGTATTGCATATTTCAGCATGGAATTCGGCCTTCACGATTCGTTGCAGATATACTCAGGCGGGTTGGGAATACTGGCAGGCGATTACCTGAAACAGGCAAGCGATTCAAATACCCATATGATCGGTATCGGGTTGCTTTACCGGTACGGTTATTTCAAGCAGTTGCTTTCTCCTTACGGTGAACAGATTTCCCAGTATAATCCGCAGCGTTTCAACCTGCTCCCGATAAGCCCGGTGAGAACCAAAGATGGTAATTATGTTCAGGTACAGATCGCCCTGCCGGGAAGGAACCTGATTGCCAAAGTCTGGCGCGTCGACGTAGGGAGGGTCCCTTTGTACCTGCTTGATACCGATATTGATGAAAACCATGAAAGCGATCGGACTATAACGCACCAGCTTTACGGAGGCGATCTGGAAAACCGTTTCAAGCAGGAATTGTTGCTCGGGGTAGGAGGGATCAGGCTGATTGAAGCCATTGGAGCCAATCCCGACATATACCATTGCAACGAAGGGCATGCTGCCTTTATCGGTATCGAAAGATTAAGAATCTTTGTTCATGAACTGAAATTTTCATTCGCGCAAGCCATGGAAATAGTCCGTTCATCAAGCCTTTTCACTACCCACACGCCGGTTCCTGCCGGCCACGACGCTTTCCCCGAAGATATTCTGCGTACCTATATCCCCCATTATGCCGAAAGGCTTAAGATTTCATGGAATACATTCATGAACCTGGGACGGTATATTGAAAACAAGCCGGATGAAAAGTTCTCGATGAGCGTGCTGGCAGCCAGGCTCATGCAGGAAATGAACGGGGTGAGCCGTATACATGGAAGGGTAACGCGGGCCATGTTCAAGGATATGTATGACGGCTTTTTTGAAAATGAACTTCATATCGACTATGTGACCAACGGTGTACACCTTCCAACCTGGGCTGCGCACCAATGGAAGCAGTTATATAAAAATGTGTTCGGCGATAACTTCCTCAATGAACAATCCGATTTTAAATCGTGGCAAAAGATTGAGAATGTTGAAGACCAGGTTATCTGGGACATCAGGCAGCAACTCAGGGGCGAACTGATCGATTTTATCACCCGGCGTTACCAGGAAGAGATGAGCTACAGCCATGAAAATCCAAAACATATCATCAAAATCATCGACACGCTCGACCGGAATGTACTTACCATTGGATTTGCCAGGCGTTTTGCGACCTACAAAAGGGCCCATCTTCTATTTTCCAACCTGGAGCGTCTGTCCGAAATCGTGAATAACCAGGGCCGTGAGGTACAGTTTATTTTCGCAGGGAAGGCGCATCCTGCCGACAAGGCCGGGGCCGACCTGATTAAACGGATCATTGAGGTATCAAGGATGCCGCAGTTTGTGGGAAAAATCATATTCCTCGAAAATTATGGCATGGATATGGCCAAGAAACTGGTGCAGGGCGTGGATGTATGGATGAATACCCCGACACGTCCGCTCGAAGCATCGGGTACCAGCGGCGAAAAAGCTATTATGAACGGGGTCTTAAACCTGAGCGTTCTCGACGGATGGTGGGCCGAAGGTTATATTCCGGGCGCCGGCTGGGCGCTGAAGGAAGAAAGGGTTTACCAAAACCAGCAATTCCAGGACGAACTCGATGCCGAAACCATCTACAACCTGCTGGAAGATGATATTGTGCCTACATTTTACGACCGCGGGCCTGATGATGTCCCCCACAAATGGGTATCGCATGTTAAGAAAACCATTTCGGATATCTCTCCGCATTTTACCATGAAAAGGATGCTGGATGATTATCATGAAAAATATTACAATAAACTGTTCAAGCGCACCAGGATGATGCGAGCCGACGATTATCTCATGCCGCGTAAACTTGCCAAGTGGAAAATGAAGGTTGCGCGCAACTGGGAAACAATAGAATTGGTCGATTACAACAATCCTGATTCCGGGAAGCCCCTTAACCTTGGCGATTCTTTTAATGCCGCCATTACGCTCAAGCTTGGTGAATTGTCGCCGGATGATGTCAGGGTAGAGCTGGTTGCCGGGCAGCGGACCAACGAAGTGATGGATGAGCCCACTTTTATCCGGGAATTCACCTTCCAGAAGAAAGAAGGGGCCAATTCAATCTTTACCCTTGGTTTCAGCCTGACGCTGGCCGGAGTTTTTGATTATGCCGTCCGCATTACTCCCAAAAACCAGATGCTGCCGCACAGGCTTGATTTCAACCTGGTGAAGTGGGCGTAAAGAGCAATGAAAGTGTGGTAAATCTTAATGGAAATATGTTACTGATCATGGAATGAACGGAGGACGGAGAAAGAAGAAAGAAGAACGGAGAACTTTACCTGCCAGCGGAGGGGTGTGAGTGAGCAGGCCTGACTGCCTTGCGTAAGCCTGCGGGTGGCAGGCAGGGGAGAACGGAGAACGAATAATGAGCCACGAATTCCACGAATCACTAATAATACATCACGAACCACGAATTTCACGAATGCAATCACGAATTCCACGAATTCCACGAATCACGAATTCCACAAATCACT
>Ga0209098_1004647_pt1 | contig 10601 bp, 8 predicted proteins | sample AD_JPNHW1_MetaG_FD_184429 | JGI IMG/M metagenome (GOLD analysis project Ga0209098, IMG submission 184429) | Active sludge microbial communities of municipal wastewater-treating anaerobic digesters from Japan - AD_JPNHW1_MetaG (SPAdes) (version 2) | ecosystem: Engineered > Bioreactor > Anaerobic >... | reverse complement strand
TGGGGTTACTACGACACGACGCAGAGCGAGTGGAACCGCGAATAGCGCCGCTTAAGAACGCTGCCTCCTCGCGGGCCCCGACCGGGACGCCTTGAGGCTCGCGCCCGAAACCGATTCTTTTTTAGGGGAGATGGCACGTGGATCTTTTTTCCGGCACCGCGACGGGACAGCATGAGCCTCTAGCGGCCCGGATGAGGCCACGAAGCCTCGACGAATACATCGGGCAAGACCATATCGTCGGGCCCGGGCGCCTCCTGAGGCGGGCGATACAGGCGGATCAGCTCTCCTCGGTCATCTTCTACGGACCGCCCGGAACGGGCAAAACGACCCTCGCCCGGGTCATCGCCAATCACACGAAAAGCAACTTCGTCACCCTAAACGCCGTGCTCGCGGGCGTGCAACAGATCCGCGACTCGATCGCCGTGGCTGACGAGCAGCGGCGCCTCTACGGCAGGAGAACGATCCTCTTCGTCGACGAGGTGCATCGCTGGAACCGCGCGCAGCAGGACGCGCTCTTGCCCTGGGTCGAAAACGGCACCATCATCCTGATCGGCGCGACGACCGAAAATCCCTTCTTTGAGGTAAACAAGGCCCTCGTGAGCCGAAGCCGCGTCTTCCAGCTCAAGGCGCTCACCCGAGACGATCTTATGGCCGCCGCGCGCGCAGCCCTCGCCGATAGGGAGCGCGGCTACGGGCGATGGAAGGTCGAGTTCGCCCCCGGCGCCCTCGAGCATCTCGTCGACACGGCCTCGGGTGACGCTCGAAGCCTCCTCAACGCCCTCGAGCTCGCCGTCGAGGCCTCCGTTCCCGCATGGCCGCCCGCCGAGGGAACCCGCATCGAGATTGATCTCAAGGCCGCCGAGGAAAGCATCCAGCAGAAGGTCGTCCTCTACGACCGCGACGGCGACTACCATTACGACGTCATCAGCGCCTTTATCAAGAGCCTCCGCGGCCGAGACCCGGACGCGGCGCTCTACTGGCTCGCGCGCATGGTCGCCGCGGGCGAGGATCCCCATTTCATCTTTAGGCGCATGCTCATCTCGGCCTGCGAGGACACGGGCCTCGCCGACCCGTACGCGATCTCGGTCGTCGAAAGCTCGGCCGCCGCCTTCGACCGCGTCGGGCTTCCCGAGGGCCGGTATCACCTCGCGCACGCGGCGCTCTATCTCGCTACCGCGCCGAAATCGAATAGCTCGATGGCCTTCTTCGACGCCCTCGCCGCGGTCGAGCGCGAGGATGCCGAGGTACCGAACCACCTCCGGGACGCGAACCGTGACGCCGAGGGATTCGGGCACGGGCAAGGCTACATCTACCCGCATACCTACCGGGAGCACTGGGCCGCGCAGCAGTACCTCCCCGACCCGCTCGTCGGCCGCGTGTTCTATTCGCCCTCGACGCAGGGCTACGAGGGAACGATTCGGGATGGGGTGCTCACGAGGCGAGAGCTCCAGATATCCGCGATACTCGACGATACCGGGCTTGTCGGTACCGAAGGCGAACAAGGCACTGACGGCGAAAGGGCCGAGGGCGCCTATGACCGATTCTACTTCGGGATGGAAGGGAAGAAACGCTCCTTTCGCGCGCCGCGCGGGGAGCTCCTCACCTTCTCGCCCGGGGCGACGAAACGCGATGAATGGACGAAACGGCTCGATTCCGGAAGGTCCGAAACCCTGCTCGCGATACGGAACCGCCTGACCGAGCTCGCGGGCATTCTCCGGCACCATCGCGTCCTCGTATGGGGCGCGGACGACGGGCTTTTGATTTGGGAAGCGGGAAGGCTCGCGCCCGAGGGCTTCGCCGCGGGCCTCTGCCGATCCGAGCGGGCTCAGGCGATCCTCGAGCAATACGGCGCGACCCTTGACTCCATTGACCGCCCGGCGCTCGCGGTGATGGATACCGAACAGCGCCTGGCCAAGGCAAGCGACGGTACGGCGCCCGTCGACGCGACACAAAGCGCGGCAGCAACAAGCGTACCGCGCGCGAGCGATCCCTTTGGGGTGCCCTTCGACCGCGTCCTCGCCCGCGATCCCGGCGCGACAGAGGACGCCATACTCAATTTCGCCGACGCGGCGCTCGCGCGGTGCGCGAAAGGAGGACTCGTCGCTTTTTCCGCGCGCATTCCCTCCCGCGGCATGCGCCTTTCGAGCCTTCTTCCCGAAGGAGACACCTTGCGCGAAAAGGCGAGCGCGATCGAGGAGACGCTCTATCGCAACGCCGCCATCCCGCTTTTCGCCTGGGATGAAAAGAGTCTTTTGGGCAAACTTGAAAAACGCGGGCTTTCGGCCAAGGTCGAAACGCGGCGATTCATCGAGCCGAGGCGCGTCACGAAGGACGACCTCGCGCGGTGGTTCGATTCCGCCGAGTCGCCGTATGCCCTCGCGCTCGCGGAAGGCCTCGACGCCGAATCGTTCGTAGCGTTCCGTAATAGCCTCGAGGCAATCGTCCGCAGATCGCCCGTTCCGTGGGATCAGGAAATACTTTTTTGCGCTGTCAATGCGTGATATAGTAGTATATAGTTGCTGTAAGGAGGATACCTTGACCATTCGAAAAAAAGTACGACCGCTCGCCCTACTCTCGGCGATTCTCGCGGTCTCGCTTGCGCTTCTTTCCTGCGCGTCGGCGCCCTACGCCCAGAAGGAATCGAGCGTGCTCAAGCTCGTTGACCTGATAAACTCTGGCGGCGTCGGCGAGATTGACGGCCTCACCCCGACCCCGTTCGCGCTCGACGGCGAAACCCTATACCTCGATAGCGACGTCGCGACCTACTGGGCAAACCTCAAGGCCGCCTCCTTCGCCCTCACCGACGCTCGCTTCGTCAGCGCCGATCACCTAAAGGGCGATTCCTTCAAGGCCTTCGCGGATTCCTTCGACATGAAGAACTTCTTCGAGAAATACACCGGCAAGGACACGTCCCTCGTCACCATCGACGCGAAGGAAGGCCGATACTATTTCCTTCTTGAGCGGAAGGTAGCGGGCTATCCGAAAGTCCGCGGAATGAAAGGACCGGTACAATGAAACACTCCGTAAAACGCATCGCCGCCGTGGCGGCATTCGCCGCGTTCGCCTGCCTTTACGCCGCCGCGCAGAAGGCAAACGTCACCTACGTCGAGGGGGTCGCGAACATCAAGTCCTCCTCCGGCAAGCTCAGGGTCGCCGACTTCGGAAGCCAAGTCGCCTTCGGCGAGTCGGTCATCACCGGCAAGGACGGCCAGGCCGAGCTTAAGCTCGAAAACGGCAGCACGATCCGCGTCGCGCAAAACTCGGTATTTAGCTACACCAACGTCGGCACCGGCTCCGACAGCCGCCAGGTACTCGCGACGACGGCGGGCAAGGTCGCCTATAAGCTCAACAAAGCGACGGGCAAGTCCCCGCTCATCCAGTCGAACAGCATGGTCGCCGGCGTACGCGGGACGGAGTTCACCGTCATGGCGGGCCGCGACGGCACCACCCTCCTCGAGGTTACCGGCGGTATCGTCGACGTCGAGTCGCAGGGAAAGCAGGTCACCCTCGTCAAGGACGAAGGCGTCGAGGTCACGCCCGGCCAGGCGCCCGGAGCGAAGTACACGAGACCCGGAAAGGAACTCGACTTCTCCAGCTGGAACAAGGGAAAGATCGACGGCTTCCTCGCGGACCCCGTCGCCGGGCTCGCGAAGATCGAGACCCAACTCGCCGGCTACCAGAAAGCGCTCGATGAGCTCAAGAAGCCCTTCGAGGATACGACGGCCGCATGGAAAAAGGCGCGGGACGACTATAAGCCGATTCTCGAAAGCAAGGATGAGGCCGCAATCAAGAAGTTCCAGGAGGAAACCCTTTTCCCCGCACAGGACAATCGCTCGGCGGTCATCCTCACGATCCGCTACAACGCGCTCAATTATCTCTCGGTTCGCCGCTTCGTCATGAGCAACATGTACATGGAGTTGAAGAGCCGCTACCCGACCAGCCGCCCGGCGGCCGTCGAGACCTTTTTCAAGAACTACGCCGCGATGCTCGCGAAATACGAGACCGTAGCCGTGCCAGAACTCGATAAGAACGATTATTAATCAGGAGGAGAACATGATGAAGAAACTGAGATTCGCGCTTCCCGTACTGCTTCTCGCCCTCGTGGCGCTTTTGGCCGTCGGTTGCAAGGCCGACAGTACGGTGAGCGCGGCGGACTGCATGAAGAGTTTCGCCGACGATTTAAACGTCGGCAATTTCGACCTCGGAACCTACACCCATTCGGAGGCGACGGACCATTACCTCGCGCTCAACAAGACATTCTGGGAGACGAACTTCATGGGCGACGGTACCTTCGCCTACACGATGAGCGGCGATACCGCGAACGCGACCGAGGCCGGCGTGAGCTTCGTCTTTACGCTCGAGGAAGACGGTAAGGATACCTACGCGATCAAGACGATCGTTCGCAATGGTACGAAAATTTTTGAATGACGAGAATGCCGCGGCGTTACGCCGCCGCGCGTGACAAGGCCGCCTCAGAGTGCTGAGGCGGTTTTTTTTCGTTTTAAGGATTGTCGCCCATGTTTCCCGCGTATCAGCGCGCGGCTAGAGAAGTTCCGGCTCGTCTTCCTTGAGGAAGCGTTCCTCGAATTCCTCGGCGGGATATGGCTTACCGAGGAGGTAACCCTGAATCTCGTCGCAGCCGAGCCGCTCGAGGAGCGCGAGCTGCTCCTCGGTCTCGACGCCCTCAGCGATCGTCCGGAGCTTGAGCGCGGTCGCCATCATGATGATCGCCTGGACGACGAGCTCGTCGGACTCGCTCTGCACGATATTGTCGACGAGCTGCTTGGCGATCTTGAGATAGTCGATCTCGAAGCGCATGAGATAGCTCAGCGACGAGTACCCGGTCCCGAAATCGTCGATCGAGCTCGTGATGTTGAGCCGGTTGAGCTCGGCGAATATCTCGATCATGAAGGCCTCGCCCTTCATCGCGACGCGCTCGGTGAACTCGAGGTTCACCCATTCGGGGACGGCGCCGCAGTCTTCCATGAAGGCAACGAGCTTCGTGAGGAACGCGGGGTCGTCGAGCTGCTGCGGGGAGACGTTGATGCCCATGAGCAGCCTCCGCCCGAAACGCCGGTTCCAGTCGGCGATGCGCCGGAGCGCCTTGCGGAAAATCCATTCGCTCAGCGAGTTGATCACCCCGTTTTCCTCCGCGATCGGGATGAACTCGTCGGGAGGCACGTCGCCGAGCGCGGGGGATTTCCAGCGGACGAGGGCTTCCATGCCGACGAGGCGGCGCCCGCCCATGGCGAACTGCGGCTGGTACACGAGCGAGAACTCGCGCTCGAAGTCGACCGTCTTGAGCGCGAGGTCGATCTGGTGCGTCCGCTCGATGCCCGCGATCAGCGAGGTGTCGAAGAACGAGACGCCGTTAACCTTGCGCCGCTTCGCGATGTACATCGCGATGTCCGCGTGCCGCATCAGGTCGCTCCGCGTGAGCGCGTCGTCGGGCCACGCGGCGATGCCGATGCTCACGCTCGTGTGCACGGTGGAGAGTCCCACAGGCACCGGCTCGTCGGCCATGTCGCCGATCGTGTGGATGAGCTCGGTTATCGACTCCGCCTTGCGCCTCCTGCAGATGACGCCGAACTCGTCGCCGCCCAGGCGCGCGAGCACCGTGCGGTCGTTCGCGATCCCCTCAAGGCGCTTGGCGATGACGCGGAGAACGGCGTCGCCCACGTCATGCCCATAGGTATCGTTGATGGTCTTGAATCGGTCGAAATCGATGATCAGGAGCCAAATCTTCTCGCCGGCGTCGGCGCTCGCGACCCATGCCTCCACCGTCTCCATGAAGAACTTGCGGTTGAAGAGCCCGGTGATCGCGTCCCTTTTGAGGAGATTCTCGAGGGTCTGGTTCATGATCCTGAGCTCGCGCGTGCGGTCCGCGATCGTCGCCTCGAGATGCTTCGCCTCGCGATCGCGATCCTCGAGCGCGAGATCGCGCCTGATGAGCTGCCTGATGAGGCGGCTCAGGAGTTGATGGCCGAAGATAACGATGACGAAAAACGCGATATCCGCGACGGTGATGCGCCGCGCGATGAGCGCGAGCGCCGGTATGAGGAGCAGAAAAAGGCTCCGGTTAATCATGCCGATGGAGCTATCCACCTCGGCCCGAATCGTGAGCGGATTTGAGGGGCAATCGAGAAAGAGAGCCCCGCCTGAGCCGATGAGGACGATCGAGAGGGAATACACCACGTCAACAAACTCATTCGAGGCGTACATGTCGTTAAAGAGCGCGTACGCGTACAGGATGTCGGCGACCGCGTACAGGATCATGCCGGTAAAAAGAAAAACCAAGAACGCCGGAATCTTGCGCACGGTGAGCGAGAGAAAAAGAGAGATCGCGAAGGTGACGAGGAACATATCGATCGTGAGGCCGATGAGCGCGGCGATGCGCCGTAGGTCGATATTGGTGAAAATACCGATACGCGAGCGGAAGAAGGCAAAGTACACGAAGGCGCAGAGGGCGATAAAGGTGGCGGTGATATCGACGAGAAATTGGATGGACATCCACCGACGCCGTTCGTGAAACGCGATATCCACGACGGCGAAAAGGAGCGATACCCCGGGCAGGAGATAAAGGCATAAAAGCATGGCGTTTGTCTCTGGATCGATCCCTAAGGCAAGCGCGTCAATGCCCCAGATCGTCTCGGCAATCGCCCAAAAAAGGAGGCTCGCGGCGATATACCGCCAACTCATGACGTAATGCAGGGATCGTCTCGGGCAAAGCGCCAAGATCGCGAAGGCGACCCACGCGATGAGGGGGGAGATGCCATCGCCAAGCCATCCTGAACCGATACTCGCGACGGCCGCGTATGCAAACCACGAGAGCGCCAAGATCGTGAGAATCGGCCATGTCTGCCTTTTATGCATGCAGTATCTCCCGTATTTACTCTAATATATCAAGCCCTTTTTTTAAAGAGGAGATTGCCGGAGCTGAACGGCATCGCGGAATAGGATCCCTCACGCCCCAAAGCCCTTGATGCGTTCTTTTTTTATCTGTATCATAATGGCATTCCAATCCAGGAGCGCTACATGAAACTCATTTTCTTAGGACCGCCCGGAGCCGGCAAGGGAACGCTTGCGGTACTTGTGGCAGAGACATACAAGATCCCCCACATCTCGACGGGAGAGATTTTCCGCGCCGCGATTCGCGAGAAAACTCCGCTTGGGCTTAAAGTCCAGGCGATTATCGACGCGGGGCAGCTCGTTTCGGACGATATCACCATTGCCCTCGTGCGCGAGCGGCTCGCGAAGGATGACGCAAAGAAGGGATTCATCCTCGACGGCTTTCCCCGCACCATCCCGCAGGCCGAGGCGCTCTCCGGCATCGTGGACGTCACCGCGGCGGTCAACTTCGACATCGCCGACAAGGACGTCGTCGCGCGCCTTTCCGGTCGCCGCGTCTGCAAAAAATGCAGCCAGAACTATCATATTGAGTACATGCGCCCGAAGGTAGAGGGGATCTGCGATAAGTGCGGCGGCGAGCTCTTTATCCGCGAGGATGACAAGATCGACGCGATCTCCAAGCGCCTTGAGGTATACCGAAGCCAGACAGCCCCGCTCATCGACTACTATCGCGCATGCGGAAAGCTGACCGATATCGACGCGCGGCCCGCCGCTGCCGTCGTGCTCGAGAGTTTCAAGAAGGCTTTTCCCCAGAAATAACCCAATTCGCTTGGATTAAAAAACAAGCGCAAATAACCGAAAAGGCTGTCCGATTTCGCGGACAGCCTTTTTTTATCACGAAATCATGCAGATTTTACAATTAAAGTGCTTATCACGAAAGGAAAACCGTATTTCGCATCTATTGACTTTTCTTACAAGAAGGGGCATGCTATTGCAGATTCCTACAGGGAATCAGGAGATATATCGTGAAAAACACAAAGATGCTCATCGTTCTTTCCGCTGTCTGCGCAATCGCAGTCCTTGCAACCGCTTGCAAAGCGAAAGAAACCGCCGCTGCCGCTGCTCCCGTTGCCGCCGCTCCGGCGATCAACCTCGCGGCCGTCGTTGATCCTGCAACCTTCACCACTGCCTATGACACCGTGATCGCTCAGTACTCCGATGCCGCTACGACCGCCGACAAGAAGGCCGAGCTCGTCACCGTCGCCACTGGCCTCGATGCCGCCGCTGAGACCATCAAGGGAACCCTCAAGGACCAGGCTCTTACCGATTTCACCGCTAGCGCTGATTCGTACAAGGCCAAGTTCGCCGCTCTCGTAACCCCGGCTCCGGCCACCACCGACACGACCGCCGCTAAGTAAGCGACTGTTTATCAGTGAAATTCCGTCCGACCGCTCCGCGGTTGGGCGGTTTTTTTTTGCCTTGAAACCTAGCGGGAGACGGGAAGCGCGGGAAGCGCGAGGTATCGATCCTGGGGAACCTGGGCGAAGTACTCGCCGAGCAATGCCGGGATATCCGCCGTCGACTTGGCGTTCTGGATCTTCATCTTGATATGGTGGGCGAAGCTGAAGTTGTCGCAATAGTAAAAGAAAAACCGATGCGCGCGCGAGAGTTGGAATTCCCCCGGCTGCGAACGGGCGAGCGTCGAAAGAAAGAACTCGGCTACCTCGAGGTGATCGATGGTCTCGGGGGAATCGCAGGGCGCCGAGGCCGACGAATCGGACACCCCGCCGATGGATTCCGTGGCAAAAGCATCCCTAATGTCGCGGAATATCCAGGGCTTTTGCACCGCAGCGCGACCGAGCATGATGCCTGAGCAGGGAATGTCGCGCGCGTAGTCGAGCGCGTCGGAGACGGACGCGATGTCCCCATTCCCGTACACGGGAACCGAAAGGTCGCCCGCGAGTCGGGCAACGTACGCGCGGCGCGCGGGGCGGCTCTTATCGCGCCTAACGCGCGGATGAAGGGTCACGAGATCGACGCCCGAGTCGACGAGCATCCGGCAAAAAGCGAGCAGTTTTTCGTAGTCCTCGGTCTCGCCGAGCCTGAGCTTCACGCCGAGTCGCGCCGCCGCGCCGCCCGTGGGCGTACACGCCTCGTCGATGACGCCGCGCACGCCGGTGACGAGGCGTGAGACCTCGGCATAGGGCTTCGACATCCAGGCAATACCCGCGCCGAACCGCGCGATATCGGGGGCCGAGCAGCCCATGTTGAGGTCGAGCCCGATGCCCCCGAGCGGCAAGAGGAGACGCGCGGCCTTGACGATGCTTTCGCCCTCGCCACCCGTCAGCTGCCACACCATGCGCTCAGGCGACGGCGCGGTCCTGACGTACCAGGGCTCGAAGTGGCCGCCGGCTACGAACGAAGGCGCGTGGATCATCTCTGAATAGTATTCGTCCGGGTCGCCCCATCGGTTGATGAGGATGCGGAGGGCTTCGTGGCTCAGCGTGGCCATCGGTGCAAGTGCGAGTTTCATGTACCCGAGCAGTGTAGCAGGTTTCCGCGCGAGGGGCCAGCGCAGGTCGGGTAAAAAAGGAAGTTCACCCCGGTTGCCAGAAAGCCCGCCCGGGCGGTATATTGGACCTACACAGGAAAAACACCGGAGGACATCCATGCACGCACACGCGATTACCGATACCGTCAGCGCCATACACGCCAACGTCGAGACAACGGCCCGCTTCGAGGGCATTTGGCCGATCCCGCACGGGGTAACCCTCAACTCCTACGTCGTGAAAGGGGACAAGACCGCGCTCATCGACCTTGCGAAGGATTGGGCGGGTTCCATCGACCAGTTCAACGAGCAGCTCGCCTCCGTGGGGACCTCCTTCGAGAAAATCGATTACCTCATCCTTAACCATCTCGAGCCCGACCACACGGCCTTCCTCGTCGAGCTCCGGAAGCGCAACCCGCGCGTCGAGATCATATCGACCCCGAAGGGAGTCGCGATGGTCAGGAACTTTTTCAAGATCGCCGAGGGGCTCCGCGAGGTGAAAACCGGCGACGCGCTCGACCTCGGTAAGGGAAAGACGCTCGAGTTCTTCGAGACGCCGAACATCCACTGGCCCGAGACGATGATGACCTTCGACCGCGAGGACGGAATCCTTTTCAGCTGCGACGGGTTCGGCTCCTACGGCTCGCTCGGCGAGCGCGTCTTCGACGACGAGTTCACGAGCGAGGAGCACGCGTTCTACGAGCGAGAGTCGCTCCGGTATTACGCGAACATCGTCGCGAGCTTCTCCGCCTTCGTGACGAAGGCGCTCGACAAGCTCGGGAGCCTCCCGATCAAGGTAATCGCGCCGAGCCACGGCATCGTCTGGCGGAAGAACCCGGGGGAGATCGTCGCGCGCTACGCGAAGTACGCCGCGTACAATTCGGGCGGCGCGCGCGAGAAAGAGATCTGCGTGATCTGGGGATCGATGTACGGCTACACGAAGCAGGGCCTCGACGCGGTGATCGCGGGGATCGAGGCCGAGAAGGTACCCTACGCCATCCATCAAGTTCCCGATACCGACGCGAGCTTCGTGCTCGCGGACGCCTTCAAGGCATCGGCCCTCGTGATCGCGATGCCGACGTACGAGTACAAGATGTTCCCGCCGATGGCGCACGTCCTTGACCTCTTCGAGCGCAAGCACTTCGTCGGCAAGAAGGCCCTCCGCATCGGAAGCTGGGGCTGGGTCGGCGGCGCGAAGAAGGAA
>Ga0209098_1004645_pt1 | contig 10602 bp, 10 predicted proteins | sample AD_JPNHW1_MetaG_FD_184429 | JGI IMG/M metagenome (GOLD analysis project Ga0209098, IMG submission 184429) | Active sludge microbial communities of municipal wastewater-treating anaerobic digesters from Japan - AD_JPNHW1_MetaG (SPAdes) (version 2) | ecosystem: Engineered > Bioreactor > Anaerobic... | reverse complement strand
GGCCACGGGCTTTGCAGTCGGGCCGGTGTTGGCTGGGCGCTGGTTTTTTGCGCATTCAACACAGATGTATCCTTCCTGGATCTCTTTGTTACAGATATTGCAGTTTGCCACGCCCGTCCTCCGCATTATTGAGCCTTTAAAATCTCAGGGCAGAATTGAAAATCTTCTTCATGCCCGCTATAAGATAACGGCGTTTTGAAACTAATTCAAGTATCTGCAACAACTTGCCCCGGTAACATACCTTGCGTTCTTGACAAGCTTATGACAAATCAGTATTATGCCGATACTCTGAAAAGATTAACCCAAGAAGGAGCCTATGAACAAATCTGCCTTCGGCCGCATTCACTTTTTGATGGTAGTATTTTTCGTTCTCGCCAGTTTAACTGCTTTTGCCTATGAGAGTAATATTATTGTTGGCTTCAAGGTTGAAGGAAACAGGCTCATCGAAGAAAAGGTCATTCTTCTTAACTTGTCGATGAAAGTTGGCGACACTATCGCTCCCCAGGCTGTTCAAGACGATATCGCCCGCGTTGGCGAAATGGGCTTCTTTTCGTTTGTCGGCGCCGAAATCCGCCCCACCGAAAAAGGCAAAGAAATAGTTTTTAAGGTAGAAGAAAACGCTATTATCGGTGAAATCGAAATTAAAGGTCTCACTAAAATCCCGGTTGAAACCCTTAAAAAAGCCATGGAAAGCAAAGTTGGCTCGGTTTTCAACAGCAAGCTCCTCACTCAGGATATCCAGATCGTTAACGAAACCCTTGGCCGCGAAGGTTACCTTTTTTCAAAAGTCACCGACGCCTTTGTCCAAGACCAGGGAAGCAAGATAAACATCGAAATCACCGAAGGCATCCTCTCTGAAATCAGAATCGAAGGCCTTAAAAAGACTCGCGAAAAAGTTGTGCGCCGTGAATTGACCGTTAAACCCGGCGAAATTTATGACAACAAAAAAATCGTTCGCGATCTGCAGCGCCTTTATAACCTTGGCTTCTTCGAAGAAGTTCGTCGCGACCATCTTCCCGGCAAAACCCCCGAAGAAGTCGTTCTGGTTATTCATGTTGTCGAACAGAAAACCGGCCGCGCCGGTGTTGGTGCCGGTTATTCGTCTCTGAACGGCCTGGTGGGTTTTGTTAACCTGTCGCAGAATAACTTTCAGGGCGACGGCAAACGTGTTTATATGAAGACCGAATTCGGTGGCATCCAGAATTACGAACTTGGTTATTTTGATCCCTGGCTTAATAACAAGCCTCAGAGTTTTGGCATCGATCTTTATAACACCAAATATACCCGCGATCTTTATTCGGCTGGCAATACCCTGACCGAATACGACGAACGCCGCAAAGGTGGCGCTATTACTCTTGGCCGGCGCCTGCGCAAAGATGTTGACCTCTCTTTCAAGCTCCGAGACGAAGACATCAGGCTCACCCCGACTGATGCCACCGCTACAGCCCCGGCTGGTATCAGCAACGACCGCGTTCAGACCCTGGCCGTAATTCTCGATAAAGATACCCGTGATAACCGTTTTAGACCTACCGGCGGCCTGCATGACACCTTCTGGGTTGAAACCACCGGCGGCATGCTCAAGGGCGATAATCAATACACCAAATACATGTTGGCGCTGCGCCGATATATTCCCGTCAGCCGCAACCGCAAAACCGTATTCGCTCTGCAGACGATTGCTGGCCAGACAACGATCGGCGATGGCTATGTTCCCATCTATGATATGTATTCAATAGGCGGCAGCAGCACCGTGCGCGGTTATGAAGAACGCGAATTCCTGGGCACCAAGGTTTTTTATTCAAACTTTGAGTTGCGGCAGAATTTTTCAAAGAACTTTGATGTCGTTGGTTTTTACGATATCGGCAGCGCCTGGGGCACCGACTATAACCGCAAAAAACTCGGCTACGACCAGAAGCAGGGCTATGGTATCGGCATCAGGCTTCAGACGCCACTCGGCCCCGTTGCTCTCGATTATGGCAAGGCAACTGATCGCAGTGATGGTAACACCTACATCAACTTCGGTTCATCATTCTAATTACAGTGCAGAACTCGCAAAGAGTTAAAGAATAAGGAGAACTTGTCCAGATGAAGAAACAGCTTTTGAAACTTTGTCTCGCTGCCGGCCTGGTTGCCAGCCCGATGGCCGCCAGTGCTTATGAATTCGGCGTCGTCGATGCCGGTCAGATATTCAACAAATATTCTGAAACCCAGAAAACCAAAAAGGTTCTTGAGGGCGAAAAAGAAAAGCTTCAGAAAGATCTTGAAGCCAAAAAAGAATCGGTCAAGAAACTTGATGATGAATATGTCAGCATTGCCAAAAAAATGCAGGAATTGCGCGATGCAAAAAACGAAAAAGAAGCACAGGCTCTCGAACCTAAACTGAGCGAATTGCGCAAGCAGTTGGCCCAGAGAAGCGGCGAACTGCAGAAATTTTTCGAAGAATCCCAGAAGTCTCTCTATGAAATGGAAGAAAAAGAAATGGGTTCGCTCTCGAAGAACCTCGACGACAAAGTTGATCAGGTTATCAAGCAGGTTGCCCAGAAAAACAACATCAAAGCTGTTTTTGAAAAACGTTTCTTCTATTGGGGCGATGAACAGACGGTTAAAGACCTGACTGAAGAAGTTCTTCAGGCTCTGAATGCCGGCAAAGCCGCCGCTGCCAAACCAGCTGCCAAACCAGCCGGTAAATAAGCTTTTGACCGGGCGTCATTTATGACGCCCGGTTTATATTATGACTGAAAGAGAAACCAGAAGCATCAGCCTCAAGGAACTGGCTGCCATGACCGGTGGCCGGGTCTGCGGCGACGAAAACACCCGGGTCAGCAATGTTGCCCCCATTGAGCGGGCCGCCCCCGGTGAACTGACGTTTCTCTCTGGTGCCAAAAATTACGCGGCCCATCTCGAATCGGTTAAGTCAACCCGAGCTTCGGCTCTGATTGCACCCGAAGACGCTCCTGACCTGCCGTTGCCGTCATTGCGCCTCAAAAACCCTTATATGGGCCTGGTTGAGGCGCTTAATTTTTTCTTCCCCCCTGAAAAACCAGACTATCACATTCACCCGACCGCTTTTGTCAGTGAAGACGCCGAAGTCGCCGCCGACGCAATCGTCGGGCCACATGCCGTAATCGAAGCCGGGGCGGTTGTCGGTGCCGGCACTCACATTTCGGCCCAGGCTTTTGTGGGTCGTAACTGCCGGGTTGGCTGCCAGACGCTTCTTCACCCGGGGGTTAGAATTCTTGCTGGCTGCGAAGTTGGCAGTAACTGCATTATTCACGCCAATGCCGTTATCGGCAGCGATGGTTTCGGTTTTACCCTCGACCAGGGCGTGCATGTCAAGGTTCCGCAGGTTGGTAACGTTGTGGTCGAAGACAACGTCGAAATTGGTGCCTGCGTCACTATCGACCGCGCCACCATGGAAACCACCCGAATTGGCGAAGGCAGCAAGATCGACAATATGGTGCATATTGCCCATAATGTTCAGATCGGCAAAAAATGTATTATTGTTGCCCAGGTCGGCATCTCAGGCAGCACAATTCTTGAAGATTACGTAACATTGGCCGGTCAGGTTGGCACAGTTGGCCATGTTCGGGTCGGCAAGGGTTCGACTGTCGCGGCCCGGGGAGTTGTCACCGGTGATGTCGAAGCTGGAAGTTTCGTTTCCGGTTTCCCGATCAAGCCCCACAGCGAAGAACGCCGCATTCTGGCGGCACTGCGCAAACTCCCAGATCTGCTGAAAAAGGTCAGAGACCTCGAAAAACAACTCGAAGCAAAGGAATAGTTTTAATGCCTCTTAAACACTTCAGAGCTGTGGTAGCGGTTGCTCTGCTTCTCTGCGGCGCATCTTCACTTTTTGCCGACACCGCCAGCCGGGTCAGATACATGGGCACGGCTATTTTTACCATGCCCACCGGCTACGCGCGTTCTGCGGCAGGCTACATCAATGACAGCGGCCATTCGGCAATGATCGTTTCGCAGGAATTCATGAACAAGTTTTTTGAGGTATCGTTTCTGCGCCATTTGAACGGCACCGAAAAAGGCAATAACCCCCTCAGTGTTAAATTAAAGCTTCTTGAAGAGGGCGAAGTTTTGCCCAGCGTAGTGTGGGGCGCTTCTGACATCAATACCCAGCTCGGTTCGAAAATTTTCTATTTTGCCTCCTCAAAGTCCCTTGAAGTCTTTGGTGCCACTCTTCATGGCGGGTTCTACAAAGATCCGGTAACTACCGAGCGGAAATATTTCTACGGTATCGAAAAAATGATTCTTCCCCTGATCACCATCGGGGCCGAACGCAGCGATGATATCGACACCTTCGGCATAAAGCTGAGCCCTTACCCGGGCGTCAGCCTCGAAGTCGCTCAGCGTGACCGCAAAGAAGAGTTATACAATATTATTTATTTTCGCTCTTTCTGAATTTATGCAAGCAGATAAACAGCAGTCGTTAGCCAGAGCAATAAGCATTGAAGGAATTGGCCTGCATACCGGCAAGCCGGTGAACATGGAATTCGTTCCAGCCGAGGCCGGTCATGGCATTGTTTTTATGCGCACTGACCTGCCCGGGCAGCCCCTTATCAGCGCCAGTCTCGATAACGTCGTTTCTACTAATCGTGGCACGATTCTCAGTCAGAACAATGCCTCTGTCAATACGGTCGAACATGTACTGGCGGCTCTAAACGGCTGTGGTATTGATAATCTGTTGATCAGGCTTTCAAGCGAAGAACCGCCAGCTGGCGATGGCAGCGCGCATTACTTTGTCGGGCTGATCGAGCAGGCTGGAGTGGCTGAACTTTCTCAAGATCGCCTGGTCTGCCATGTCCCTGAAATGTTTTCACTGGTTGAAAACGAAAAAAGCATGGTGTATCTGCCCTCTGATCGCTTTGAGGTCAGCTATCTGCTCGAATATCGCAATAATATTATTCCGCCACAGCAGATTCATATCGTTATTGATGAAGATGCATTTAAAAACAGGGTTGGCAAGGCCCGCACCTTCGGATTTCATCATGAATTCGAGATGCTCAAAGCCAACAATCTGGCGCGGGGCGGCAGTCTCGAAAACGCTGTAGTCATCGATGACCAGGGCCGGGTGTGCAACCCGGAAGGCCTGCGTGAACAGCATGAGCTGATTCTTCACAAGATTCTTGATCTGGTTGGCGATTTTTCGTTGACAGGTATGCAGATAAAAGGCCATATAATAGCAGAACGTACCGGTCACAACTTTAATGTAAAATTTGCGCGTCTGCTCCGGGAAAAATTCACCCAGGCCCAGCAGCGAAAGGACTCGAAGATGATGTATATAGAAGAAATCAAGACAATTCTGCCGCACCGCTACCCATTTCTGCTGGTCGATAGAATTCTCTCGATTGTTCCAGGCGAATCGATTGTCGGTATCAAGAACGTCACCGCCAATGAAGAATTTTTTAATGGCCATTTCCCGGCTAAACCGGTAATGCCAGGCGTTCTGATTGTTGAAGCCATGGCCCAGGTAGCCGGGGTGCTGTTTCTTTCCCAACCCGAACACAAAGGAAAGACTCCGTTTTTCTGTGGTATTGATAACGTTAGATTTCGCAGGCCAGTAGTCCCAGGAGACCGCCTTGAATTCAAGGTTAAGGTCCTGAAAGTCAGAGGCAGTACCGGTAAGGTCGAGGCAGAAGCCAGAGTTGATGGCGAACTGGTTACCGGCGGCGAACTGATGTTTCAGCTTGTCTGACACCAAGGAGTAGGAACCATGTCTGTTCATGCAACCGCAATAATTACCCCTGGCGCAAAGCTTCACCCAACCGTAGAAGTTGGCCCCTACACCGTCATTGGTCCTGATGTCGAAATCGGCGAAAATACCGTTGTCGGCGCCGGGTGTCATATTCTTGGCCACACGACCATCGGAAGCGGCAACGTTCTGCATCCATCGGTCGTCATCGGCACCCCCCCCCAGGATCTCAAATACAAGGGCGAAAAAACATTCATAAAGATTGGCAATGGCAACCACTTTCGTGAGTTCGTCACCATTCATCTGGCCGAAGGCGAAGGAAGTTCGACGATTGTTGGTGACAATAATCTGCTGATGGCTTACGTTCACATCGCCCACAACTGCAAGGTCGGCAACAATATTATCATGTCGAACTGCGCTACCCTGGCCGGCCATGTTGAAGTGGGTGACCGGGCCGTGCTCGGCGGCTTTACCGGCATTCACCAGTTCTGCAAGGTCGGATGCATGGTTATGATTGGCGGAATGAGCAAAATCACCAAAGATGTGCCACCCTTTATCAAGATCGATGGCAACCCGGCCCGGGTCGTCGGCCTGAATTCAGTAGGCCTTAAACGCAACAACGTTCCCAGAGAGTCGATTGCCAACATCAGAGAACTCTATAAAGTATTCTTCCGCTCCGAAATGAACGTTTCCCAGATCATGGAAAAATGGCCGGAGCTTGTGAATGCCCAAGATCCTCATGTGGTCATGTTTCATGATTTTGTTAAGGGCGCCAGACGCGGGGTTTATAAACGAACCCGCCGTGGCGGCGGCACCGCCGAAGATTAATTTTCGCAATTGCAGAACGGCCGTCGGGAAGTATCGCCCGGCGGCCGTTCCCATGTTTGCTGAAGTGGTGATAAAATAGGGTTATTCTTGAGCGTTGGGCATAATTATGATTTCATTGTTGAAAAAACTGGTTGCGATTTTTCTGCCGTTCAGATGCCATGTATGTAGCCATGACACCGATTTTTCTGTGGTTTTGTGCGCCAACTGCCGAAATCGCCTGCGACAGATTCTTGCCAAACCCTTTCCGGTGCTCGATACATGCTGTGAATTCCCGGTTTACACACTCAGCAGCTATGACAGTTTTGTTTCTGACGTCATTCGCATCATTAAATACCACCCATCATACAGGCTTCTTAAGATTCTGGCCGATGAATGCGAGCAGACCGAAGCCTTACGCGCTCTGATCCGGCCTGATGATGTGCTGATTCCGGTGCCGATGCACCCTGCTCGTCTCGCTGAGCGAGGCTTCAACCAGGCTGATTATCTGGCCGGAAGATTTGCCGCCCGCTGTGGTTGCCATTACAGCCCCGCACTGGTCAGGGTCAGGGCAACACGCCCGCAGGCAGACTGCAATGAGTGTGAACGTTTGACCAACCTTGAACAGGCTTTTGCACTGGATTCTGGTCTGGCTCGCAGCGCTTTTCCGGGGCGTCGGCTGCTGCTAATCGATGATGTAGCTACCACCGGAACTACCCTGCAACGATGTGGTGAGGTTCTTAAACCTCTTGCTCCCGGTGAGATCTGCGCTCTGACTGTTTCCCATTCTTTCAGAAGAACGGCAAAGCCCGCGAAAAAAGCTTCCTGATTGGGTTTGACTTTGCTGCATCAGCAGGTTACAATAATGCATAATTTAGCTAAATGAACCTGCCTGTTCGTCCGATATTCAACCTTGGAGGCGTCCTCCGCTAACAAGACACACACCAGGGGGAAGACGTTCAGGGAGTCAGGAGGAACCATGAAGGTTTCCAATGTTAATGTAACCAGAATCTATCAGGACCAGGTAAAGAAGGCTCAGACCGCGAAGCCAGACGGCGAATTCAACAAAATGATGCAGAATTCGACCGGTAAGGTTGATACGGCAACCCGCACCTTCCACCCGCCGAGTGGCGTAAATTTGAACAACCCGGTTATTACCGGGGCGCCAGTTGCCCAGGCTGACCCGGTCGAAACCATCAAGTTTGCTGCCGAAGTATTTGCCAGCGTTCCTGATGTCAGATCCGAACGGGTTGATCGCATCAAGGCCCTGATCGATGCCGGGCAATACAATGTGCCTGCCGATAAGGTTGCCGAGAAGCTCTACTCGCACCCGCACATGCAGCGCGTCTGGGAAGACTAACCAGATTTGAAACCCAAGATCGAAGAACTCAAGCAGATACTCGGTGAAGAGTTAAGTATTTATCAGACTCTACTGCAGCATGCCGGCTCAAAACGCAAGCTGCTGCTTGAAAAATTTTCCACCGAGCTGCAGACGATTGTTAACCAGGAGGAAATACTGGTACAAAGGCTGATTGACCTTGAACCCCGCCGCCGCGAATGTGTTGCCCAGATTTCAGGCAGCCCCGATGCCAATCTTGACACTGCTGTCGAAAAGATAGCTGAAGCCGATGGCAAATCGGATATCTGGATGGTTGGCAGCCAGTTGCGCGATGTGGTTAAAGAAATAAAGGCCGTTAATGAAGAAAACCAGCGTCTTATTGAACAGGCTCTCGAACTGACTCAATACTCCGTTAAATTGATTACCAGGGTACCTGCCGATGTAACTTATGGCCCGGCGGGCAAAAAGCCAGGGCAGCGGGTGGGCCCCTCATTGATAGATCGCAAGATCTGAACCTTAACAGCTAAAAAATTTCCCCAGGCCTGATGCGGATTCGCATCGGCCTGAGGGAAGTTTTTTTATTTGTACTAATGTCAACTACTCAAATCGCCGATAGAGATAATAGGGAAAAATATATTTCCCGGGTGGCAATAAAGAAAACGCCATCAAATAAGGAGGCCGGCGATGTCGAGTACGTTTTTTGGTCTGAATATTGGCAAAAGCGGGATTTTCACTCAGCAAAAGGCTTTGGAAACCACTTCGCACAACATCGCCAATGCCAATACCGAAGGTTACTCAAGACAGAGAGCCGTGCTTTCGGCTAACAATCCTTATCTGCTCAAAGGCGTGGGCACATCCGTACAGGTTGCCCAGGTCGGCCAGGGCGTGCAAGTTAACCAGATTCAGCAGTTCCGCGATGAATTCATCGATGCCAGGATTACGAAGGAAACTTCGACTCTGGAATGGAAAACTTCGGCTGACAGCCTGCTGAAAGAGATTGAATCAATTATCAACGAGCCTGGTGATGCCACGATTCGCGACCAGCTCGACGCTTACTGGGCAGCCTGGCAGGATCTCGCCAATGATTCTTCCAACAGCTCTCTCAGACGGAATCTTGTTGAAGAAACCGAGAGCCTGGTCGGCATTTTTAAAGACATCGATGGCCAGCTCCGCCGCCTGCAGGGTTCACCCACCTGGTGCTCACAGGGCAGCATCGAAAACCAGATTCAGGATACCGTCAGCGAAGTTAACAGTCTGGCTGCGACGCTTGCCGGCCTGAACGAACAGATTGGCAGATCCGAAACTGCCGGTAATGTGGCAAACGATTTGAGAGACCAGCGCCAGAAAGCACTTGAAGACCTGGCCAAGCTGGTGAATGTGAACTCCTATTACAATGCCAAGGGTGAACTCACTGTTAACTGTGGCGCTCACGTTCTGGTGCAGAACAATGTTTCTAACAAGCTCTATATTAATGTTAAAGACGGCGATTCCTTCAGCACCGTCAGTGGTAGCCAGGGTTACCCTGAATTCTCTGATAATACTGATGTTGCCTCAGCCGTGCTGACCCACACCACCGACCAGCGCAACCTTACTCTGACGGTTTCACAGGTGGCACAGGCTCACGAGCAGTATTCATTTCTGACTTTTCACCCTCTGACCGGCCCGCTGGCACAATTTGGTGCTACGAGCGGCAGCTTTAATGTCAATGGCCGTGAATTCTATCTTGACGCCGAGAACACCACCATGCGTGATCTCGCCGGCATGCTTGATTCTGCCAACCTCAATCTGAACGCCGAAATCAATGAATCGGGTCAGTTGATTCTCAAATCGACCCAGACCGGCAAAGATTATGAGATCAATACTGCAGACGGTACCAGCAACCTGTTTAAAGTTCTTAATCTGCAGACCAACAAGAATGCCCAGGATGCCAGATTCAGCTTTGGTGACCAGGAATTCGTGTCTTCGAAAAACGATGTGTCCGGCGCTCTTGATGGCGTGACCCTGCTGATCAGAAGCACCGGGGTTGCCAATCTTGATGTCAGACCGACTGTTACCAGCGGCAAACTCAAAGCCCTTCTGGAAGTGCGCGACGGCACTCTGCAGACTGCCATTGATGATATTAACAAACTCGCTTATACCGTTGCCGTCGAAACCAACCAGGTGCATCGCAACGGTTACGGTCTTGACGGCCAGACCGGCCGCAACTTTTTCAAACCTCTTGAATATATCGATAGCGATAATCCTTATCGCAATGCCATCGAAAATTTGGCTCTTGAAGATCATATCAAGAATAATCTCAACACGATCGCCGCCGCTGGTGGCACTATTGAAAACAGTTCTGACCGCCTGCGCACCTTCAACGGCACTGGCGATGGTTCAAACGCCATTCAGATCGCGCAGCTCAAACAGGCTAACTTTTTTAACGACGGAAAATCGTCGTTCAATGATTTTTATAATGAACTCGTAACTGAAGTGGCTGCCAAAAGTCAGAAATACGAGAGTGAAGTGACCTACAGCACCAGTCTTATGACCCAGCTTGATGCGAAACGTGCTGAACTCTCTGGCGTGTCTCTTGACGAAGAACTGGCGAACCTCATCAAGTTTCAGCATGCCTACAATGCTGCCGCCAAGGTCATTTCCACAATTGATGAAATGCTAGATACGGTTATCAACCGAATGATCTGAAATTAATAAAAGATTCTCAAAAATGAAACAGAAGGCAAATAAGGAGACAGGCAAATGCGGGTAACCAACCAGTTTA
>Ga0209098_1004644_pt1 | contig 10602 bp, 9 predicted proteins | sample AD_JPNHW1_MetaG_FD_184429 | JGI IMG/M metagenome (GOLD analysis project Ga0209098, IMG submission 184429) | Active sludge microbial communities of municipal wastewater-treating anaerobic digesters from Japan - AD_JPNHW1_MetaG (SPAdes) (version 2) | ecosystem: Engineered > Bioreactor > Anaerobic >... | reverse complement strand
CCGGAGTCCCGACATACCGGGCATGGGCTTCGTCCGCTCCGACGCCCTCACGGGCAAGTACTCAGGTCGGTGGGCCAGGCGCCACATCAAGCTGCCGGGGGTGGTCTCAGCCCTCATCCTGGGAGGGGGAACGGGAGCCGGGACCTGGGCGGCGACTGACGCGTTGCCCGATTCCGCTAGCGCTCCCGCCGCGGGCCCAGGCGCCGGGAAGGCCCGCTCCCGGGACCTGCGCCGCGCAGGAGGCACGAGGGCGGCCGGGACCGCGAGGCCCGGGACGGTCGACATCATCTGCATGGGCAAGATCTCCGAGGGCATCGAGAACCGGCTCGGCGACGAGGAGGACGGAGGAGGCTCCTCGGTCCCGCCCCTCCGCGCCCTGCGGTACATCAACCCCGTCATCGCGAACCTCGTCCTCCCCGCCATCGGCTTCTCGGTGGCCAACCTCGTCGTCGGTCCCGCCTACGCCTGCCTCTGGCTCGGCATCACCGCGGTCAGGGTCTCGATCGCCGACCTCGTGGCCTTCCGCGGGGCGCGCATCAGGCAATGGAACGCCAAGAGCGTGAACTGGGGCAACGTGGCCCAGGCGCTTTTCTGGACGGGCTTCTCCGTCCCCATCATGGCCTTCATCAAGTCGCGCTTCGACTCGCTCTGGCCGCTCGCCGCCTCGGGACTCCTCTACAACGCCGTCAAGTTCTTCTTCATCGCCTTCGCGAACGGCCTCTACATCGCCAGCCATAACAAGCTCCGCGGCTTCGACCGCAAGGTCATCCGCGCCAACCTCTTCAGGACCATCATCTCCTGGCCCTTCGCCACGGTCTTCGCGCCGCTGGGCTCCGGCCTCGGCATCCCGAGCATCGTCCAGTCCAAGATCTGGTCGGACATCGTGGCGGCCTTCATCGAGGGCTCCGGCAAGTACTTCAAGACCCTGAGGCTCAGGAAGAGGGACGTGGAGGAGATGGTGCCCAGGATCATCGAGGGCAGGAAGGAGGACAGGGCTATCGCCGTCCTCGACCTCCTCTACCTCTTCCGCGAGGAGCCGAGGACGAGGAACTCCCTCAAGGCGGCCCTTAGGCCGACGCCCTCGCCATGGAGCCTCGTCCTGCCGCGCAGGGCCAAGGGCAAGGCCGGCGCGGCACAGGCCACGGAAGCGGCCGCGCGCAGGCTCGACCGGCTCGCGGCGATCTTCATGGACGACAGGCTCGACCGACTCCTCGTGGACTATGCCCTCTCGCGGCACGCAAGGGAGATGGCCGTGGACCTCGTCCGCCTCGTCTCCGAGACCCTTCCGGAATTCCGCGACTGGCTGGCCGCGATCACGAAGGGTCGCCGCCCTTCCTTCGATGCAGGAGGCCCTCGACCCAGCCCTCGATCCTCTCCTTGAAGGCGAGGCCCAGGACGAAAAGGATCGAAGCGATGCCGAGCATGACCAGGGCGCCCCGGTAGCCTCCAGCCTGGGTGGCGGAGCCCATGTACGAGGAGCCGAGGATGCCGGGAAGGCGGCCGGCCATGGAAACGGCCAGGAAGGCGGGCAGGGACAGGCGCGCCATGCCCGCGACGTAGCAGAGGGCGTCCTTGGGAATGCCGGGCACGAGGAAGAAGATGAAGAAGCCCGCCTCGCCCTTGCCCGAGGCGGCTATGCGCTCGAGCCTTCCCACCTTCTCCGCGCCGAAGACGGACTCCACGAAGGGCCTGCCGAGGACCCGGCCCACCCCGAAGTTGACGAGGGAGCCGAGGGTGATGCCCACGAGGGAGAGGACGCTGCCGATCCAGAGGCCAAAGGCGTAGCCGCCGGCCACCTGGACTATCTCGCCCGGAAGCATGAAGAGGATGACCTGGAGGGCCTGGATGCCGATGAAGGCGAGCATGCCCCATGCGCCGCGGGCCAGGACCCACGAACGGATGGCCTCGCGGTCGCGGAAAGCCTCCACGAAGTCCTTCCGGAAGACCCAGATGAGGGCCAGGACGGCGGCAATGAAGAGGGGAAAGGCCACGTAGGATAGCCAGCGCGGGGCTTTCATCGGCCCACTCTAGCCCGCCCCGGGCAGGCTGGCAAGCCGGTTTGACTTTTGCCTCGATTTCAGGTATCATCCTCCACCATGGATAAGGCTCGTCGAACGGAATATGTGGCTGACCAGCGCATCGTCTACCCCAGCCAGGGCGTGGGCAGGATCATGGAGATCCGTGAGAAGGCCTTCAAGGACAGCACGGTCCTCTACTACATCATCTACCTGGAATTCTCCGACATGACGGTGATGGTGCCGGTGGACAAGGCCGCCGAGCTCGGCATCCGCGCCATCGTCCCCAAGGCAGAGGCGGAGAAGGCCCTCACCTTCATCTCCGAGGAATACGCCCCCATCCCCTCCGACTGGAAGCTCCGCTACCAGATGAACCTCGACCTCCTCAAGAAGGGTTCCGTCCTCGACATAGCCTCCGTGGTGCGCTCCCTCTACCACCGCTCCAAGATCAAGGAGCTGCCCATCCTCGAGCGCAAGCTCTATGATTCGGCCCTCAACCTCCTCCAGGACGAGATCTCCTTCTCGCTCAACAAGCCCAAGGAAGAGATCGCGGAGCTCATCCGCGCCAGGCTCGAAAGCTAGGCGGAGACCATGGTCGCCGTAGTCGTCACGGCGGCGGGCCGGAGCGAGCGCTTCGGCGGCAGCAAGAAAGAATATGCCGATCTCGGAGGCCGCAGCGTCCTCGACGCCGCGGTTTCGCCATTCCTCGACCTTCCCGGACTCTCGGCCCTCGTCATAACAGCGCCCCAGGGCGGCCTCGAGGCGGCCCGCACTGCCCTTTCGGCCGCAACGCTCGCGGCGCTGGGAGCGAAGCTCGCGATCATCGAGGGCGGCGCCACACGGCGCGACTCGGTGCGACTGGGCCTCGAGCGCGCGGCTGAAGCCCTTCGTCGCGCGGCCGGCCTTGCATCGGATGCCAGCCTTCCTTCTTCGGACATCGTCCTCATCCACGACGGCGCAAGGCCCTGGGCCTCGGCTGAACTCGCGAAGCGTGTCATGGAAGCTACCTTGGCGCACGGCGCCGCGGTTCCCGTCGTCCCCCTCACCGACACGCCCAAGCGGATCGCCCCCGCCACGGCCGGTGCGGCCGGTGCGACCGCGGCACAGCCCAGGGGCGGCCTCATCCTCGAGCATCCTGCCCGCTCGAGCCTCGGCGGAGCACAGACGCCACAGGGCTTCCGCCTCGGCCCCATCCTCGACATGCATCGCCGCGCCGAGAAAGAAGGCGTGGACTGCACCGACGACGGCGAGCTCTGGGCGCGCTACGCAGCGACAACTGCCGGCGTTTCGCAGGGCGAGGCCCTCGTGGCCTGGGTCGAGGGCGAAACGGACAACCGGAAGGTGACCTTCAGGACCGACTTGGCCGCGGTCCATGACGCCGTCGGCCGCGCGGCCGGCGCGGCGACCGCGACCTGCCCCTTCCGCATCGGCCAGGGCTGGGACCTCCACCGCCTCGTCGAGGGACGCAGGCTCATGCTCGGCGGCATCGAGGTGCCTTCCGACAAGGGCGAAGAGGCCCACTCGGACGGCGACGTCCTCCTCCACGCCATCATCGACGCCCTCCTCGGTGCGGCGGCCCTGGGCGACATCGGGAGCCACTTCCCGCCCTCGGACCAGCGCTGGAAGGACGCGGACTCGAAGGCGCTCGCGGCCGCTGCCGCGGCCCTCGTCCGCGAGGCGGGCTACGAGCCCGTCAACCTCGACTGCACGGTGGTCCTCGAAAGGCCGCGCCTCGGGCACTGGAAGGACGCGATGCGCGATTCCATAGCCCGCGTCCTCGGCATGGACGCGAGAGTCATCTCGGTCAAGGCCAAGACGAACGAAGGCGTGGACGCAGTCGGAGAGGGCCGGGCCATCGAGGCCCACGCCGCAGTCATCCTTTCCGCGAGATCATGAGGATGGAGAGGGCGATGGCTGCGAAGGCCGCCGCCTGCAGGGCATCGAAGGCCGAGCCCAAGACCGCGTAGGACGCGAGGGCGGGCCAGAGCACCTGCATGCCGTAGAAGGCGGGCGAGACCGTACCCATGCTGCCGTCCCTGTAGGCGAGCTGGACCGTGACGAAGGACAGGATCCCCCCGAGCATGTAGAGGTAGAGGTAGGGCGTGGACAGCCAGCGGACGAAGTCGTTGCCCGCCGCGAGCTGCAGCGCCCGCATCGTGAGCACCATGTAGCCGCCGAAGGCTCCGGCCACGCAGGCGAATACCACTGCAAGCTTCCCATGGAGCGGCTTCGCGCCGCCGGCCGCCCCCGCGCCGGCGGCGGCTCCGGAGGCTTCGGTCGGAGCAGCGCAGGCCGGGGCCGCAGCGGCCGCAAGGCGCCACCTGGCCAGGAGGGCTACGAGGCCCACGGCAATCGGCAGGACATAGAACAGCAGGTAGGGAGGGACGGAGAAGCCCGAAGAGGGAGAGCCGCCCCGGAAGCCTGCCAGACCGAGGGCTGCGAAGAGGACAGCGGTCCATGCGATCTCGGCCCCGCCGAGCCTCTCCTTGAGGAAGAAGGCTACGAGGAGGGCCGTGAATGCCACGTCGGCGCCGATGAGGGCCGACACCACGTTGGCTGCGAGACCGAGGAGGGCGAAGTAGTTGGTTACCGGAGCGATGTTCATGAGGAGGAAGCCCAGGAGCCAGCCGAGGAGGTCCCGCCTGAAGGCGGCATCCCGCTGCCCCTTGCGGCCCATCCAGGAGACATGACGCTTCTGGAGGACCATGCCGAGGGAAAGAAGGAAGTTACCTGAAAGACCAATGATGATGGCGGGGACGGGGCTCATGCATCCTCCAGCGGGAACCTGGAACGGGCAGGTTGCCGGTTCAGGATTACACTACCTTCCAGGGGGCTCCTTCATCTAGCGTGCCGCGCAGGGGCCTAGATACGCCTTGCAGTCTTCCGGATCGAATCGAAGAGGGGGGCAAAGGTCGAGCGAGCGCGGTAGAAGACGGCAGGACAGCCCATGGGCGTCTCCACCGTCACGAGACCGCCGCGGAAACAGCGCGAGCTCCAGAGATGCACCCATTCATCGTCGGGGAGGAAAAGCTCCGTGAGATCCTTTCCCGCGCCGGTGGTCGGCGCCACAAGGAGGTCGGGACCGTAGAGATACTGGTTCTCGCGGCCCTCGAGGCCGCGGCAGCCCTCGTAGTGGAGGTAGGGATGCCTGATCTCGGGAAGGCCCTTTCCGAGGTATTCCTCGGCCACGAAGAGATGGTAGGACTTGAGGGCGGCGAAGATTTGCGACATGCGCGCGAGCTGGGCAAGATAGGCGGCATCGGCATGGAGCCTCGTCCTTTCCTCGACCGGAGCCATCGCCCTCGTGCGGAAAAGAGGGGAAAAGGCCGCCATCTCCATCCAGCGCAGGATGGCCTCTGCCGTCCTGGGGCCATGGGACAGGGGCTGGGACCCGCCGACCTCGGAATGGAAGGAGCCGAGGCCCGAGAGCCCCAGGGAGAGGGCTGCGGGCACAATCGAGGGAAGGCCATCGTCGATGGCGAAGGAGGCTGTCCTGCCGTTCGCGAAGGCGGCGGGAAGGAGCTTCCCCGAACCGAGCCAGCCGGAACGCATGAGGAAGACCGCATCGCCCTGACGCTTCGCTTCGGACAGGACCTCGGACGAGAGCCCGGCCCAGAGAAGGGGCCAGCGGTTGTGGAGGAGGCGGGGATCCTCGCCGGAAGCGGGCCGACAGTCGGCCGGAAGCCTTCCGCCCGAATCGGCGACCCAGCCTGCGGCGCCCGAGCCTACGAGGAAGCCGGAGATAAGGCCCTTTAGCCAGGCCCTCGCATCGGGATTGGTCAGGTCCACGAGGGCAAGGTTGCCGCCTGCGGAAGGGATGAGGCAGGGCGAGCCCTCCTCGTTGAGGACGAGGTAGCGGGCTGATTCGGCTTCCTTGAAGAGGGGGCCGGCCGGATCGATATAGGGATCGGCCCACCCCAGGTAACGGATGCCATGGTCCCGCCACCTCGCGATCTGGGCTCCGAGTTCGCCGACCATGGCCCTGCCCGCAGCGGAATCCCAGATCGGCCTGCGACATGGGGCACCGTGCCTCTTCTCGAGCATGCCGTCGGTCCAGACGGCCGCAATCCTGGCTCCCGCGGCAAGACAGGACTCGACACCGGCCACCATGCCCGCCACCCCGCCCTGGCCTGCCTCGACGCCGAGCCAGACGCCGTCGTAACTCCAGGAGGGCAGGCTGGGCTGACGGCCCGCTACCGCGCCGAGATCGGCCAACGTGGCCAGGGCGTTCTTCCTCACGCCGATGACGATCTCCCGCGGCACCGACCAGGACTCGAGGAGGGTCGAGGATCGCCTGCGGAAATCGAAGGCCGCGAAGGACGCGGTATCCATCGTGCACCAGTAGTTCCGCGAGGAGACGAAGGTGCTCAAGGGGAAGGACGAGCCGCGGGCCGCGGCCGCCTTGCTCCCGAACTGTGCCGCGAGGTAGCCGCGGTCGCCCTCGAAGACCCCTCCCCTCTCGGAGACCCAGAGGCGGTGCCTGCGGCCCTTGAGGTCTATGCGCGATGCGCGCTCTCCAAGGCCGTAGATGGCCTCGGACGGATGGGCCTGGATGCGGAGGCGGAAGAGGTTCACGGCAGGGTCGTTCGTGACGAAGGAAAGGCGGAGGAAATCGCTCTCGCGGCTGAAACGCATGCGGATCTGGCCGCCGAAGTCGATGACCGTTTCCTCGGGCGTGTTCGTTGCGACGGAAAAGTCGCGCAGGACGGTCCAGGTCGTCCGCCTGCGCCTTGCGACCACGGAGCCCCCGACGCGTCGGATCGAGATTTCGGCGCGACCGATCTCGATGCAGGGAGAACGCCGTGAATGGACGATGACCTTCTCGCCGCCGACGAGGACGACGAAACCGTCGCGAGCCGCCTCAATGCTGATCACGCCTGGGCCTCCGGAAGCCCACGATACACGACGCAGCAACCGGGCGCAACCGCAAAGCGCGGCTCAGCGCGACTTATGCGGCATCAGGACGCGAGAGTTCCGGAATCGGGGCCGCGAGCGGGACCCGCTGCAGATGCGCCTGCTTCCGGCCCTGTCCCCTCTCCGCGTTTCCTTCCGAGACCGCCCTCGGGCAGGCCCTCGAAGAGGGCGACGAGATCGGGCTTCCTGAAGAGGGCGACGTACTTCCGGGCCGAGAAACCGAGCTTGTCCGCAATGTCCGGATTGGCGCCGCCCTCGACGAGGCGGCGCGAGACCTCGATGTCGTTTCGCCCCACGGCCACCACGAGGGCGGTCTGGCCGTCCTTGCTCTGGAGGTCGGGGTTGGCGCCGCGGTCGAGGAAGAGGTTCACGAGCTCGGGGACTCCGGCGAGGACGGCGTCCATGAGTGCGGAGTAGCCCCTGTCCTCGCCCTGGAGGTCTATGTCGGCGCCGAATTCCAGGAGGAGTTCGGCCACGGCCTTGTGCTTGCCGCGGGCCGCGAGGCAGAGGAGGGGCACGCCGTGCTTGTTGCGGGAGTTGGCGTGGAAGCCCGCCTTGAGGAAGAGCTCCACCGCCTTGAGGTCCCCGTCGCTGACGCAGTGGGCGAGCGAGTCGGCATGGAAGGAGATTCCTATCTCGAGGAGACGGGACCTGGCCTGCTGCCGCTCTTCCTGGAGGGCCCACTCGCCGTGCTCGATGTGGTAGTAGTCTCCGAGCTCCGCATCGTTGTCGATGACGGGAACGCGGGCGAGATAGGAGGGAGGATCCCAGGCCGGCTCGAGCCGGTAGAGGGCCAGGCGGACGGTCTTTCCGAGGCAGTAGCCGCAGACGAAGAGGAACCATGGTTTCGCCGCTTCGCGTCTGGAGGACAGGACGAGGACATGCGAAGCGCGCGCGATGCGCGACACGAGACTCTGGCCGGACTTCTCGTCCCAGTTGTCCCGGATCTTGAGGCCGAAGGAGGGTATGCCAAGGTCCCTGAGTATGCCGAGAATGCCGACAAGTTCCCTGACATCCTCGGGCGAGGCAAGGACGGCAACTGTCATGTCTTGCTTGTTCCCATCGGCCGAGCGCCGTTCCTATCCACTCGTCTCTCCCTGGCCAGGGCAGCCACCATGGCGCGGTCGCCCAATGATACGACCATTGTTTTCAATTATCGGCAGGATGTCTTCGTCGCATTATGGCGAGCGTTTGCTCGCCACAGCCGAAACGCCTCACGAGGCGCCTTGACGACCCGCGTTTTCGCGCTATTGACTTTTTTGGAGTTTTTTAATAATTTAAAAACACATCATGATCGACTACCTGAGCGATGGTCAGGGTCCCCTCCCGGGACCATCGCCCGGACTGCGAGAGTCGAACGACCCGCCGGACTTGCCTACGTCCGTGGTCACAGGGCCCTTGGGTTAGCCTCCTTAACCAAGGGCCTTTTTTTTATTTTTGACGTCACTACTGGCCCAGGGGCATCGCGCCGGTCGGCGCCATAGCCATGGACTTCCGCGAAGCCTCGGCATTCCTCGACAGGAAAGCGTAGATCTCCGGCCAGTTTTCCCTCGTCACGACGAAACGCGGCAGATCGTAGGGATCGTTGAGGGAGGCATTGGCATATACGAATCCCAGCCGCACCGAGAAACCGTTCGAGTAGCCAGCCTTGGCCACTTCCGAAAGGGTGATCGGAGAAGTCACGCCAAAGGGATAGGCATAGAGGAGCGTCGAGGCCCGGACGATGGCCTCTACCTTGGCCTTGGCCAGGTAGATCTCCTTGTCGAACATCGCGCGGTCCGAACGATAGAGGGCTTCGTTCACCCTGAGGTGGTGATAGCCATGGGCCCCGATACGGCAGCCCTCGGCCTCGAGCCGCCTGACCGTCGCATCGTCCATCGAATAGGACATGGTTCCGATCACCGACGGATATATGAAGAGCGCAGGCCTGATGCCCCTCGGAAGGAAGACCGATTCGACCGCTTTGGAAACGCTCTGGTGTCCGTCGTCTATCGTGGCTACGAGGTTCATCGCTCCGCTCACCCTCCCCGCGAGGAGGTCGTCGAGGTCGACGAAGCCGTACCCCAGGGCCTTGAGCGCGTCGAGCTGGGCCCGCAGGTCGGACAGCGAGAAGTCGGTCGGAATGGTCGGGTCGCCGAGGAAGGTGTGCCAGCAGAGGATGAGGGACCGATCAGAGAAACCTGCCACGGGAGCGGGTGGATTCAGGCGGGTAGCCGCACCAGCAAGGACGATGGGTTCGGAGTTGAGGGAGTCCGCATCACCGCTTTCAGCGAAGGCTGGCAGGGGCGGCTCGAGGGCCTTGGCGCCCAGGACCGCAAGCAGGGCGAGTACACAGGTGATGACCTGTCGTGCAGGACGCCGGGGAATGCGGAAGGGCCTACGTTTTGGGAAATGCATTTATCTTTGTGTAGCAGAACAGGGGGCCCTTCTGCAAGACCTTGGGGCCTTCGGCGGCTCAGGGCCCAGGCGCCGACATGAAGAAAGGCCGCCCTCGCGGGCGGCCTCCAGGGGCCGCAATGACGGCCCGTCCTGTTCCGGATCAGCGACTAGATGAGGTCGACGAGGGCATCGCCCGTGTTGACGGCGGCGCCGGCGGCGACCCTGAGCGATGCGACCTTGCCGTCCGCGGGGGCGACGATCTCGTTCTCCATCTTCATGGCCTCGAGAAGGAGGATGACGTCGCCGCGCTTCACTTCCTGGCCGACGGCGACCTTGAAGGAGAGGACGGTGCCGGGCATGGGGGCCTTCACGCTGGTGGCGCCGGCGACGGCGGCTCCGGCGGGAGCCACGGGCGGCGTAGCCTCGACGAGGGGCTCGGCGGCCGCGGGGGCGGAGGGAGCCGGGCTCGGGACATATGCGGGCACGGCCGCGGGGGCGTGGGAGGCGGTGCCGCCGGCCACTTCCTCGACGGCCACGTCGTAGCTCTGGCCATTCACGGTGATGCGATATCTCTTCATGGTTTCCTCCTATCTGATGCGCGACCGCGGGACGAGGCGGTCGACGTGGCCCCAAATCGGGGTGTTGAAGCTGCTCGAGCTGTCGACGCGGTTCACGCCGACGACGCGGAATTCATGGACGCCCATGCCGCTCGCCGCGGCGATGGCGGCGGAGATGACGGCGACAAGCTCGGGCGAGATCTCGCCCTTGGCCAGGGCCGGAGACTCGCCCGTCCCTGCCCTGCCCCGGCTGCGCCGCGCAAGCCGCGCGACGGTCGGAACGAGGTAGAAGAGGACGAGGAGGACCAGGGCCGCCACGGCCACGACGAGGATCCGGTAGACTACGCTGTCCATCGCCCCTCCCTTAGACGGGGAAATTCCCGTGCTTGCGGGTCGGGCCGGTAACGCGCTTCCCGAGGAGCATGGCGAGGGCGCCGACGAGGCGGGTCCTCGTGTCGGCGGGATCGATCACGTCGTCCACGTAGCCGCGGATGGCCGCCTTGTAGGGGTTCGCGAAGTTCTGCTTGTACTCCGCGATCTTCTCCTTGCGGGTGGCCGCGGGGTCGGAGGACTCCTCGATATCCTTCTTGAAGATGATGTTGGCGGCGCCGTCGGGGCCCATGACCGCGATCTCGGCCGAGGGCCAGGCGAAAACCTGGTCGGCGCCGAGGTGGCGCGAGCACATGGCGATGTAGGCTCCGCCGTAGGCCTTGCGGAGGATGACGGTGATCTTGGGC
>Ga0209098_1004639_pt1 | contig 10611 bp, 7 predicted proteins | sample AD_JPNHW1_MetaG_FD_184429 | JGI IMG/M metagenome (GOLD analysis project Ga0209098, IMG submission 184429) | Active sludge microbial communities of municipal wastewater-treating anaerobic digesters from Japan - AD_JPNHW1_MetaG (SPAdes) (version 2) | ecosystem: Engineered > Bioreactor > Anaerobic >... | reverse complement strand
GAGGCAGCTCTCGAAGGTGGGATTGGTGACTGGGGTGAAGTCGTAACAAGGTAGCCGTAGGAGAACCTGCGGCTGGATCACCTCCTTTCTATGGAGATCATGTTATTGGTATAAGGCGTGGATTGATCTGGAATCTTCGTGATGCCAGATCGTATGGGTTTGGCATGCTGAACTCGTGCAATTGATTCGCACTGGTAGCAATATCAGCAACGCAATAACGGATTTTCGTCGAACTTGGTTGATTTAAAAAAAGTCTTTCGATCTTTATTCATAAATTGATAACCGGGCTGAGTTCCAAAAGAACTCAGCCCGGTTTGTTTTTGCCGCTTTCCTGTATTATTTCTGAGGTTATTGATAACTGCACAAATACAGCCCTTTTTTGCATCCACATAATAAATATACTATAATTGCATTAGCCTTGGATGGGCCTGATTAACTGCAAAGAACCAAATGAAGGGTACTTTATTTAATGAATAAGAGAGCTTTCTTCTTACTGTTTCTCCTTGTAATCCTGATTCTTCATTTGTTCCTTTTTCCTTCGGTAAATGTTGAAGAGCGGGCAGAGGATCAGTTCTGCTTGAACAGGGGATGCACTCGACAAATTAAAATTGTAATAAGAGACGGCATTAAAAATGAAACAGTTTTGCAAAATACTGAAAACTGCCTTTCAAGTTATTCCATTCCTATTCTGGGGCCTTGTTTGCAACATGACTGGGTCACCTATCACGGCGGTGGATCCAAGTTCAGAAGTGGAATTGAATATTATTTCACGATGTCTGAGAATTCAACCTTTTCTGGAAGTAATAGGAATCTGGTAACTCTGGGAATGCAATATCAGTTTAATTTTTGCAATACCCTTTTCAGCAGAATGTATCGGAATGACCAGGTGCTGCTCAATCGAATGTTAATCTATATTTTTTCACGCTTAAAAGATGATAAATGGGCGGGATACAATGATTTTTTTGAATTAGTAACTTCCGCTGATCTGATGAATAAGAATGAAATTATTGCGCGTTTTAATGCGATTGAAAAAATGGAATGATTCGTATGGCCTCATCGACAGATCAAAAGCTGATATTTTTCCTCACCTGATCAAGGAAAAAATGCGCCCGGGCAAAAATGGCCGGGCGGGTGAGACTGTCAGAAGCTATTTCAATGGGACCACGGACAATTTTGATGAATTTGTACTCCAGACCAGCGGCGAAGTGCCCAACATTGACGCCGGCGTCGACCAGTTCGGGAGCATCTTCGGTTACAATGCGCCGGGCCAGCATTTCCTGACCCGTTATGCGGGCCATCGGCTCAGCTTCAGTTGACCAATACATGACGACAAGTTCGGCGTTCGGAACAATTTTTTTTGAATTCTTCTACGACATCGCGCGACACGGCGCAGGCCCGGCATGGGCGGATCGAATTTTTCAAGGGCTTTGATCATGGCGTCAACTGTGAATTCTTTTCGGGGAGCCATGCCTTGGTTTCTTTCATTTTGTGAAGATTTTAAATAGCGGCTGATTTCCTGCGATAGCTAAAATCTGGGCTATTTAAACAGTTTTTTTTCAGGTGTTTTGATTCTATCACCCACGGATTTGTCTTTGACGAAAATTCAGTACAGTCATTGCTTTATGGCATGGCCGTGAAAATGGTAAGATCCAATATGACATTGAAAAGGAAGTCTTGAAATGAAAACATTAATGGGCGTAGCTGCCATCCTTCTTTTTTTTCTGGTTGCCATCAATTCTGCAGCGCAGACCATTGATCAGCCGAATGATAAATATGTTTCTCTGACAGATGTCATTAAAAACATTGAAACCCGCCTGAAGGCCAGGGTCGGGGTTGCTGTTCATGAACCGGCAGACGATATGTTGTGGCTCTACAGGGCTGACGAGCGGTTTCCGATGTGCAGTACTTTTAAGACTCTTGCCTGTGCAGCATTGCTTTATCGTATCGACAAAGGCGAAGACAGCCTGGATCGGTTTGTACCGATTAGCCTGCAGCATATCGCCAGCTATTCACCAGTTACTGAACTGCATGTCGGGGGCAGCATGTCGCTTTTCGATCTCTGCGCGGCGACGATGAAAACGAGTGATAATACCGCCGCCAATCTTATTCTCGATGCGATTGGTGGCCCGGCGTCGCTGACAGCATTCATTCGCATGAGTGGCGATTTAACAACCCGCCTCGATCGCCGGGAAACTGATCTCAATGAGGCCACGCCAGGAGATTTCCGTGATACCACAACCCCGTCGGCCATGGCTAGAACTGTTGAAAGACTGGTGCTCGGACAAATATTGTCGCCAAAATCTCGCCAGCAGCTTAAAAACTGGATGCTTGCCAATGAGGTCGCCGGCAAACTTATCAGGGCCGGAGTCCCGGTAGACTGGATTGTGGCAGACCGTAGCGGCGCCGGCGGTCACGGTTCGCGCGCCATCGTCGCAATTATGTGGCCGCCAAAGGCCGGTCCGATTGTTGCGGCTATTTATCTGACCGAAACTGAGGCATCGTTTGATGAACGTAACGCTGCAATTGCTGAAATCGGCCGGTTTATAAGTCGTGAGATCACCAGAATAGTAGTTGACAGGTAGGCAGAAAAGGAATATGCCAGTGGAAAAAGTCAGTTTTGTGCGACTCGAAAAGGTTTCCGAAAAAAATGCCAAAATATTTACGCGCTGGGCAAGTGATCTGGAGCTGATTCTGCTTTCGCGCCCGAATGAAAGCCGGGAAGACGATGATCGATGCCGGGAGCGGGAATGGTGATTTTGGGAAGGGCATAAAGACTCGTCAGGAAATGTGCTTGGACTGGAGCAGGAACCCTTGGACAAACAATAAAATAATTACAGTTTTATGGCAAATCGTGAAAGTTGAGAATTGTGAAAAAATGTTGAAGAGATATCTGCACATGGCTTTTCTGGCACTTTTTATCTTAATTTCGGTCGTCCCTGCCTATGCAACCAGTTCGAGGAGTGTTGAAGCCGGGTGTCCTGTCTGTGGCAACCGGTTTTCTGCATCGAAACTGATGTCGACAAACAATCTGGGCGGCTATGATTCAGATCTCTGCCCGAACGCGAGGGGTTATTCGCCGCTTATGAGCAGGATCTGGGGATGCCCGGCATGCAATTTCTGCGGTTACAGTGATGAGTTTGAAGAAAAGCTCTCTGACGCCAGAAAAAGCGAGCTGAAAAGTTGGCTGGCAAATGATATTAAAGTTGAAAAAAAAGAATCCGAAAATCGTTACGACGCGATTTCGGCACAGACCCGCTATGAAGTGGCAGCCCGTATTGCTGAAATGAGCAAAAAACCGGCGCTCGAGACCGGCAACCTTTGGCTGAACGCGGCCTGGACCTGCCGGCACCTCGGAATGATCGATGTTGCTTCTGCTGCTGAGCCAATGGTTGAAGTTTCGCCCGAAACCTGCAAAACCCTTTTTCAGGCTCTTGATGAATATTCGCGTAAAATCAAACCCTCAGAAAACCGCGCCGGTGATATGTATAAAATCCTCGCGGCAACCGCGGCCGCTTTCGATGAATTGAAAATTCCTGAATCTGAGCTGGTTACGACTTACCTGATGCTGGCAAGATTGTTTCGTTCAACGGGTGAAAATCAGCAGGCCGAAAACTTTATCGTCAGGGCGCTTGCGGCCGACAAATCCGGCCAGATAGCCCGAGAAGCCGAAGCGATAAGATTCTCCATGAAAGAAGAGGCAAGATTTCAGACCAAAGCTGCTGAATGGCTTGAAAAAGCATTGTCTCAGGCAGACGTGAAAGATCAGGAAAAAATTCAACTGACTCTGACGCTTGCCGAAACCTGCCGGCGCATCGGCGACAACGACCGGGCCGAAAAGTTTTTCCTGCAGTTGTTTGAGAGCAAAAAGCTGCCTGAGTTTTTCGTTGAGATTGCCCGCAATGCTTTTACAGCCATGGGCCGTTCGCAGCTTTTTCCCGAAGAAAAGGCGAAGGTATTTGCGACTCAGCGGGTTCAGGAAGCGCTTTCTCTGCTCAAAGATCCGGGTGATGGGCGCTATGTTGCTGGCTTTCTGAGGGAATGCGCTGACCGGGCGACCGTTTTTCCCGAGCTGGTCAAGCTGATCAGGGGCAGCGACGAAAACGCGGCCGAAAATGCGGTTCGCTGCATGTCGGATACATCAGCAGAAGCTCTTGCGATTCAGTTGGAACTTTTTGAACAGGGTCGCTTCGTTGATGTTGTTCTTGAAAACCTGCGCGAGTTTGGCAGTCACTTGCCGGCTGAGCCTTTCGCTAAGGCCTTTTCGGCCGCGGCGGCATCGGAACGGGCCAGCAGGCTCCTCGAGCTTCTCGTTGCCATTGGCGGAAAAACCGCTACAGACGCGATACTTGCCCGGGCAGAGAAGGAATTTTCCCCGGATGGCGTTCGAAATCTTTCTAAGATTCAATCCGAAGACTACGATCAGAAGGCGTTTTACCGGAACCTGATCACCAGCCTGATTACCTGTGACGATCTGCGGGTTATCGAAGTTCTGCAGCGCGTTATCAAGAATGCTCAGGTCGATGGCATCAACAGTTTTGGCCATTCGTTGCTGGTCGAAGCCGGAACTGCCATCGAGTTCGTCATTAACCACTACCTTGGTTTTTCTATTGTGATAACCAGGGAACGCGGGCCGCAATTTGAACAACCGGACGATACGCTGCACGAGAAGCCCTTTGCGATCGCCAGAAACAATCTCAAGGAGTGGCTGGCGGCGAATGGAGCGAAACCACGCGAGCAGATGATTGCGGAAGGCTTTGTCGCCGCCGGTTATAAAATTACACCGGCTTCTGACCCCAGTTGTCTGAAAGAATTGATTGCCGGGCTGTCGGATCGCCTCTATCCGATTCGCTATCATAGCTATAATGCTCTTGCCAGACTGACCGGCGTGAGCTACAAACCATTCATCGGTCGCGACCCGAAAGCTTATCCAAAAGTTTACCGCGAAATAATCTGGTTCTATACCGACTGGCTCGATAAAAATCTGCCGAACCTGAAGTTTAACGAAGACAAAGGTCGCTTCGAAATCCTGGAAAATAGGTAGGTCGTCGATGAATACCAAAACCCCGATGAATATCAATATCCGGCCCGAGCGCGAGGGCGATTACCGCTGTGTCGAAGAGCTGACCCGCAGGGCTTTCTGGAATCTGCACGTGCCCGGTTGTGACGAGCATTATCTGGCCCACGTCATGCGTTCGCATCCGGATTTCTGTTCCGATCTCGATTATGTTGCAGAATATGAGGGCAGAATCATTGGCAACATTATGTATGCCAGATCGCATCTGATTAATGAAAAAGGCGAAAAGCTCGAAATCCTTACATTTGGCCCGGTCAGCGTGCTGCCCGAATATCAGCGCATGGGCGTGGGCAGCCGGCTGATTCGGCATACGATCAATATAGCTGCAACGAAGGGCGTTCTGGCGATCGTGATCTTCGGCAACCCTTCAAATTACGTTAAGCATGGTTTTAAAGGCTGCAAAGATTTCAGGGTTGCGGTTTCCGAAGATAGATACCCGACCCGTATGCTGGTGTTGCCGCTTCAGAACCGGCAATGGCCAGATGGAAACTGGATTTATAATGGCAGCGAGGTTTATAACCTTGATAAAAATGCCGCTGAAGAGTTCGACAGTGGGTTTCCACCATTCGTTAAAAAGCACCAGCCTTCTCAGGAAGAATTTGCGATTCTCTGCCGGTCGGTAGTTCTGTAACTGTGAGGTTTACGGCCGGTGATGGCCGTGAAGGCGGGGGCGGGGGCCGTGGCCTGACTGATGTTTTCTCTGAGTATCTTTTCGGGAACGATCTCGAACACGCTCAGGTTTGCGAACCCTGGTGCGGGTGATTCTGGAAGAAGTTTCCTTGTTGGCACGCCGGCGGGCGCGCAGATAACGTTTGCGATCGTAGTCGTGCCGGGGGTTGGTGATTTCGCTGAAGATGACTACTCTGGTCGGAGCCGTGTGCAGCGCAGAAAAGGCCAGCGGTTTAGAAGGCGGCGCATGAAAAATTGCCGGGTCAGGGCGCCAGTTGGTTCGCCGCTCAAGATCGTAAAGTGTGACCCAGCCCACCAGCGGGCTTGAAGAATTGCTTTCGCCCATATGCATTATCCTTGCGAAGTTACTGACGACTTCGATGACCCAGATCGGTTCGCCACGGGGCAGTCGTTGCTCACCGACGACAAGATAGCCGGCCGTAACCCGATTATTCTGACTGCTCTCGCGCATGCGCCGCTCGATCGCTTCGACTCGCCTGAAAGAACTTTGAGTTCCATTGCCGGTCACCAGTTCATCAATGGCGAGGTTGATCTGTGCGACCGCAAAAGCGGCCCGCTGTTTTTCGGCAGTCGCCATGGCAAGGTCGCGGTCTTCGGTTTCCCGACGCCAGGCTTCAAGGTAATTGTTGAGCAGGTCAAATTTTCGGGCATGCAGGTCGTGCATCTTGCGTTGATACTGATTCAAATTCGCTCTGGCCGAAATCACTCCCGCTGCACGGATGTCGTTGAGGCGCCAGTAGTCGCGAACTTCGCCTATGACTGCTCTCAGGTCGTTTTTTCTGAGGAGTTCTTCAAACTGGCCGACATAAAGATAATCGGCCGGGGAAACACCAGGCGTTGGCCGGGCGGTATCGCGGGGTCGAAGTGCCGTTTCCATAGCTGCAGCCGGAGTATTGGCGCCATTTGCTGCGGAATTACCACACCAGGGGCAAAATCTTGCCTGGGCAGGAAGTGACCTGCCGCATTCTATACAATAAAGACCATATAATGGCGCGATTGCCACGAAAAGCAGCAGAACTAAAACCATTGATATCCTTTTCATGGTTTTTCTCCACTGTCTCATTTGTCTGTCCTTATAATGAATATGTTTAAAAAATAAGAAATTTAAAGCCCTCCAAAGAATCAGATGGGGTGGTATCGCTGGCTTATCCGCAACTATTGCGGGAATTCAGGCCTGTTTTATCGTAAATGATTTTGTGTACATTTTTATTGACATGGTTGAGCTGATTTGATACAATGAACTTCCTGCCACGGCAGGGGTGACCAAAAGTCGCTGAAGCTCATTGAAAATAATATCCGATGAACACATCCAATTAAAGGTCTTTTTAAATGAATTTGCGGATTACGAAAGTAATCTTCAACACAGTTAAAAAGTAAAATTGTATTACTGTTCTGCTTATAAGGTTGGCGAATCTTGGCGACAAGGTTTGCTGGCTCGACAAAGTGGTGCCGTGATACTAAAGAATGATCGAGTGTTGTAGGAGTAAGTTGTAAAGGGCGCACGGTGGATGCCTAGGTGCCAGGAACCGATGAAGGACGTGGCCAGCTGCGAAAAGCTGTGGGGAGCTGCAAGCAAGCATAGATCCACAGATATCCGAATGGGCGAACCTGGTATGCGATAAACGCATATCATCCTTAACTGAATACATAGGTTAAGTGACGGGAACTCAGGGAATTGAACCATCTTAGTACCTGAAGGAAGAAAAAGTAATAACGATTCCCATAGTAGCGGCGAGCGAATTGGGAACAGCCTAAACCGACCATGGTGTTAAAGCCTGGTGGCGTTGCCTGGTCGGGGTCGTGGGATCATTAGTTGTGTCGCGCCAGCGGCACGGATGTTGACCTGGCTCATGTAGTCGAAGCGGTCTGGAAAGGCTCACAAAATAAGGTGATAGTCCTGTAGACGGCACATGAGGGGCGACATGTAATGACACCCGAGTACTACGGGATCTGGGAAAGCCCGTGGGAATTAGCGAGGACCGTCTCGTAAGGCTAAATATTACCTGGCGACCGATAGTGAAGCAGTACCGTGAGGGAAAGGTGAAAAGTATGCCGGTGAGGCAAGTGAAATAGAACCTGAAACCGTGTGCCTACAATCAGTCAGAGGGCTATGCAGTTCTTCGGAGCTGAATGCCTGATGGCGTGCCTATAGAAGAATGATCCGACGAGTTACTGTATGTAGCGAGGTTAAGCCGGAAATGGCGGAGCCGTAGCGAAAGCGAGTCTGAATAGGGCGATAGTTGCATATAGTAGACCCGAAACCAGGTGAGCTACCCTTGGCCAGGATGAAGCTTTGGTAACACAAAGTGGAGGTCCGAACGCCTCAACGTTGAAAAGTTGAGTGATGAGCTGTGGGTAGGGGTGAAAAGCCAATCGAACCTGGAGATAGCTGGTTCTCCCCGAAATAGTTTTAGGACTAGCCTCGGAGAAGAATCTGATGGGGGTAAAGCACTGGATGGGCTAGGGGGCACACCAGCTTACCAAACCCAACCAAACTCTGAATACCATCAGATGTTATCCGGGAGTCAGGCACAGTGAGATAAGTTTCTGTGTCGCGAGGGAAACAGCCCAGACCGTCGTTTAAGGTCCCAAAGTGTATGCTGAGTGGGAAAGGATGTGGAGGTCCTCAGACAGCCAGGAGGTTGGCTTAGAAGCAGCCATTCCTTTAAAGAGTGCGTAATAGCTCACTGGTCGAGGGCTTCTGCGCCGAAAATGTAACGGGGCTAAGCATACCACCGAAGGCACGGGTCTAGTAAGATTTCGGTCTTATTGGGCGGTAGGGGAGCGTTCTGCCGTAGGATGAAGGCATACCGCGAGGAGTGCTGGACGAAGCAGAAGTGAGAATGTCGGAACGAGTAGCGATAAGACGGGTGAGAAACCCGTTCGCCGTAAACCTAAGGTTTCCTGGGCAAGGTTAATCCTCCCAGGGTTAGTCGGTCCTAAGCTGAGGCCGAGAGGCGTAGGTGAAGGGAAGCAGGTTAATATTCCGCACCATGGTCAGTTGTTTTATCGATGGAGTGACGCAGGGGGTTATGCCCGCACGGAAAGAAATTGCCGTGTCGAACGGAGTAGGCAGTGATCGCAGGCAAATCCGCGGTTGCTATCAAGCCGAGACCGGACAGGCCACCGAAATACAGTAGGTGGAAGGAGCAGATACCGCGCTGCCGAGAAAAACTTCTAAGAGAGACTGACTGTGACCGTACCGTAAACCGACACAGGTGGGTGAGGAGAAAATCCTAAGGCGCTCGAAAGAACCCACGTTAAGGAACTCGGCAAATTAACTCCGTAACTTCGGGAGAAGGAGTGCTCCGGTAGGGTGACTGGAATACATAGGAAACTTTGTATCGAAAGGTAGCCCGATGGAGTCGCAGAGAATAGGCTCAGGCGACTGTTTATCAAAAACACAGGACTTTGCTAAAGCGAATAGCCGACGTATAAGGTCTGATGCCTGCCCAATGCTGGAAGGTTACGGGGAGGAGTCAGAAGTGGTAACACTTCGAAGCTCTGAACTTAAGCCCCAGTGAATGGCGGCCGTAACTATAACGGTCCTAAGGTAGCGAAATCCCTTGTCAGGTAAGTTCTGACCCGCATGAATGGCTTAACGGTCTGAGCACTGTCTCAACGTGGGGTTCGGCGAAACTGTGCACCGGGTGAAGACGCCCGGTATCCGCATCAGGACAAAAAGACCCCGTGGAGCTTTACTGTATCTTGATATTGGATTTTGGCCTGTTATGTAGAGCATAGGTGGGAGACTATGAAGTTAGGGCGCCAGCCTTGGCGGAGTCGACAATGGAATACCACCCTTATCAGTCTGGAATTCTAACCTTGGCCCATTGATCTGGGTTGGGGACAGTGTCAGGTGGGCAGTTTGACTGGGGCGGTCGCCTCCTAAAGAGTAACGGAGGCGTTCAAAGGTTCCCTCAGCGTGATTGGAAACCACGCGTAGAGTGTAAAGGCAAAAGGGAGCTTGACTGTGAGGCAAACGAGCCGAGCAGGGACGAAAGTCGGACTTAGTGATCCGGTGGTACCGAATGGAAGGGCCATCGCTCAACGGATAAAAGCTACCCCGGGGATAACAGGCTTATCTCTCCCAAGAGTTCATATCGACGGGGAGGTTTGGCACCTCGATGTCGGCTCATCGCATCCTGGGGCTGGAGTAGGTCCCAAGGGTTGGGCTGTTCGCCCATTAAAGCGGTACGTGAGCTGGGTTCAGAACGTCGTGAGACAGTTCGGTCTCTATCCGATGCGGACGTAGGATGATTGCGGGGCTCTGCTCTTAGTACGAGAGGACCGGAGTGGACTGACCGATGGTGAACCAGTTGTCCTGTCAGGGGCACCGCTGGGTAGCTAAGTCAGGATGGGATAACCGCTGAAGGCATCTAAGTGGGAAACCCACCTCAAGATTAATCATCCCAATCGATCGAAAGACGATGTAAGGGACCATGTAGACTACGTGGTGATAGGCCAGAGGTGTAAGCGTCGCGAGGCGTTAAGCTGACTGGTACTAATATCCCGAGGATTTACCCTTCGCCAGGTCGCACCCCTATGGGGTGTAGGAAATACAAATAGGATTTCCGCGAGACCTGAATCTCGATCATGATGCAAACCTTTCGGATGAGTCTTATTGCTGCGAGGCAATTAGAGTCATTCGATCCCGCATAGGCGGGATAATAAAATGTGTTCAACAAACCGGATATTTTATGGCGTGGTGCCAGCCTTTGGCACCACGCTTATAATTTAAGGTAGATCGGTGGCACTGAGGCATGCGAGTCTTGTCTCAATGCATAGAAGCTTACAAAGCTTCGCCGTGATACTAAAAAATTTCCTGGTGGTTATTGTCTTGAGGA
>Ga0209098_1004638_pt1 | contig 10611 bp, 5 predicted proteins | sample AD_JPNHW1_MetaG_FD_184429 | JGI IMG/M metagenome (GOLD analysis project Ga0209098, IMG submission 184429) | Active sludge microbial communities of municipal wastewater-treating anaerobic digesters from Japan - AD_JPNHW1_MetaG (SPAdes) (version 2) | ecosystem: Engineered > Bioreactor > Anaerobic >... | reverse complement strand
TTACGCAATAACGAACCTGCTGCCTCAGCTGCCGCAGGTTGGCGTTTTTGATACTGCTTTTCACCAAACGATGCCGGAATATGCTTTTCTGTATGGCATTCCTTACTCACTTTACGAGAAATACAAAGTTCGCCGTTATGGTTTTCACGGATCAAGCCACCGTTTTGTTTCGAAACGCGCCGCCGAAATCCTCGGAAAGGATATTAAAGACCTGAAAATCATCAGTTGCCACTTAGGCAATGGCGCTTCAATCGCTGCCATCGATGGTGGTAAATCAGTGGATACCAGCATGGGTATGACACCGGTTGAAGGGCTGGTAATGGGAACGCGTTGCGGCGACATTGATGCCGGTGCAGTGCTGTATATTGCCGATAAGGAAGAAACAAGTATCCCTTTTACCAATACATTGCTCAATAAACATAGCGGCATGCTTGGAATTTCAGGCGTGTCGAGCGATATGCGCGATGTTGAAAAGGCTGCCGAAGAAGGCAACCAGCGGGCAAAAACGGCTCTGGACATCTATCATTACCGCATCAGGAAATATATTGGTTCCTATGCAGCAGCCATGGGTGGAGTGGATGTAGTGATTTTTACCGGCGGGGTTGGCGAAAACGGATGGGAAACCCGCGAAGAATGTCTCAAAGGATTTGAGTTCATGGGGATGCATCTCAGCAAAGAACGCAATACCAAAGTCCGCGGCAAGGAAACGATCCTTACAACCGATGATTCGAAAGTTACAGCCATGGTAATTCCTACAAACGAAGAACTTGTTATTGCCCAGGATACTTTTGAAATAGTCACGAAGTAATTATCTGTCTGCATGATACAAAAGAGGCTGCCGGTAATAACAGGCAGCCTCTTTTGTTGTGAACGGATTGGGAAAATCAATCAAAAACCTTACTGGTCAAGGGCTTCCATAAGTTCATCAGTGATTGTCATATTGTGGTAAACGGCTTGTATATCGTCATCTTCTTCAAAAACTTCAACCAACCGCATCACTTTTTTTGCTGATTCGAGATCGAGGGTGGTGGTGTCTTTTGGAATTCGCTGCAGTTCGGCACTTTCGGGCTCCACGTGCATCTCTTCAAGCTTTCTCATCACCGGGCCGAAATCTTCCATTGCGGTAGTAATTGTCAGCATTCCTTCTTCAAGTTGAATGTCCTCGGCGCCTGCGTCAATCATTTCCATCTCAAAGTCGTCGAGGTTAAGATTGCCAAGCGGAACGGTGAAAATACCTTTCCTGTCGAAAATGAAACCGAGAGAGCCATTGGTGCCGAGGTTGCCGCCATATTTGTTGAAATAGGAGCGAACATTGGAAATGGTGCGCTGGGTGTTGTCGGTTGTAGCTTCAAGAAAAATAGCGATTCCGCCATTGGCGTAGCCTTCGTAGGTGGTTTCAACAAACGATGCCGCATCTTTGTCGGAGCCTTTGCTGATGGCTCGCTGAATATTATCTTTGGGCATGCTGGCACCTTTGGCATTGGCAATAGCCAGCCGCAGGCGGGGATTGCTGTTGGGATCAGAGCCGCTTTCTTTCACGGCAACAGTAATTTCCTTGATAATCTTTGAGAAGATCTTTGAACGTTTGGCGTCCAAAGCACCCTTCTTACGCTTGATGGTTGACCATTTATTGTGTCCTGACATATGTTATGATGTTTTTCTGTTTCAGATTGGCCTATTTATCTAAATAATAGATATTTAGATTATGTAGATTGCAAAAATACTACAAAGCAATGAAACAAAAAAACCGCCGGGAATTGAACCCGGCGGCCAGTCAAACACAAACCAGTTACGAGAAAGTAAGTGTTAATAGTTAAAAGTTTGATGTTTAAAGTTTAATGTTATTTGGAGGGGTAAGAGTTTTGAGCTTGTGAGAGTAGATTTTTAGAGATCGGTAAGGTCGGTGATGCAGATGCCTATGCTGAAAGGATAGAGTTCCGGACCTTTTCCTGAACGGAAGAGTGTTGAGAATGAGTATGTTCCGTAAAGATTTATTACACCCCAGCCAATTTTCACAATACCATCTACCTTGAATGGGTTCAGATAGAAGTCGCCGGGATTTTTATCTTTCTGTTTGCCTCCGTCATCATAAACATACTTTGTGTGTGAGCCGATGCGAAGACCTCCGACTACACCTGCTCCCAGGTGAAAACTGTTGGATTTTGAACGCGGATTAGTTTGGTATTCAAGCATCAGGGGAACGGTGAGGTAGTTTACGACCAACTTGCTTTTGATGTATCTGATATCTGTATTTGGATCAGGGTAAACTGCTATCTTTCCGTCGTCGCCCTTTCCCATTCTTGTTTCGGTGGCATCAAAGCGGTAATTGTTCCATGTAAAACCTACACCGGTTACAAGCCCGAGTTTATTTTTAATAAGATTGAAATTCTGTTCAAAGAGGTTCAGGTTTACGTTGGTAGATTTCACATAGTTCTGTTCAAGGCCTGAATAGGCTGACGGGTAATTGAAGTCCATATCGGGAGTAAGGTAACCATTAATACCAAGTTCCAGCCCGGTCCAGTGGCCGTTGAATTTTTTCTTCTTATCGTGTTTTACTTTCACATCGCCTTCGTCGTTCACAACTACTTCATTGTTACCAAGCTTAACCCTGACAGTATCATCAGTGATTACAACAACCTTATTTGGCCCAACCTTTACACTTAAAGTGTCTTCACCTTCTTTGGTTTCGAAAAGAACTTGTTTTTCACCGTTTTCATCTTCAATGATCACACTTTTAATGTTTTCCATGCCTGAGAGTGACCTGGTTTTTTCGTCGGGGGCGCTTATTTCTCTCATTTGGCCATTGTCGAAATATGACAGGTGACCGGCACCTGAGACATCAGACTTGAGTTGCTGCTTAGCCATCACTTTTGCATTGCCGGCTCCCGAAACCTCAGCATTTGTAACATCGGTTACAAGTTCCATTGCTTTAACATTGCCGGCGCCGCTTACTTCAAGGTTGTGACTTGCCGCTGAGCCTGAAAGTGTAAGGCTTCCAGCGCCGCTCACTTCAGTTTTTAATGTATTTACACCAGCATTAATATTGGCCTTCGATGCGCCGCTCAGGGTCAAAGAAAAATCGCCGGCTTTAATCTCGAAGGTTGCATTAGATGCACCAGTTCCTTCATAAGTAAAGTTATCCGATGCCAGGGGAGTTTGCCCGTTGATATTTGCTGCGCCATTGGCTTCAATTCGTTTCAGTGTCACCATAGTCACATAGGCATTCATTTTGGTAGCGTTGTTCACACCGCTGACATTGATAGTAAGGACGCCGTTTTTGACATCTGTTTCGAAACGGTCAAGGAGGTTTTCATCAATTTCAACTTTTACCGACTGTGCAGCACCCTGGGATAAAAATACGTTTACAGCCGATCCGGCTTCAATAGCGCTGAATTGGGCAACCTGGCGATCCTGTGTAACTACATTGCCATTTCCTTTTTGTGCAAGCAGCATTGTTGGATGGCTCAACAGGACTATGCAGCTTAACAAGAGACTGATTTTCAGAGTTTTCATAGTGATAGGTGTATTATGTTTTGTTGATTTGCTGTTAATTTCCGAATGTCAGACGGACTCAGCAAATGATTTGTTACAGCCAGAGTATCTTTTTTTAAAATATCTGCAGACATGAAAGACGATTCGACCGTTGGTTAACGTTACCGAAATTATTTCGGGCCGTCAGGATGCTTAACTTCTTTCATACATTTAATGAAGAACAGAGAATTGTTTTGAAATACAATTGTAAACGTCATAAAATCAGGACATTGATATTAAATGAATTTTAAAATCGGTATTCCTTGCTTTTTTACTTTTAAAGGTTATTTTTGCAAAAAATTACAACCTAACAATCTTACCATATAATGTATTGGACACTTGAATTAGCTTCGAAACTTGAAGATGCTCCCTGGCCGGCTACCAAGGATGAACTTCTCGACTACTGTGTTCGCTCCGGGGCGCCGATGGAGGTAGTTGAAAATCTGCAGGAGCTTGAAGACGAAGGCGAGATTTACGAAAGCATTGAAGATTTGTGGCCCGATTATCCCTCCAAGGAAGATTTCTTCTTCCATGAAGATGAATACTGAACAAAACGGGGCGGCTATGAGCCGCCCCGTTTTGTTACATAAGAATCACTTATAAGCCTTTTACTATCACTTTATCTTTATCCACTTACCACCGGCGATAGCTGCTTTTTGCGAGTCAATGCGGTAGGTATAGAATCCCGGCTGAAGTTCAGACACATTGATTATCTTATCGTTCTTCTCAAGTTGTTTACTGAACACCAGCCTGCCTGCCTGATCGAAAAGAATCAGCCTGCATCCGGCAGTCTGGCCATCAACGATTATTTTATCAGTTCCGGGGTTTGGATTAAGCGAAAAAGTGGTCTTTGTATCATCCGGCTCACCAATTCCGGTTACTGAACCATCTTCATTTAGTTTCATTAACACGAGGTCATATTCGTTCCAACCACTATTTTCAGTTTGGTAACGCCCCAGGATAACACAGGAATTGTCGCTGGTGGCATAAGCACCAAAACCAGTGAAACGGTAACCTTTGTATGTGTAATCATTGTGGTGCCAGTTTTCGGTGCCGTCGAGCTTAAAATTGTATAAGCTCCATTCGGTATAGCCGTCCATTTCGGCAGCACGTGAAATATAGATATTATCGGTACTTACAAAATCAGCACCTCCGGCATGATCATTAACGCCCTGAATTCCAAAATCATGCTGCTCACTCCAGGTTCCGTCAGTATTTAAAACCGACCATGCAGCATTGAACGGATCCCATGGTTTCCAGCCTGTAACCAGGCACTGGGTATCATTCACTGCTTTGAATGAGGACATAACAAACCATTGCTGATCATTATCCTGGTGTTGATACAGCAAACCATGATAGCCTAGGTTTTCATCAAGTGATACGATCATGTTCAAATCAGTAAACAGGTAACCATTACCTCCTCCTAATGCAACTACATATCCTGATGGGAGTAATTCGGTAATAATGCTTTCCCGAACCGGATCACCGTCGGGTGTAATTTCGAGGGCTGCGGAATACCATTCACCTGTTGTGATTGATTGTGGGTTAATAGCCATTACCAGGTTGCCGTTACCATTAATGGCCGGGGAGCCGGCTCCGAGGTAATAGCCAGGTTTAGAATAAATTATGTCATGAATAATATCCAGGTCAAAGTTGAGCCTTGTGATTCGCAGTGCGCAATTGTGGTAATTGTCGCCTATAGCGTAAACGGGACTGGTTGTTACAAGTTCCTCGCCGTTTAACATGAGAACACCTCCGGCAAAGTTCAGTGAATCAGTATCCGCAAAGGTGACACTGTCGGTGAGATTACCCTCAACATCCATTTTATAAATAATATTCCGGTATCCAAGCAAACCGGGATCACTCTCCTGGTAAGTGCCTCTCAATATCGAAATAAAGTATCCACCCTGGGGATTTTCAACAAAACCAATGCATATTTCATCCTCGGTTGTTTTGATGTTTTTAACAAAGGACTGACTTCTTGCTGGAATACCTGATAAAACAAGTACCGCAGTAATTATTGTGAGTATTTTTTTCATGTGTCTGTTTTTTAAATGTGTCTTTTTTTAGATAAGATAAGGGAACTAATTCTATGAACCGTTTCCACCACCACCAGGAGGAGGTATGGGAATGAATTTTACCAATGGGAATACCAGGTAATGCCAATCTGAATAATAGTTATTATTCCAAGGACAAAGCCAATAATAACTTGATGGAGGCCACCCCTGACTTTGAGCATAATATGGCATGTCGAAATGATATATTTCTGCACGCATTACATACGTGTTATCGTAACCATATGGTGTCCATGCATTACTAAGAAATGTTCTGTAATTATTTAAATAAGTATTGAGCTGACTATTATTTAATGGGTTGGTTCCATTATTGTATCCACCCCAAATGTAGGGTTGAGAAGATTGCGAAGTAAAACTAATATTAATATCTGGAAGTACACGTTCTAAAATATATCCCACAACACCCGTATTCAGATATTCCATATGCGCATTAAGCTTGGCTGCAATCTTGGCACCAGCCCAATTTGGATTTGGATTAGTATTTGAGTAAGGATAAGGATAATCCGAAACTGGGTAGTAGCTTTCTCCGCTAGTGAATGGAACAGGATTTTCCCATGGTTTTAAAACTATTGGTAAATGTGCATTTTGAGACCAGCTATCACCTAAAGCTGTTGTCATTGAGAATGATAAAGTTGTATTACTCTCATCGAAGGATTCAATCTGCAACGTTCCGAGGTAGAAGGTTGTTTCATCAGTGTTGATTTGATCGATTAATTCAACAAGACTAGTGTATATTTCAGTCAGTCCATTCCCATTGAGAATTGGTATTCCGTCGCTGGAGAAACCAACATTGTTTACCTCAAAAAATATCGTGTCCTTATCAAAGTCAGTGAGAGTAGAATCGTAAACATTAGCATAATAACTATTAAGCGTAGTTTCGAGCAGCCAACGCGCTGTATCAGCAGGCATGTTCAGTAAGACAGGATCAACTTTTAATCCACTTTTATTCATCAATTGAATCTGGGTTCTAAATTTATTGATCACTCTTGATTTTTCCACATAACCTCCAGACGGTCTAAATGTGTTGATCTCAACAAGACACTTGTTTTTTATTTCAGGGTTTTGATCATTTTCTTTTTGGCAGCCAAATAGTGTTAAAGCAAGAACTGATAAAGCAGCCATTATTAAATTATACTTGTTTTTCATATGGATTCTGATGAGATTATTTGATATTTTGGATAGATTAGAATAACTAATTAGCTAATAAAATTCTTTTCTAGGGTGGATGAATATCAACGTATCTTAGGTGTAAGGCTGGAATTATTATCCTGATAAATACGTAAAGTTTAATAGATATGTTGTCAGCTTTTTTTTTCTCTCTCTCTCTCTCTACAATGACAATGGTTTTCTCCATCATCATGAAGTCGAAATAGATTATAGAATCCGAAAATTTCAAGTTAATCATAATTAAGTATTCCTATCCGGAATTCAAAAATGAACGTAAAGATAATACAAAAACCGTAAAATGGTACTAAAACCACCTAGAAAACTGCAATCAAACCCCTTAATTAAAGCACAATAATAATTTCCATACTTCACTGCTAAATCCAGAGTTTTCGATGAATAATTTCCTAACCGACTTTTCATTAAGGCGCGTTTACGCCATTCTGTCACAAATTACCGCCATTTAATATCTTCTGCCACTAATATCCTGTTATTCATCAATCGCTTTTCACAGCTTGTTTTAGCCTTTGATATCAACATAAATCCGATAAATTGAGTTACTTTTGCTACACCGTTGTACGGAATTTGTTCGGTACGGCGTCATATTCTTATAACCATGCTCAATTATATTTTCAAGATGTTTGCCGGAGGCACCAAAAGTGACCGCGATATTAAAGCGATCCTGCCTCTCGTTCAAAAGGCAAACCAGGAATACGAAAAAATCGTAAAACTCAGCAACGACGAACTCAGGCATAAGACTGTTGAATTCAGGGAACATATTACCAAAGCCATTGAACAGGAGGAGAGCGAAATAGCTGTTTTGCGGCATCGTATCGACAGCGAATACGATATGGACATCGAGGAGAAAGAAGAGATTTATAAAAAGATCGATAACCTCGAGAAAGAATCGTATCGCAAAACCCAGGATGCCCTCCTTGAAATTCTTCCGGCAGCGTTTGCTGTTGTAAAGGATACTGCAAGGCGTTTTAAAGAAAACGAGACAGTTGAAGTCACAGCCCAGCAATTCGACCGGGACCTGGCTGCACGCCGCGACAGCATCAACATAGCCGGCGACAAAGCTTACTGGGATAATCGCTGGATGGCAGGTGGCAACGTAATCGCCTGGGACATGGTGCATTACGATGTGCAGCTGATCGGTGGTATCGTTCTACACCAGGGCAAAATCTCCGAAATGGCCACCGGTGAGGGTAAAACCCTTGTGGCTACACTTCCTGTTTACTTGAATGCCCTTCCCGGGAAAGGCGTACATGTGGTGACTGTGAATGATTACCTCGCCAAACGCGACTCCGAATGGATGGGAATGCTCTTTGAATTCCACGGCCTTTCCGTCGACTGCATTGATAAACATGAACCCAACTCCGAGGATCGTCGCAAAGCATATCTTGCCGACATCACTTACGGAACCAACAATGAATTCGGCTTCGACTACCTGCGCGACAACATGGCCCGCAACCCCGATGAACTGGTGCAACGGCCGCATAATTATGCCATCGTTGATGAGGTTGACTCCGTACTTATTGATGATGCACGTACCCCGCTTATCATTTCAGGGCCCACGCCACGCGGTGAAAACCAGGAATTTGAAGCGCTGAAACCTGAAATTTCAAGGTTATACAATGAGCAGCGTTCATTGGTGAACAAACTCCTGGCAGAGTCAAAAAAACTGCTTGAGCAAGGCCCTGACGGAAAAATAAATTCCGATAACGAAAAACGCGGTGGTGAGCAACTTCTGCGTGCCCACAGGGGTTTGCCAAAATACACTCCGCTGATCAAATTCCTCAGTGAACCCGGGATCAAGGCCATCCTGCTAAAGACTGAGAACTTTTACATGCAGGAGCAGTCGAAGAACATGCACATCATTGATGATGAGCTGTTCTTTACCATTGACGAAAAAAACAACCAGATAGAGCTCACTGACAAAGGTATTGACCTGATTACCAAGTCATACCAGGATCCGAAGTTTTATATTCTGCCCGATGTTGGCGCCGAACTGGCTGACCTGGAAAAATCTTCGTTGCCTGAAAAGGAGCGAATGGAGAAAAAAGCTTCTATTCTGGCCGATTACTCGGTAAAATCTGACCGTATTCACACTGTAAACCAGTTGCTTAAGGCGTATGCGCTGTTTGAAAAAGATGTTGAATACGTGCTTATCGATAACAAGGTAAAAATTGTTGATGAGCAAACCGGGCGTATCATGGAAGGCCGCCGTTACAGCGACGGGCTGCACCAGGCCATAGAAGCCAAGGAAAGTGTGAAAGTGGAAGCAGCAACGCAAACCTATGCTACCATTACGCTGCAGAACTATTTCAGGATGTACAAGAAACTGGCGGGTATGACGGGTACTGCCGAAACCGAAGCTGGCGAGTTCTGGGATATTTACAAGTTAGATGTTGTAGTAATCCCCACCAATCGTCCTGTTGTGCGCGACGACCGCGAAGACCTGGTATATAAGACCAAGCGCGAGAAGTTCAATGCCGTGATCAACGAAATAAAAGCGCTTGTCGGCAAAGGACGCCCGGTGCTGGTAGGTACAACATCAGTTGAAACCTCGGAATTGCTGAGCCGTATGCTCACCCGCGACCGCATCCCGCATAACGTACTTAATGCCAAACTTCACCAGAAAGAAGCCCAGATTGTTGCCGAAGCCGGGCAAGCCGGAACAGTGACCATTGCTACCAACATGGCAGGCCGTGGTACCGACATCAAACTCGGCCCTGGAGTGAAAGACGCAGGTGGTTTGGCCATTATTGGTACAGAGAGGCACGAATCACGCCGTGTTGACCGGCAGTTGCGCGGACGTTCGGGCCGCCAGGGCGACCCCGGAAGCTCGCAATTCTTCGTTTCGCTTGAGGATGACCTCATGCGTATGTTCGGTTCCGAACGTATTGCCGGCATTATGGACCGACTTGGCTTAAAAGAAGGAGAGGAAATACAGCATTCAATGATCACCAAGAGCATCGAACGGGCACAGAAGAAAGTTGAAGAAAATAACTTCGGGATCCGTAAACGATTGCTCGAGTATGATGATGTGATGAACTCGCAGCGCGAAGTTATTTACCGTAAGCGTCGTCATGCCCTGTATGGAGAAAGGCTGGCCGTGGATATCAGTAATATGATCTTCGACCTGGCAGAATCGGTGGTGGTTGACAATCAGGACCAGGGAGATTTCGAAAATTTCAAACTCGATTTGCTAACCACGTTTTCGGCAGAATGCCCTTTCAATGAGAAAGAGTTTTTAGGTGAAAACAAGGATAAACTCTCTCACCAGTTGTTCGATTCCGTCTATAAATCGTACCGTGATAAATCGGCCCGGATAGCCGAGCAAACCTACCCGGTTATCAGGGATATCTATGAGAATAATCCCCGGTATCAGTACGTTGCCATTCCGATTACTGATGGTATCAAAACCATGCAGGTGGCTCCAAGCCTGAAAAAAGCCTATGAAGATAAAGGCAAAGAAGTGATCCTGGCAATTGAGAAAGGTATTACACTTGCCGTGATTGACGATGCCTGGAAAGAGCAGCTCCGCGAAATGGACGACCTGAGACAGAGCGTGCAATCAGCAACTTACGAACAAAAAGACCCATTGCTGATCTACAAATTTGAATCGTTCAATCTTTTCAAAACCATGCTGCAGAAAGTAAACAAGGATATTATCTCGTTTATACTTCGCGCCAGCATTCCTATTCAGCAGCCTGAGCAGGTACGCGAAGCTCAGATGCCGGCTCGCCGCAGCGACTCCCGTTTGCGTGAAGAACGCACGGATGTTATCAACCAGCGAACCAGCGAAAACTCGGTTACAGGCCCGGTTAAAGTAGAA
>Ga0209098_1004636_pt1 | contig 10615 bp, 7 predicted proteins | sample AD_JPNHW1_MetaG_FD_184429 | JGI IMG/M metagenome (GOLD analysis project Ga0209098, IMG submission 184429) | Active sludge microbial communities of municipal wastewater-treating anaerobic digesters from Japan - AD_JPNHW1_MetaG (SPAdes) (version 2) | ecosystem: Engineered > Bioreactor > Anaerobic >... | reverse complement strand
ATATTCCAATCGGGTGACCAACTAAGTCAACACCAAAAACGGAAGCACATTTTCCGAGAGCCGTATCACGGGAAATGAATCCGAGGATTGCGATACCTGCTGCTGAATGCGGAATAACGATAGGCAGATCAACGATTCCCAATACAATCCTTTTAAACCGGAACTCTTTTCGGGCAAGAAGATAGGCCAGTGGAATCGCGCCTATGGCTGCAACAAGTGTCGCACCCATGGCGGTAAACAGCGTTAACCATATTGAATCCCGGACTTCCTTATCTCGTGATGATTCAAAAACTGCGGAAACCGGGGTAGCAAAGAACATCCCTGCTATGGGTGCAATAAGAAACAAGAGGATCAATCCCCCGAGCAGGATTAACAGGAGTTTAAAAGGAGACAAATTCGTTTTGCTGCTATTGATCATATATTTCTTGAGAAACTTTTGCGAATTTATGCTTTTGTAACTATTCACCCCTAATAAATATCATAAGAAAATTCTATACAGGTTGATATGCTTTTTGTTCAAAATGTTTGGTTTTATCTCACGAATTATTAGAGATTCCTCACTTTGTTCGGAATGACATTTTAATTTTGGCGTGTACGGGAGGAGGAAAGCAGCGGAGCGCAAAGCGCTCCGCTGCTTTCCTCCTCCCAAAAAACAAACCATAATGTCATTCCGAATGGAGTGAAACGAAATGAGGAATCTCTTTGTTTTCAATTGTTTCAATGAGGTGAATAGTTACAAACTTTTCTTTCGCATAAAAAACCAATTTTATTTTACCTGAGTGCACACCGTATTTCAGTCAGTGCTTTAATGGCACGGTCGCTGAAAAAATCCATAGCCGGATAAAGTCTGAAAACGGCATCATTTTTTTCTTCAGGGTGTGCGATCAGTAATAATTCAGCCTGATCGTTACGGTTCATCACTTCACTATAGGTGAAAACACCCCGGTATCCATCTTTGGCAATTGCTACTATCAGGCCTCTTTTAAGCAGATCGTTGCTAAAAGGGAAATCCCCGGCAAGCATGTCCTTCAGCATCACACCTTTAAAAGGCTGGGTGCTGTGAATACCTTTGCCGCGGCCGTAAAATATGGCAGGATAATTTTGTACCAGAAGATCTTTAGGTAAGGCTTTCACAGTTTCAATATCCTTGGTCCCGTCGGTGATTTTAAATTCCGGGCTGTACAGTGGCTTCATGTCTTTGTTAACCGGAACATCAAGCGGGTATGAAACTACCGTGATTTTAACCGGGTTTGAAATATTTCTGGCAGTCACGAGATCTGCACCAACCACAAGTTTCGTATCAACAGGCAAGGTCCATAGCTCTTTCGTTTTGCTTGGCACGATCCTCATCACATCGGTGGCTATCAATATTTCATGACGGTGAATGGGATAATAGATCTCACCCCAGCTCAGCACCACTTTTTCGCCTTTGTTATTTTCAATTTCAACGAAAAGGTCTATGATCGGGCGGAAATCTTTTTCGTTTTTCTTTTTAAGAACAATGCTATTCAGGATATCATAAAGTGAATACCCGTCATAACGGTAAGCTCCTGCAAAAGAATCTGCCGGGGTTTTGAACACGGTCTCTTTCACGATGACGCTGTGTTTTTTCATTTTGGAAAAATCCACAACACCCGGGGTTGCCACTTCTCCGGCAATTTCAATTTTCCGATCGCCTTTCAGGGCAACAGTTTCGGCATCGTCATAAAAATCATTCGTGGCACCCGCGGTATCGCCGGCAATGATATTTGTACCACTTTCGTCAGCAGTTCCGACTTTTCCCTGATGACAGCTTACTAATGCCAGGGATAGCATAATAACTAAAAAGATAATCTTTTTCATAAATAGGTTGTTTTAAATTAATATTATTAGCTTATGTTTACTTTTTCTTTTTATTAAATGTATAACTGAGTTTCCCAAAAACCATCCTGCCCGGCGACTTATAGCCTTTACTGTTGATATAAACCACATTAAACAAATTATCAAAATCGATGCTGCATTCAAACTGCCAGAACTTCCTCCACAACTTTACATCGGTAATAAAATAGGCGGGAAATTTATCGGTCAGTAAATAAACATTATCGACCAGATTATCATCCCGCACCCAACGCATACCCACATATTTTTCGGCAATAGAAATATTAATAAAATCGGTCATTAAACTTATTCCGGCCGAAAACTGGTGCATCGGAATATTGGGCAGGAACTTGCCTGTAAGATCGCGGTCGGCAGCCGTATTGGGCTTAAAATCGGCTACTGTTGAATGATTGAATGTATAATTGAGATAGGCGCTTAAATATTTTCCTATGGGCGATGACACATCAGCTTCCACACCAAAAATATTTACTTTGCTGATGTTCGCTACATGATAAATCGGGGCAATGGAATATCCTAAATTTACTGAATCTGCCGTAGAAAGCAGGTACATAAAATCAAAGCCTGCCGAATAGTAGCATGAAACTTCCGTCTTCAGCATTTTAAAAAATGTGTTGTCAAATCCTATTTCCATATTATAAATATGCTCAGGTTTTATATCAGGGTTGGCAACTCTGAATCCGTAACGGCTGTATTCCGACCGGCACAAGTCATCCAGAATGGGCGCTCTGAAACCCTTTGCTACAGAAACGTATGCTTTGAAATACTGTGTAGGAATATATTGCAGCGTTAATTTGGGGTTGATGGCGGTCCAGTGTTTTGTGTCAATATCATCAAATTGGAAATCTGTTAAATATTCTACAGAATAGGAAGGGTCTTGTATTGAGAACGAGGCATCGTGAAATTCGGCGCCGTCGAAACGCAAGCCGGCGACCAGGTTCCATTTTTGTTTTCCAAAAGTAAATTTATCCTGAACAAACAGTGCATAAGTATTCATGGCACCCTTGTTACTGATCAGGTCTGTAGAAGTGTAATAAATGTCTTTTCCGTTGACGCTGCCTATTTTCACTTCACCGCCAAAGGTAATTTCATTTTTCTTTCCTATGGGTGTTTCAGCCCACAGGCGCAATCCGTAGTCTTCCCTACGTGAATCCACTTCATACAGGGTATAGGCTCCATCACTATAATATTCATTCAGGCGGAAATACTTTTCATACATCCCGTAAACATTGGAATATATTTTCCATTTTTTCACCTGGCCTTTATATTTTAAAAATGCATGATAGGTGTCCCTTTCCACATTTGAGCCAACATTTTCATATATCTTAATACCTCTGCCCCTGATGTCATCGAAATAATTCACCGATAATTCAATGGTGTTTTTTTCATTGATATGGAACCCGAGGATACCGCCAGCAAAAAACTCTTTCAAAAATACCGGAACAACAATGGAATCGTTTTCTTTGATGACTTCATCAGGCGTATTGATGTAACCGTCGCTGGTATGGTAGTTTGCAAATGCTTTCCAGTACATCAATCCTTTAAAAAGCGAACCGGTCAGGCTTGCCTTCGCCTCCAGCGTTTGATAGGTTCCTGATGAAACACTTACCTTGAATCCAAAGTTACCATCGGGTGGTTTGCTGATAAAGTTGATGATCCCTCCCATGGCATTCGAGCCGTATAAGGCAGAACCGGGCCCTTTGATGATCTCAATCTTTTCAATATTGTCCTTGTCGATGATGTTCCAGTTTACCGAGCCCCCGTCAGTTTTGTTCAGCGGCATGCCGTCGAATACCACCAGTGTGCCGGTCTGTGAACTTCCGCCTATGCCCCTCAGGGCAACCACCGTGGAGGATGAAAATATGCCAAACTCATTACTGACATTGACGCCGGATACCGCATTAAATAATTTGCTGGCAGAGATGGAAGGAATTTGCTTGATATCCTGTTCTTCCAATAATTTCGTCCTTACGGGAATATTGATAATATCAAATTTCTCTTCCGTTTTGGCTTGTATTACGACCTCATCAATATCTATCAGTCCTTTTTTTAATACAATATCCAGTTTCAGAACAACATCATTTTTGATGTCTATTTTCCGTGAAACCGGAACATATCCGACATGCGTCACTTCCAGGATGTATGATCCCTGCTTAATATCCCTAATTCGATAAAAACCATTTACATCAGATGTCGTTCCAAGTTCACTGCCAGATAAAATCACATTCACGCTGGGTAGCGGCGTATTGTTGCTGTCTCTGATATAGCCTTCCACGGTCTGAGCCATGGAAGCAACAGTCCAAAAAAAGAAAATAAAATATAAAGCAATTTTTCTCATGTAAAAAAAGAAGCTGTCTCAAAAGCTTAAATATTGAAAGATACCTTTGTGTTCGCTGGGGCGAATCCTTGGTGTGTACCTGCCCGTCCGGTCAGGCGGGTTTAGTGTCCGCCGCGGCGGACTTTGTGGTTCAACTACTTGTATTACCACAAAGTAACTCAAAGGTTTGCACAAAGGCGCACAAAGTGCTTTTGAGACAGCCTCATCAATTTTTGGTAAAAATTTGATAAATTAAGGAACTAATATTTTTCTGCTTACGACCTTTGATTCATTAGCAAAATGCAGAATTACGATATACAATCCCGAATCATAACCTTTAACATTAATGTCGAGATTGTGTGATTCTTTATTTGATGAAAATACTTTTGCTCCGAGCATATTGTATATTTCCGTTTTTGCGATGCCTTCTGCGGATTCAATATGGAGCACATCATTACAAGGATTTGGATACAAACTAACATTGTTTTCAAAGAGCACCGTTGATATGCCGACACCTGAAAGTTTTCCTGTAACGACAATATCATCAATCTTTGAGATTCCTGTTGACAACACATTGGCACTGTCTGCGGCAGTACTCTTGTTTGAAGTCATAATCCAACGTAAATAAATTGATGTGTTTCCAGGATTATCAAGCGTTGCAGGAAGAGGCAAACTGTCAACTACCCCTGTGGTCCAGTTATTGCCAACCGTAATGTTTCCACCGGGGACATCTTCCCATGCACCACCGCTTAAGCGGCATTGCAGTTTCCAGTATTTTGGACCGGGATATGTACCGCCTGACCTTTGTTTCGACCATACTTTCATATCCTTGTAACCATCGGCTTTAAATTTTATCGACCAGAATTTTACGCTGTTTCCGTCATTCCATCCTGTTGCCGTGGCGGCATAATCCGAGTTGCCGCTGGTATAGGTGATAGTTCTGTCGTTAGTAAGGGAAGTATCTTCAGCCTGAATATTATATGTCAGGTTACCGGGCAACCCAAAATCTGCATTAAATTCTGTATCAGTGGTGTCGGCAAAATTGAATCCTATAATGGTATCACCTGTTGCAACCGGCAAATCAGCGGTTCCCATAATAATAATATTGTCTATGGCCGATTTCCCCGTTGGAAGAACTTGATTTAAATCGAGAGCTATATTTGAGGTCATGATCCAGCGGATATAGATGGAGGCACCTCCAGGAACAGCAATTGGGATAGGAAGCGAATCAACCACGCCCATATTCCATGCGCTGTTACATACCACCGTACCGCCAGGAATATTTGTCCAGGGAATTGAACCCCATTTGTATTGTACACGCCAGTCTCTGGGACCATAAAGGGTACCGTCGGACATCTGTTTGGAATATAATACCAGGTCATGATAACCTTCTGCTTTAAATTTTATCGACCAGTATTTTGTGCTGTCGCCATTATCCCATGCTGCTACTTCCTCTGCGAAGGAACCATCACCGGGAACCATAGTGGTGGCGCTGGTACCGCCCTCATGCATCAGTGTTCTTGCTCCGATGTTACCGGTTATCCCAGCATTGGCAATAGAATCTGCAAGGGTACCTGTCGGGAAAGTCCAGGCCACGATGGTGTCCTGTGCCCGCAATGTGAAAACTGCCAGTATGCATAACATACTTACTAATAGTAATTGCTTTTTCATTTTTTTTGGTTTTTAGTTGCTTTAAAATTTAACATTTACATTTGAATTTTCATAGAGAACAAAATGCTTCCCGTAGTATCAAGATCTGCCTGGTGTACGTGTATGATACCTTTTTTTCCTGCAGCAGTCAGGAAAGGAATAAAAGTTCCATCCTTGGCCCATTTATATTTCTTTTTACCCCAGACATCATCATAAGAGACAATCAGCAAGCTGTCGTTATGGGCGTTATCAAAACCTGGTGCGGTAACTCCATTATCGGCACGAATGTCGAATTTGGTGTAATTTCTGGTGGCCCAGCCGGTAAGGTAGGGATAATACAAATCGTACAGTTCGCCCGTGGCGGATGGCTCTTCACCAGGGGCGGAAAATGTAGGAGAAGGCTTCAAAATGCCATTATCGTCTTTCCAGTTGAAATACGTAAGAAAATCAACCTGGCTCTGAAACATAGCTGCAGAATCGGCAAAATAAACTTTGTTGAGCAATGGCAGGAAATACTGTCCATAAGTAGAATTCAACTGATATCCCATACGGATGTTGGCAAATTCATAAATACCGCCAAACTGGGAATTAGGATCTTTATATATTTTCAGGGAAACACTGGCCTCATTGCGCTCCCTGTCCATCACGGCAAACTGCCATTCTACTTCATTTTCCACATTTTGGTAAAAGGTCAACGAGGTAACAAATCCAGCCGAATTCATACCCGAATCAAGCACCGTTTTGGCCGTGCCGCTAAAAAGTTTTTTTACGGTAAAATTAGTCAGGTTGGCATCCAGACCTTCTGCCTGTACTTTGAATTTAAGGGCTTGTCCTATGGATGCCGTATCACCGTCGTGGGCGGTGTTGGATTCAAAGATAAGGCTAATCACAGGAGGCCGTAGGTCTTCATCATTTTTGCAACCGGCAAACAACAACAAGAAAAAAGAGCACAGGATGAAACACTTAAAGGCCTGTGCAAACAATACAGAAAAAATACTGGTTTTGCTTTTCATGCTTATAATTATTAGCAACAAACGCTTGTTCTTTTTAGTTATGCATTAATTTACATATCGGGTTCAAAATTAACTAAAAAAGTCATTCTGCAAAAAAGTTAAACTAAAAAAACAGTTATTCGCATCAAAAAAATCTATTCAACTTTCCGTTTGGCAAGCTGTTCTGCTCTTTGGGAAAACTCCCTGGCTTTGATTGTGTCGCCATGCAGGGTATAATATGAGGCCAGGTTCGAGAGCGTAAAGGGATTATCGGGATTTATCTCATAAGCTTTCATAAAATAGCTGAAGGCGCCTTCCCCATCGCCCCTGATGTGAAAAACCACGCCCATATTGCATAAAGCCGCTTCGTTGGCAGAATCTTTCTCAAGTGCTTTCGATAAATACCAATAGCTTTTGTCAATATCGTTGAGGTTTTTGCCATATATTTCACCTGCTGCAGCATAGGCGCGCGAATTATTGGAATCTATGGCAATAATCTTCAAATTATCTTCCAGGGATTTTTGAAAATCGTTTTTTTGAGAGTACAACATACTTCGCCACTTTAAGGCATCCAAATGGTTCGCATTGATACTTATGGCCTTGTCGAAGTACTTGAGCGCCTGCTCCTGGTTATTAACCGAGTAAAAATAAGCCCCGGCATTATACCAGGCCACATCAATTTCGGGATACTTGAGTGTAACATCGGTCCAGAAAGTACCTGCATTTTTCCATACCGGTATCCTAGCAACCGACACAAGGGTAAAAAAAACAGTCAGACATCCCAGCACAAAAAATTTCAATAGCTTTCCATCCAAAGGAGTTTTTATCGCATTAAATTTCTCCATACCCACCCCCAACAGATAAAACAACCCCACCGAAGCCATATAGAAATACCTATCGGCCGCAATAGCCGAGCCCACCGAAAGAATCTGCAAAATCATTACAACATTGATAGTATAAAACCCGAGGCCAAAAAGCACTTTTTTAGAAAATTTAAGTGAATAAACCAGAGCCCCGAGTACCAATAAATTAAAGGGTACCGATAAATAATACATCAAGGACAGTTGGCCCGATTGAATAGGATAAGGATACAAGCCTGACAGATGAAAGGGCCACAAAAGTTTCATTATGTAAAAGAAAAAACTGTAATTGATGAAGAAAAATTTATCGCTCAGAGAGAAAATATCTTTGCTGGTAAACCCCATGGCTCCGCTTTCCTTTTGAACAAAAACCGCAAAGAGGCCAAAAAACAAAGATATCAGCATGTAGGGAATTTTGTTGAACAGGCTTTTGTAAGAAAACTTTTTGTCAAAGCAAAAATCTGTCAAAACCAGCACGGCAGGCAAAACTACAGCCATACCTTTTGACAGGCACGACAATACAAAGGCAGCCAACGAAATTATCAGCAAGCTATTTTTTTTCTTTTCGCGGTAATCAAGGTAAAAAATGTAGCTTGCAAAATAAAAAAGGCTGTAGAGCAAATCTTTGCGCTGCGACGCCCAGGCTACCGACTCAATATGCAGCGGATGGACTACAAATAGCAGGCCGGTAACAAATGCCAAAAACCGGTTTTTCGTAAGTTTCACAATCAAAACATAGCTCAACAAAGAATTCAGCAGATGAAGCAGCATATTATCAAAATGGTATAAAAATGGGGATGCGCCCACCAAAGCCCATTCAAACATGTACGACAATATAGTCAGCGGCTGATAATTGCCGACATAAAAACGCATAAAAAGCTGGCCAAAGTTTGCAAATGAATGCACGGAAGGGTTGTTGGTAATATAATAAGGATCATCCCACACATCAATAGCATACTTCAGGGTAGGGAAATAAACAATGACACAGCTAACGGCTATAATCAGCAAAAACCACAACTGTTCTTTGTGATTTTTTACCTGGTGTGTAACCACCTTTTTTGCTGCCTTGTGTGGTGGTGTTGATTTTTTGGGAGCTGCCTTCATAGTGTTGCTATACACATAAATTAAGTCTCAAAAATAAGAAAATCAGTTAATTTTTTCCATTGGAAGAGCAAACTTTTTCAGTTTTTCGGGAACCTTTTCATAATACTTGCATGGTGCAGGCACAACCGATGGTTGTCCTGAAGCTTCCATAATAGACATACCTCCTTCAGCGTTGAGAAAAAACTCCAGAAAAGCCACCGCTAATTTTTCATTTTTGCAGCTTTTAGGTATCGTAAGGCCATAAATCATCGGTGCCCCTGTTTCACGAATCTTTTCACCCGGCCTTTTTCCTGTTGTCTCCACGCTGACCGCACTATAGTAGTTAGCAAGCGTTTCATTCTTCAGGTTCACAGAATCAGGAAGCAGGAGATATTTCAGCTTATGCTGCCTGGCTACCGAACGGTACAAAAAAATGTAGTCAACCGCTTTTGACTCCAGCAGTGCGATGAGGTCGGTTTCCTTCGGACGGATATAATTAAGGTCCTTAACGCTCATTTTACTGAAAAGTCCGGGTTTTTTGTAAAATTTTTCAGCAAGCATCATGGTCATTACAGAGCGCACCCCGCATGGATCGCTTTCGGGGTCGCTGCGACCGAAAGCAACTTCTTTTTTCAACAAAAGTTCATACCAGTTTTTTTTGTTGATCTCATCTGCAAACCGTGACTTCTCAGTATAAACGATAGCCATCTCATTTGCCGCAAACTTTATGTTCCAGTCGGCCCATTCGGGTATTAACAGATCATCAATTACCTTATAATCTGATGACAGCATAATATCACAGCTTTTCTTCAGGTCGCTGATCTTACGTGCACAATCTTTACTCCCGGCAGCCTCGGTAAGAATTTCCACTTCCGGATGACGGACTTTAAATGAATCGCATATTGCTTTTACAGGATATGAAAGGCTGCCAGCATGAAAAATCACCAATTTGCCTTTAAGGAAACTTTCATTCTGGCCCACTATGTTATCATTCCTTTTAGAATTTCCACACGAGCTGATAAACACAAGGGCAGTCCAAATCAGAAGAATTAATTTTTTCATTTTGTAGCAATTTGCGGCAAAAATAATATTTAAATGGATATGTCCACAAATGCATAACCAATAAAGGGAAGATGTTCATAGAAAAAGCACAGCATGAACAAATTTTTCAGAAAACATGAATTTTTCTTGGTGGCAAGTTAAAAATGATTACTTTTGCACCCACCTTTGCCCAGGTGGTGAAATTGGTAGACACGCCAGCTTGAGGGGCTGGTGCCCGTACGGGTGTGCAAGTTCGAGTCTTGTCCTGGGCACTTTAGTTAGTAGTAATTAGTGTATAGTTATTAGTTAATTGTGGCATTGGGTTCTTTGAAAATATTATTAGTATGAGTGAATTTGAGAGTATTTTATATAATAAATCACATCTATTTGCTGTTGAAGTGGTAAAATTCTATCAGAATAATTATCAAATAAAATATTCTGATATTTATAAACAATTATTAAAATCAGCAACTTCTATTGGTGCTAATATGGCAGAAGCAAACGGTGCATTAACTGGTAATGATTTTTCCTCAAAAGTTTCAATTGCTTACAAAGAAATGCTTGAATCACAATATTGGCTTCTGCTTTTTAAAGACACTAATCTTATCGATAATGATCTTTATTTAAAATTGAATAATCAGGTAAATGAACTTTGCAAAATAGCATTTAGTATCCTTAAGACAACAGGTAGAATAAGACCAAAATCATAAAATTATTAACTAATAACTATTAACTGATCACTAAAAAGCCCGGATGGCGGAATTGGTAGACGCGCTAGTTTCAGGGACTAGTATTCG
>Ga0209098_1004634_pt1 | contig 10616 bp, 7 predicted proteins | sample AD_JPNHW1_MetaG_FD_184429 | JGI IMG/M metagenome (GOLD analysis project Ga0209098, IMG submission 184429) | Active sludge microbial communities of municipal wastewater-treating anaerobic digesters from Japan - AD_JPNHW1_MetaG (SPAdes) (version 2) | ecosystem: Engineered > Bioreactor > Anaerobic >... | reverse complement strand
CCCGGAGATAATATTTCAGGGTGTTTTCATTATCTCTCTGAAAACTATAAATCAAGCCTACACTATTCAAGGTCTTGGCAATCATTAACGTATCGTGTAACTCTTCAAATCCGGGTAGCACCTGATGATACCACTGTCCGGCCTTGCGATAATCCTGCTTGAAATAATAATAATCGGCCAGATAATACTGAAGGTTATACAGGAGATTGGAATTTTTCGTTTTTTCACCCAAAACCAATCCTTTATCGATCAAATATTTTGCAAGATCCAGTTTTTGATCGTTGACACTTTTTGAAACCAGCGTGATATAGTGTGATGGATTGTTATCATTGAAAGTATCGGGTAAAACATAATGAACCGAATCGTTAACTGAATAAAGCGATTGAGTCAACAAAATGAATATAAGACCAATAAAACCTCCCTTTTTCATACCCCCCTGTACCTGAAATATTCCTAACGAATTTAGAAAAAATTAAATTAAAAAAACCAACATGTCGGCAAATCAATCTAAATTTATCGCTCAGAAGAAAAATTATCCTTTGGATTGTTTAAACAGGCTAATTTCAATAAATTAAAAAAACAAAACATCTTACACTATGAATTTCGAACAATTGGCATCAGCCCGGTATTCCCTGCGGAATTACTCCAGTAAACCGGTTGAAGAGGAGAAGCTCCTCCAGATACTTGAAGCAGCCCGGATCGCTCCATCGGCAGTAAATTATCAGCCAATCAAAATTTATGTAATCCAGAGCGAAGAGATGCTGGCCGCAATCAAAGAGTGCTATCACCGCAACTGGATTAATGCGGCACCGGTAATACTTGTCGTTACCGGGCTTCACGACATTGCCTGGAAACGGGGATCGGACGGGAAAGACCATACCGATATCGACGTAGCCATTGCCATCGACCACATCACGCTCCAGGCTTCCGATCTGGGTTTTGGAACCTGCTGGGTTTGTAATTTTGACACGGTGAAATGCCGTGAGGTATTAAAATTGAATCCATTGGAAGAACCTATTGCACTCATTCCGCTGGGTTATCCCGAATCGGAAAGTGTTCCTGCTCACAAACGAAAAAGTATGGATGAACTGGTCATACGGTTATAGCAAACCGTTACCGGTTTTTCAGGTGCTTTTCAAGCCGGTTTAAACCTTCTTCGATGTTTTCGATGGAGCTGGCATAGGAAAAACGCAGAAAACCTTCTCCGTTTGAGCCAAAATCAACACCCGGGGTGACTCCCACGTGGGCTTTTTCAAGAATGTCGAAAGCAAGGTGAAAGGAGTCGCTCGAAACGTGGCGACAATCGACAAAGATGTAAAATGCGCCGGTTGGCTCTGCGGGAATGGTGAATCCCATCTTCTTAAGCCGGTCAATCATATAAATACGCCGCTGATTGTAGATCCGTTTCATCTCTTCCAGATCATCATCACAATTTTCGAGGGCAACAATACCACATCGCTGAGCCACCGAACCGGCACAGATAAAGAGGGTTTGTTGCAATTTTTGAATGGGCCGTACAAATTCGCGGGGACAGATGGTGTATCCCAGCCGTAGACCGGTCATGGCATAGGCCTTTGAAAAACCATTAATTACAAATGCATTATCGGTATATTCCAATATCGAATGGGGTTTTCCTTCGTAAACCAGTCCCTGATAAATTTCGTCGGAGATAATGGTTGGTCCCAATCCGGCAATTTCCTTCATCACTTCGGGCGAGAGCAGGTTGCCAGTAGGATTCATGGGCGAATTAATGAAGATCGCTTTAGTCCGGTCGGTTATTTTTTCGGCGATGGCCCGGGGCGAATATTGAAAACCATTTTCAGGAAAAACTGGCACTTCGACTGCTTTTCCATGCACATATCGGACAAAGTTTGAATAACAGGCATATCCGGGGTTGGAAAGGATTACTTCGTCGCCGGGTTCAATAATGGAAGACAATGCCAGCAGAATTGCCGGAGAAGAACCGGAAGTAACAACCACGTTTTCGGGCGAGGCTTCCACCCCATACATCCGTTGATAATACCGGACAATCGCCTCGCGCAATTGTAAATCACCCAAACTGTGGGTATAATGGGTATGCCCATTTTGAATAGCCCTTGTGGATTCTTCTTCTACGGCTTCGGGAATATCAAAATCGGGTTCCCCAACTTCAAGGTGAATCACATCAATACCCATCTTCTCCATTTCGGAAGCTTTCTCCAGCACCTCCATCACAATGAAAGGCTTTATCTCATCAATTAGTTTATTGACCATTGTTTCTGTCTTATTGCCAATCAGGCAAGTTCTTCAAATTGACCAACGCAGCATGGTATTCAGTAATTAGCTTGAGCATAATCTCTTTCACCGGGAGGATTTCATGAATATAAGATGCCCCCTGCCCGATTTCCAATTCGCCTTCGGCAAGATCGCCCTCAAACATTCCCTTTTTTGCGCGCCCTTTTCCCAGCAACTCTTTCAGTTCATCGACCGAAGCGCCGCGTAATTCAGCTTCTTCCACTTTCTTAAAAAAATCATTTTTAATCAGCCTCACAGGCGCCAGTTGTTTCAGCATCAATTTTGTCCCGCCTTCTCCGGTTTCGACAATGGTCTGTTTGAACGCCCCGCTGGCCGATGATTCCTCCGAAGCGGCAAAAAGAGACCCAATCTGTACCCCATCGGCGCCCAGCACCATGGCAGCCAGCATCTGTTCGCCGGTTGCAATTCCTCCGGCTGCCAGCAAGGGCAACGAAGTGGCTTTCCTCACTGCCGGAATCAGCGATAAGGTGGTAGTCTCTTCCTTTCCATCGTGCCCTCCGGCTTCAAACCCTTCGGCAACTACCACATCGACCCCGGCAGCTTCCGATTTTTCGGCAAAAGCCGCACTCGACACCACGTGGGCAACCAACAGGCCGTGATCGTGCAAAAAGCCAGTCCACTTTTTAGGGCTTCCTGCGGAAGTAAACACGATCTGTACTCCTTCTTCGACCAAAATGTCCATTAATTTTTCCTGCTCGGGATAGAGCAACGGAACATTTACACCAAAGGGATTAGCTGTTGCCTGTTTGGTTTTCCTAATATGTTCCCTGAGCACCTCCGGGTGCATGGAACCTGCGCCAATCAACCCAAGACCGCCCGCATTACTAACCGCTGAGGCCAGCTCCCAGCCACTGCACCACACCATTCCACCGGAAACAATGGGGTATTTTATCTTGAATAATTTTGAAATTCGATCCATCTGTCCATTTTCTTTTTTGCAAAGGTATAAAAATGGCACCCGTTGATGCCAACATCCGATTCTGAAAACGATATTTTTGAATTCGAAACCCAGAAAATTAAATGCTGAAATGTCTATTTTTAGTTCCTGAATAAATTGTATGACTTTCGATTTTTACGACATAATACACGCCGTGATCTTTTTTCAGCTCACCGTTTTGATCACCGTCCTTTTGCTAAAAGGCTGGAAGGATGTTTCAAACCGGATTCTGGCTTTCTTTCTTTTTGCCCAAATGATGGCTTCGGTCAATGCAATCTGGTGGAACCATGCCGACTTTTTTCTATCCACATCTCCCTGGATCAGCCACCTTTCCGAGCCCTTTATCCTCTGCTGGGGACCCGCCATGTATCTGTATGTCATTTCAAGAAACAGCCTGAATTTCAAAATCACAGCAACACATTTGCTGCATTTTCTTCCAGCACTCATCATGGCTATTTATCTATTTTTCATTTTCCAACGCTTTCCGGATACACAAAAGACAGAAATGATCCAGACCGGCAGCCTGCATCCGAAATTCTTATTTGCAAACCTTTACATTCTGGTGGTTGTTCAAGTGGCCATTTACAACGTGGCGGCTACAATCTATCAGGAAAAACGGCTGAAGAATGAATTGCTGAAGAATGAACTGGGAACCGAAAAAATCAAATGGAACCGGTTCATTCTGTATGGATACTTCTTCACCTGCATCATTTACGATATTTCCCTGACAATTGTTCCCAAAGTCCTCTCCTGGGAAAATATCAAATACCTGTCGTTTCTGTTTTTTGCTGCCTATTTCACGGCAATTCTTTATAAAGCCATTGTCAGCAATATCTTTACCAAAGAAACTGCGACAAAAGCCAAACGAACGCTTTTGCTTCCCGAAAATGAACTTCAAAAAATTGTAAACAAAGCGGAATCGCTGATGGCGGCTGAAAAACCCTATCTCGATTTTGATTTTGGGTTGAAAGAACTGGCCTCGAAAATTGAAATTGGCGACCGGCTGCTATCTCAGGCAATCAACGAATGCCGGAAACAAAACATCAACGACTTCATCAACGGTTACCGGGTTGAAGAAGCCCAAAAAATTATCATTGAAAACAGCGACCCAAAGAAAACCTTTCTTGAAATTGGGTACGAATCGGGGTTCAATTCCAAAAGTTCCTTCTATCTCGCCTTCAAAAAAAATACCGGACTTACCCCCTCCGAATTTAAAAGCCACCATTTGGATAAATAAAAAGCTTCCTTTAGTATATTCCCTGAAATACAGCAAATTCATCAAGTAATCGTTCAAAAGAAAGATTTTTTACCGTTGAAAAATCAATCCAAAATCATGAAATAGGACACTCTTCCAACCCGAAATAACTTCTTTTGACACCGAAAACACAAAATTTATCGTATGAAAAAAATCTTTACTCTTCTGCTTATTGCAGCAGCAACTTTTCATGTAGGTAACACCGTAAATGCTGCTGTCCGGGATTCAAAAGAACAGCTTCCCGATTGGTCGTTCCAAACAAAAAATCTTATCTATTCAACCGTCTTTATTGACGACACATTGATTTATGCCGGAGGTTTTGATTCCACTTTTTATGCACTCAACCTGAATGGTGTTGAACAATGGCATTTCAAAACCAATTTTCCAATCAAATGCCAGGCTGTAACCGTCGATTCAATTGTCTGCTTCTCTTGCGGAAATGCGTTGTACGGCTTAAACAAAACAACCGGATTGTTGTACTGGAAACATCAGCCTGCGGAAATTGCAAGCCTCACCCCCACCCTTCAGCTTGACCCCTGGGACATGAAAGATGCTTCGCCAATCGTATCCAATGGAATAATCTACTATGGGAATGAATATGGCACTCTATTCGGCGTTAAAGCAACCGATGGTTCCGAAAAGTTCAGCTACCAAACCGAGATAAAAGCTCCCATCCGCACCAAACCGGCTATTGCAAATGATGTCATCTTTTTCGGTGACCACGAAGGATATGTTTTTGCCGTAAACATCCCGGATGGAAAACTGGTTTGGTCGATGCGCACCAATCATGGAGAGAAACCGTATGCCCAGTTTGGCGGAATTTTTGGTGATATGGTCGTCGACAACGGAAGACTCTATTTTGGCATCCGGAATTCCCTTTTCCAGGTACTCGATATCGCCACGGGAAAAATCATCTGGAAATATGAATCGGGAGGAACCTGGCTCTCCGGAACACCCGTCATTGAAGGTAATAACGTATTTGTCGGCACTTCTGACACCCATGAATTCTGTGTTTTTGACAGGGAAAACGGCAACCTCAAGTGGAAAAAAAGTGTTTCGTATGGTGTTTACAACGCTCCGTTGATGGTGGGCGACAAACTCTGCATCCTCGCCGGAGACGAACAACATCCGGCAGATGCCCATGGAGCGGGCAAAATCGTTCTTCTCGACCAAGATGGGAACATCGAAAATGCGGTCAGGTTATCGGGAAGTGTTTTCAACACACCGACGTTGAAGGATGGAAAGATCTATTTCACCTCAACCGGAGGAAGCATCAATTGCCTTTCATTGGACAAAATTACGCAAAATGCACGGGCAAGCCTGATGATGGATCAGTCACAACTGGACCTTGGAACTATAGACAAAATCAGTAGTGTCTATAAATCGATTGGTTATATCAAAAACGAGGGTACACTAGCCGACTCTATCATGGTAAGTATCGAATCGAGCGAGCTACTGTCAACCGCAATTAAACCAAATCCAGCCAGTTATTTTTTATCGGGCAACGATTCGGTATTGCTAAGAGTGCTTATCTTTCCAAAAGAACTGACCAATGGTAGCTACAAGTTCACCTTCAAAGTTGCATCGACAAAATCAAAAGATACAACATTTGAAAAAGAAATCCTCTTCACCCGGAACATTGCAACAGGAACGAGAAGCTTTTCAGACCAGACAACAAATCCGAGAATATATCCCAATCCCTGCAATAATTGGGTTACTCTGGAAACCAATGTACAACCTGCTGGTGAAATCAGTTTCGACATTATAGACCTCCAGGGAAAATTCGTTTCCCAAACGACACTGCCCAAAGGCGAAAAAAGCATCGGCTTTTCCACCGAAAATTTGGAAAGGAAAATATACCTGATCCGAATTTACAACGATGGCCTTCCAGTTTCCGAAACTCACTTTCTGAAAAAATAGCTTTATTGCAATAAACAGGAATGAGAATTGGTCGATTTGTGTACCTTGCAGCGCATTAATGAAACCAACAACAAGTTTAGTTTACCATGAAAATATTTTGTATTGGCTGGAATTACGACGAGCACATCAAAGAATTGAAAAATGAAAAACCCGATGAACCGGTTATTTTTATCAAGCCCGACACCGCAATGCTACGAAGGAACCGGCCGTTCTATATTCCATCATTTTCAAACGATCTGCATCACGAAGTTGAGCTGGTATTGAAAATTGACAAAGTTGGGAAGAACGTCTCACCAAAATTTGCATACCGTTTTTACAGTTCTGTCGGCATTGGCATCGATTTTACCGCCAGGGACCTGCAGAATCAACTGAAAGCCAAAGGACAACCCTGGGAGAAATGCAAAGCCTTTGATTACTCGGCTGCTTTCAGTGACACTTTTTTACCCATTGCCGATTTTGACAAAAACGACATTCCCTTTCACCTCGATATCAACGGAGAGACACGCCAGTTGGGCAATTCGGGACAAATGATTTTTGGCTTTGACGAGCTGATTGTCCACATTTCCAAGTATTTTTCACTAAAAACCGGCGATTTGATTTACACCGGAACACCAGCAGGTGTTGGCCCTGTCAAAATTGGCGACCGGTTACAGGCGTATATTGGCAATCAAAAGCTGATGGATTTTATGATTAAATAAATGAAATACAGCTACAAACAAGACCTTCAAGATTGAATTCTGCTTCTGGCGGTGGTTTTTTTGAGAAAAAACCAACTTTTTAACCGCGAGATTTGGCAAAAAAGATAAATGATTTATCTTTGCAACCGCTTACGAAAAACACACGGGTGTAGCTCAGTTGGTAGAGCATCGGTCTCCAAAACCGAGTGTCGGGCGTTCGAGTCGCTCCTCCCGTGCAAGCAAAAGCCGTCACAAAATGACGGCTTTTTTTATTGTTCTTTTTTCACCTTTGATTTCTACATAATCAATATACTCACTTACCCTTCTGTCAAAAATAAAAATGCATCTTTTAAAATATTGTAAAAAAATATTTTAGTAAATTTACACTCATCATCGAAACAACTTTATGGTTTTTAAATCCCGACTATTATGAAAAAGTTTCTTCTTTTTATCACAATCTTTATTGCAATAACTTCAATAAATGTTGACATCAAAGCCGAATCTCTTTCCAATGAAAAGAAAATCAGCACAGAACAATCCACACCTAATCTCATCATTTACCGTACATCAACCCCACCAACGGTGGATGGCGTTACCGACGACAAGGATCCCTGGACCGACGAATGGATACCTCTCAATACGGCAAACCCGGCCGGGACAACAAACGCTATGACCGCCAAGTTCCAGTTAATGGCTGGAGACGATGCTTTTTATGTGGCCATCAAAGTGAACGATGCAACACCTAACAGCAACGCATCCATGATTCCCAACACCTACGAAAGGGACTGCAGCGAACTCTATTTTTCTATGGACACAGTAACGGAAGAAAGTGGCGAATATAAAACCGGCACATGGCAGATCCGAACCCAGCGCGAAGGAAACCCCCTCAATGATGGGAACTCCGGGGCAAATACCTGGTCAATTGCCAGGCTGACCGGCAGCCCCGATTTTCAGGCTGTCTCAAAAAACGGGGCTACCGAATACACACAGGAACTCATCCTGCCCTATTCGGTCTTAACGGATGGGATGGATCCCGCATGGGACGAACAGTACTTCCGGTTCGACGTTGAAGTCTCGGACAATACAACCACCGCAGCAGGGGGCAGGACCCAGCAACGGTTCTGGTTTACCAACAACGACACCCAGTGGAACAACACGAAGAGTTTCGGGATCGTTAAAATCGAAGACAGTAACACGCCCAAGGCCAATGCCGGAAAAGACCAAACCGTAAGAGGCGGATCGACGATCACCCTTGATGGATCAAAATCCACAAATCCCGAGGGAACCCCATTAACCTATCAGTGGACTGCACCCGATGGGATTACGCTCAGTTCGGCTTCCGATGCCAAACCTACTTTTGTAGCACCTTATGTTGCAGACTTCACTACATATCTGTTTACGTTGACCGTAAACAATGGAATTGCTGATTCCAAAACCGATAAGGTTATAATTACTGTTCGACCGGCAAACTTACCTCCTGTTGCGAATGCTGGATCAGATCAATCAGTCCGCATTGGGAAAACCGTAACGCTCAACGGATCTGCATCTTCAGACCCAGATGGAGACACATTAACATATTTATGGACAGCACCCGAAGGAATAACATTAAGCTCGGCAACCGATGCAAGACCAACATTTGTTTCCCCCGAAGTGGAAGTAAATACCAATTATATTTTCAGTTTGGTTGTAAATGATGGAAAAGTAAATTCAGATACAGATCAGATAACCATCACTATATGGCAAGCAGACTTGCCTCCTTTTGCAAATGCGGGTACAAACCAGTGGGCTGAGGCCGGCTACAATGTGACTCTCGACGGCTCTGCATCGTATGATGCGAATGAAAAAACACTAACCTACCAATGGATCGCTCCGACAGGAATTACATTAAGTTCATCAACAGATCAAAAACCCACCTTCGTTATTCCAACAGATTCTACTGAAACCAGTTATACATTTACATTGATTGTAAACAATGGAAATGCAAACTCGACTTCCGATGAAGTAACAATTTACGTTCATGATATTACCATTAGCTCAAAGATTGTCAAGAAAACCGAGGATATACGGATTTTCCCGAATCCGGTAAACGATGGTTTCAATATCACAGGAATTTCAGGGCCAACCACCATCAAATTGTTTGACCTTACGGGCCATCTTGTGCTGTACAGGGAATGTATTTCAAACGGTTACCTTCGCGTTGCTATTTTGCCAAAAGGTATTTATTCGGCAGAAATTCAAACACCGGACAATCTGATTCGGAAAAAAATCATCAAAGAATAGAATCAATTTTAATTTTTTTATCGAAAAAGACCGAACAGAATAAGCATATTAAAACCTCTGAAACTCAAAATTTAGAGGTTTTTTTACAAGAACCCATTCTTTTAAGACTACTACGACCAACTGGCGTACACGATCTTATACGAAACTTTCCTTCCTTCCCTTGAGAAACTCTCCAACGGATTTTTGCTTCGCTGATCGGCATTTTGCAGTTGATATTGCCCTGCCCGCTTCATCCGGAAAACCAAAATAATCGAATCCTGACAAAGACTATTCTCTATGTCAAAAAAAAAACATAAATTGAATCAGGTCAAGGATAAATGAGGTAACAAAAGCGATTAAGCACAGTAAACAATTTGCGACAAATTACATTCAATATTTTGTTTAACCTAAATTGATTATTTTATGAAAAAGGTCTTTACACTAATGGCATGTTGTGTGGTATCGGTTTTTCTTTTCACAAGCTGTTTTGATCTGCTCAATGAATTATTTAACGGCAAAGATGATGAAGAGACCACCGATACTTCAACAACCAAAAAGATTCAAAACTCCGATGGGGGGAGTTTGGTCTTAAACAATTATCAGGTACAAATGATCGCGGGCACATTGCCCAATGGAGTGGATCAAAGTGTGGATCCTTCCACCACGTTATCGATTGAATTAGATGCGGAAGCACCAAAATCAATTCCGTCGTCCTACACGCTGATCAGCAAAATTGTCCGTTTTGGTCCGGAAGGTTTTGTTTTCAATTATCCGGTCAGCATCTATTTCCCTGCAAAGAATGTCAGTGATCCGACCGATTGTGCCATCCTGAAATATGACTACTTTCAGGAAGAGTGGGTTCAGGTTCCAATAACCTTAATGAAAAGCGACCCCAACTGCTTAGGCGCATCCGTCATTGAACTCGGGCTTTATGCATTGGTTGAACATGTCTCTACCTCTTCGATGAAAAGTGTCAATTCTTCTACGTCAGAAGGAGGATGCCGCATGGGAGATTTCACTTCCGGGGTATGGTACAGCCTTACGGTAAAGAGCGTCCTTTCGCTTAAATACGCGTATCAGTCCTCCTGGTATGGAGGCAACCTGGTAGGGCTTTCTGCCTCTTCAGGGACAAACTCTACAGGCGACTCACCCATTAATCCGGTACACATGAGGCTGCCTCAAGGACAATATCAGATATGGGTCAGCAAATTGGTTTGGAACCGTGTCACAGGAGGCGAATGGTGGACCTACTCGGTACCCGCTACGGTAAATA
>Ga0209098_1004632_pt1 | contig 10618 bp, 8 predicted proteins | sample AD_JPNHW1_MetaG_FD_184429 | JGI IMG/M metagenome (GOLD analysis project Ga0209098, IMG submission 184429) | Active sludge microbial communities of municipal wastewater-treating anaerobic digesters from Japan - AD_JPNHW1_MetaG (SPAdes) (version 2) | ecosystem: Engineered > Bioreactor > Anaerobic >... | reverse complement strand
CCTGGGCCTGAAGTTCGCCTTCGAGACCGCCCCCGACCCCACCTCCGATGTGGGCACCGCCGGTGCGCAGCAGTTCATCCTCGAGAAGGTTCCGCAATGGATCCACAAGTACAGCCCCAACGGCGAGAAGGTGGCTTTCTTCTGCACCAACGACGCGCACACCGAGCCCCTGATCAAGCAGATCGTCGCCAACAAGAACGCCATCTTCGTCGAGCCTGACACCGCTTCGCCGCTGATGGGCTTCCCGGGCGCGCTGGGCCTCGACCTGACGGCCGAGCGAGGCAACTTCCCCGCCATCGTCAAGAAGATCGAAGCGGCCGTGAAGGCCAAGGGCGCCACGGGCCGTCTCGGCACCTGGGCCTACAGCACCGGCTACACCCTCACGGCCGGCCTGGGCGAATTGGGCAAGCGCGTGGTCGAGAAGAAGGCCAAGGTGACCAACACCAAGGACATCTATGCCTGCCTCGGCAAGTACACCCCCGGCGCCCGCTGGAACGGGGCCTACTACACCGACATGGCCACCGGCGTGAAGGCCAAGAACGAGCTGCTGGTCTACATGGACACCTACGTGTTCGGCAAGGGCTACCTTGGTTCCACTGGCATCAAGATCCCCGAGAAGTACTACAACATCAAGAAGTAGCAGGTCGGTCATCACCCGCATCCGAAACAAGGGTCTCCATTTCCGGAGGCCCTTGTTTTTTCAGGAAGTTGCACGTCCAGGAGGAGGCTCATCCATGTTCCCAGTGAAGACCTACATCGACCGCCGCGAGGCCCTGAAGGCCCGCTTCAGCAAAGGCCTGCTGCTGTTCCTCGGCAACGAGGACAGCCCCATGAACTACACGGACAACGCCTACCATTTCCGCCAGGACAGCAGCTTCCTCTACTACTTCGGCATCGCCCAGCCCGGCTACGCGGCCGTGATCGACCTGGACGAAGGCACGACGACCGTCTTCGGCAACGACCTCACCATCGACGACATCGTCTGGACCGGAATCCTCCCCACCGTGGCCGAGCTGGCGCGACAGGGAGGCGTCACCCGGACCGCGCCGGTTTCCGAGTTGGCTCCCCGCCTCCAGAAGGCCGAGGGACGGCCCGTCCACTTCCTGCCCCCCTACCGGCCGGAACACCGGCTGAAGCTGTTCCGGCTGCTCGGGCTGCATCCCGATGAGCAGGACGCCAAGGTCTCCATGGACCTGGTCAAGGCCATCATCGACATGCGCGTCGTCAAGAGCGCCGAGGAAATCGCCGAGCTCGAGCGGGCCGTCGACATCACGGTGGACATGCACCTGGCGGCCATGCGCATGGCGAAGCCCGGCGTCACGGAAGCCGCGATCGCCGCGAAGATCACCGAGATCGCCCTCGCCGCCGGGGGCACCCACGGCTATCCGCCCATCGTGACGGTGCACGGCGAGACGCTGCACAACCACAGCCAGACGAACACCCTTCGGAGCGGGCAGATGCTCCTCGTGGACGCCGGGGCGGAGACCGCAATGGGCTACACCGGCGACCTCACCAGCACCTGCCCCGTCGACAGGACCTTCACGCCCCGCCAGCGGGAGATCTACCAGATCGTGCTGAAGGCCCATCTGGCCGCCGTCGAGGCCTGCAAGCCGGGCGTCCCCTTCCGCCAGGTCCATCTGCTCGCCTGCCGGACGATGGCCGAAGGCCTCAAGGACCTGGGACTCATGAAGGGCGACCTGGAAGCCGCGGTCGAGCAGGGCGCGCACGCCATGTTCTTCCAGTGCGGCGTCGGCCACATGATGGGGCTGGACGTGCATGACATGGAGAACCTCGGCGAGGTCTGGGTCGGCTACGAAGGCCAGCCCAAGAGCACCCAGTTCGGCCTCAAGTCGCTCCGCCTGGCGCGCCCCCTGCAGCCGGGCTTCGTGTTCACGGTGGAGCCGGGCCTCTATTTCATCCCGCAGCTCATGGACCGCTGGAAGGCCGAACGGAAATTCGTGGACTACATCGACTACGACAAGCTGGAAACCTACCGCGACTTCAGCGGGATCCGGATCGAGGAGAACCTGCTCATCACGGAAGACGGGCACCGCATTCTCGGAAAGGCGCGGCCCAGGACCATCGAAGAGGTCGAAGCGACCCATCTCGGATGACTCCTTGAAGCGGGGGACGCACACTTCAACCCTTCTTGGAATGCGCGTCGATCAAGGCTTCCAACCATGATCCACAAGGGCATCCATCTCTTCTTTTCTTATCCCTTTCATCCCTTTTATCCATGTCGAAAACAGCTTTTAAAGATCAATAAACAAGGATAAAAGGGATGAAAGGGATAAAAGCAGGCATCATTTCGAGCCAATAATAGCTTAAGCCAAGAAATTCAATAGTTATTGTGTGTTTGATTAATGAATCAGGATGAAACAAGGCTACCGGAACAGCGGCCCTTGTTCCTGGTCCAGGCCCAGGTAGTTGTAGGCGGCGTCGGTGGCGCGGCGGCCCTGCGGTGTGCGGTCCAGGAACCCGATCTGCATGAGGTAGGGCTCGACCAGGTCCTCCAGGGCGTCGCCTTCCACTTCGCCCAGGGCGGCGGCCAGGGTGCGGACGCCCACGGGCCCGCCCTTGAACTTGCCGCACAGGGCGTCGAGGTAGGCCCGGTCCAGGCCGTCCAGGCCCAGGTCGTCCACCTCGTGGAGCGCCAGGCAGGCGTCGGCGATCTCCGAGGTGATGATCCCCTTCCCCTTCACCTCAGCGTAGTCGCGGCACCGCCGCAGCAGCCGGTTCACGATGCGCGGGGTGCCGCGGGAGCGGCGGGCGATGGCCTCGGCGCCTTCGGCGACCATCTCGACGCCGAGCACGCGGGCGCTGCGGGAGCCGATGATCGCCAGCTCCCGGCGGGTGTAGTACTCCAGGCGATGGACCATGCCGAAACGGTCGTGCAGGGGCTTCGTGATGAGGCCCGCCCGCGTGGTCGCGCCCACCAGCGTGAAGGGCCGCAGGTCCACCTTCAGGGTCTGGGCGCTCGGGCCCTGGCCGATGAGGATGTCCAGCTTGCGGTCCTCCATGGCGGCGTAGAGCATCTCCTCGATGGGCGGCGCCAGGCGGTGGATCTCGTCGATGAACAGGAACTCGCCCGCCTCGAGGTTCGTCAGGATCGCGGCGAGGTCGCCCTTCTTCTCCAGCGCGGGCGCCTGGACCACCTTGCACGGGGCTCCCATCTCGTTGGCCAGCACGTGGGCCAGGGTGGTCTTCCCCAGGCCCGGAGGCCCGAAGAACAGCACGTGGTCCAGGACGTCCCCCCGCCTCTGGGCGGCCAGCAGCGCGATCTCCAGCCGGGCCTTGATCTTCTCCTGGCCGATGTACTCTCCGAGCCGCTGGGGGCGCAGGGAGTATTCGAACGCCTCCTCGCGCTCGCTGGGATCCAGATCGGGGTTCCTGAGAATGTCCATCGGGGTACATTCCCGCATGGAATCGAGGCGCATGTCCAGTGCCGCGGGGCATTCTCCAGCCCAACAAGGAATTTGAAGACTCGGGTCGTACCAGCTACCTTGGGTACTGACAAATCCTGGAACGGTCTTCCATTCCCGATCGATTTCTTCGTTTCTGCCTTGCAGAGGAGCATGTGACGGACAGGCATTCCATCTCGATCCGAGATCGCCACGGGTTCGAGCGGACGATCCCCATCAACCGCCCCCTGGTCCTGGGCCGGCAGAGCCACAGCGACATCATCCTGTCCGACAGCATGGTGAGCCGCAATCATCTGCGCGTGGAGCAGCTGGATGGCAAGTGGTGGGTGGAGGACCTGGGCAGCTCCCACGGCACCTATCTCGACGGCGCCCGGATCCAGCGGGCCGTCTGGTCCCCGGGGTCGACCCTCCGCCTGGCGGACGGCGCCTACTACCTGACGCTGAAGGCCGAGAAGGCCTTCTCGTCGGAAGTGAACCTGCAGGCCATCCTCCAGACCGCCCACCTGCTCACGGGGGAGATCGAGCTGGACGACCTGCTCGACCGGACCCTCGAACGGCTCCTGGCCATCTCCAGCACCGACCGGGGCCTCCTCATGCTCCCGGACGAGGGCGGCCGGCTGGAGGCGAAGGTCCAGCGCAACCTGGGATCCGGCATGGAGAAGGACATCCACCTGTCCATGTCCAGCGTCAGGCGGGTGTTCGAGCAGGGCGAGGCCGTCTGGATCCACAACGTCGCGGCGGACGAGGACCTGATGGCCCAGCAGTCCGTCCTGGACCTGCAGCTCAAGACCATCCTGTGCCTGCCGCTCATGGTCCAGGGGAAGTGCATCGGCGTGGTCTACCTGGACAGCCGCCGGGCCGTGACCGAGCCCGTGGACCGGGCCACCTTCGAGGCCATCGTCTCCCTGTGCGCCATCGCCATCGAGCGGACCCGGCTCTCCCAGGAGAGCCTCCGCAACCAGGTGCTCGCCACGGTGGGCCAGGTGGCGAGTTCCATCGTCCACGACTTCAAGAACGCCCTCTTCGTCGTGGCCGGCCACACCCAGATGCTCGGCGCCCAGACGGACGATCCCAAGATCCAGCACCACGTCGAGCAGATCCTGGGGGCCGTGGAGCGCCTGAGCCAGCTCAGCACGGATGTCCTGGAATATTCGAAGGTGCGGGAGCCGAAGCGCGAGGTGGTGGAGCTCGGCGCCTACCTGGAAACCCTGGTCGAGCCCTTGCGGCCCAGGGCCGACCTCCTCGGCGTCCAGATCATGTGCGAAGGCCCCGCGTGCAAGGCCAACCTGGACAAGCACCGCTTCGCGCGGGTCATCGAGAACCTGCTCGCGAACTCCCTGGACGCCATGGACGACCGGAGCACCGGGACCATCACCCTCACCTGGGAGCGGGAGTACGGAGGCGTCCGGTTCCATCTGGCGGACGACGGCAAGGGCATCCCCAGGAAGGTGATCAAGCGGATCTACGAACCCTTCTTCAGCCACGGGAAGGGGAAGGGGACGGGCCTGGGCATGGCCACGGTGAAGAAGATCATCGAGGAGCACGGGGGGACCATCGAGGTCACCAGCGAGGAAGGGATCGGCACCCAGGCGACCTTCATCATCCCGGACCAGAACAACCTGCGCGGCGCCGGCGAGGATACCGCCAACCGCCTCAAGACGCTCCAGGCGGAGGTCTCCTGATGCGGATCGGCCAGGGTTTCGACGTCCACCGCTTCGCGGCGCCCGAGGAAGGCAGGCCCCTCGTCCTGATGGGGCTGGTCGTTCCCCACGACCGCGGGCTGGCCGGGCACAGCGACGCGGACGTCATGCTCCACGCCCTCATGGACGCCCTGCTGGGCGCGGCGGGCCTGGGCGACATCGGCCAGCACTTCCCGGACACGGATCCCGCCTACAAGGGGGCGGACAGCGCGGCGCTCCTGGAGCGGGTGATGGGAAGCCTGCGGGAACGGGGCTGGCACGTGGTGAACGCCGACGTCTGCCTGGTCGGCGAGCGGCCGAAGATCGGTCCCCACCGGGAGCGGATGCGCGCACGGATCGCCCCCCTGCTGGGCATCGGAACGGACGCCTTGAACGTCAAGGCGACCACGACGGAAAAACTCGGCTTCACGGGCCGGGGCGAAGGCCTCGCGGCCCAAGCGGTGGTACTGATCGACAGGACATGATTGCCTTCCCGAAGGAGGATCGCATGCACCCTCTCGCCGGCAAGCCCGCTCCCAAGTCCATCCTTCCCGACATCCCCGCCCTCGTGAGCGCCTACTACACGGTGCGGCCCGACGCGGCCGATCCCCGGTGCGCCGTGAGCTTCGGGACCTCGGGACACCGGGGGAGTTCCCTGGGCGGTTCCTTCAACGAGGACCACCTCCTGGCCATCGTCCAGGCCATCTGCCTCCACCGGAAGCAGGCGGGAATCGGGGGCCCCCTCTTCCTCGGCAAGGACACCCACGCCCTCTCGGAGCCCGCCCAGACCACGGCCCTCGAGGTGCTGGCGGCCAACGGCATGGAGACCATGGTGGCCCGGGACGGCGCCTTCACGCCGACCCCGGCGGTCTCCCGGGCCATCCTCGCCTGGAACAGGGGACGGACGGCGGATCTCGCGGACGGCATCGTCATCACCCCCTCCCACAATCCCCCCGACAACGGCGGCATCAAGTACAACCCCCCCGACGGCGGTCCCGCCGACACGGACGTCACCGGCTGGGTGGCCGCCAAGGCCAACGAGCTGCTGCGGAACGGCAACCGGGACGTGAAGCGGATTCCCATCGCCCGCGCTCTCCGGGCCCCGTGCGTCCATCCCTTCGACTTCATCACGCCCTACGTGGAGGACCTGCAGCACGTGGTCGACCTGGAGGCCATCCGGAAGGCCGGGCTGCGCCTGGGCGCCGACGCCCTGGGCGGCTCGGGCCTGGGCTACTGGGAGCCCATCGCCGCGCGCTACGGCCTCGACATCGACCTCATCAACGGCCACTACGATCCGACCTTCGGCTTCATGTGCGTGGACAAGGACGGCCGGATCCGCATGGACTGCTCCTCCCCCCAGGCCATGGCCGGCCTGGTCGCCCTCAAGGACCGCTACGACCTCGCCTTCGGCAACGACCCCGACTTCGACCGGCACGGCATCGTCTGCCCCGGCGCGGGGCTGATGAATCCCAACCACTACCTGGCCGTCGCCGTCGACTACCTCTTCCGGACCCGCCCCGGCTGGCGGAAGGATGCCGCCATCGGCAAGACCCTCGTCAGCAGCTCCATGATCGACCGGGTGGGCGCCGCCCTGGGCCGGCGCGTGGCCGAGGTGCCGGTGGGCTTCAAGTGGTTCGTGCCGGGACTCGTGGACGGGTCCTTCGGCTTCGGGGGCGAGGAGAGCGCCGGGGCCTCCTTCCTCCGCAGGGACGGCTCGGTGTGGACCACCGACAAGGACGGGATCATCCTCGACCTCCTGGCCGCCGAGATCACCGCCGTCACGGGCAAGGACCCCGGCCGGCACTACCAGGAACTCACCGAGCGCTTCGGCGCGCCCCGCTACGAGCGCATGGACGCCCCCGCCGACGCCGCCCAGCGCGCCGTGCTCGCCAGGCTCTCGCCGGAACAGGTCGGCGCCGCGGCCCTCGCCGGGGAGCCCATCCTCGCCAAGCTCACGAAGGCCCCGGGCAACGGAGCCTCCATCGGCGGACTGAAGGTGATCACGGAAAACGGCTGGTTCGCGGCCCGACCCTCGGGCACGGAGGACGTCTACAAGATCTACGCGGAGAGCTTCAAGGGACAGGCCCACCTGGACGCCGTGAAGCGGGAGGCCCAGGAGATCGTGTCCGGGGCCTTCAAGGCCGCGGGCGTGCTCTGAGCGGCGCTCACTGACCCAGCCCGGAGGCCACCTGGGCGGCCCGCTCGATGCCGCGGGCCAGCACGCTGCGGATGCGGCCGTCCTCCAGGGCCAGGAGCCCGGCGATGGTGCAGCCCGCCGGCGTGGTGACATCGTCCTTCAGGGCGGCGGGATGGCGGCCGGTCCGGAGCACCATGTCGGCGGCGCCCACGGTCATCCGGGCAGCCAGCTCCACCGCCACCTGGCGGGGCAGGCCGCACTGGACGCCGCCTTCCGCCAGGGCCTCCAGGATCAGGAAGATGTAGGCCGGCCCGCTGGCGGAGAGGGCGGTCACCGCGTCCATGTGGTGCTCCTCCAGGTCCAGCACGGCACCCAGGGGTTCGAAGCAGCGCCGGGCCCGGTCCAGGTGCGCCTCGCCGGCGTGGGTTCCGCGCGCGAGGACGATGGTGCCCTGGCGGATGGCGCAGGGCGTGTTGGGCATGACGCGCACCACCGGCGTCCCCGCGGGCACCCGGGCCTCCAGGTACTCGAGCCCGACCCCGGCGGCGATGGAGAGCACCAGGGGCAGGTGCCCGAGCGCCCCTTCCGCCTGCAGGCCTCCCAGCAGGGCTTCCAGGTCCCGGGGCTTCACCGCCAGGAGCACCGTCTCGGCGGAACGGGCGGCCTCCGCGGGCGTCGCGGCCCAGGCCACGCCCATGGCCGCGGCCTTCGACCTGGCGAGCTTGCCCTTGTCCGCGACGATGATGTGTCCGGCCGGACAGAGCCCTGAATCGATCAGGCCCGAGGCGATGGATTGCCCCATGGTGCCGAAACCCAGGACAGCGAGAACGTGCGGCATGTTGCCTCCTGAAAACGAAAACCCCCGGACGGAAGCCGGGGGCGGATGCGAAGGATGGACGTCGCGTCAGGACGGCCACGAGCCCACACCCGCGGGACCAGGGCACGGGGCGCAAGGCAGGATGGCCGGACGGAACGTCATGATGGTTCTGATGTTAGCGGAACAGGGGGTCTCCGTGCAACGCGGATGCCCCCGGACCGGGGCGGCCAGGCACGGCCCGCGGGACTTCCCGGCGCCCTGTTTCCCCAATATCATTACAATAAAGTTAAATAATTGATCACTATCTTTACTTCCTCACGGATCTCCCCAGGCGATCCTCCGCCACCCGGCCGTCCTTCATGGCGATCCGCCCTCCGATCAGCACATGGGTGATGCCTTCCGGCGCCAGGGTGGGCGCCGAGAAGGTCGCGCGATCCTGGATCTTCTCCAGGTCGAAGACGACGATGTCGGCGTCGGCTCCCGCGTTCAGGCGCCCCTTGCGCTTCAGTTCCAGCTTCTCCGCCGGCATGGAGGTCATCATGGCGACCGCCTCGTGGAGGGTCAGCTTCCCGGTCCTGACGAACTGGGCGATGAGCCGGGGGAACGCGCCGGCGGCCCGGGGATGGCCCTGCCCCCGGTTCAGGATGCCGTCGCTGGCCAGCATGACGCTGGGGTGGCCGAGGGCCAGGTCCACGTCCCCGGGCTTCATGACGTGGCAGACGGTGATGCAGTCGGGATGGTCCCTGCGGACTTCGTCGAAGATCTCCTTCGTGCAGCGCCGCCCCTTGTACTTGCCCTCGCACAGCTCGACGACGTCGTAGCCGCACCCGTACCGGTCCATCCAGCCGTCGTCGTAGGGCGTGGAGCCGAGGTGGGTGGAGAAGGCGTAGTAGGGATAGCAGTCGCAGTCGACCCGCAGGCCGTTCATCCGGTACTCGTCGACCATCGCCAGGAAGCGCGCCATCTGGCCGAACCCCGCCATGGAGCCGATGTGCGAGACCTCCACCGGCAGCCCCAGCTCCCGGCCTGCGTCCAGCAGCTCCTTCAGCGCGCCGAAGACCGCCTCGGCGTCGTCGCGGATGTGCGCCGCGATCAGCTTGTCCTGCTTCCGGCAGACGGCGGCCGTCTCCTCCAGTTCGGCCTGGTCGATGCCAGGCGAGTAGCGGATGCCGTAGGAGACACCGAGGCAGCCGCGGTCGAGGCTTTCCGCGAGGCCGCGGGCCTCCTCCCGCCGCTGCCCGGGCGTCGCCGGCCGGTACTTGTCGGTCGCGCCCGCCTTCTGGCGGAAATAGGCCTGCCCGGCCAGCAAGGCGACGTTCACCGGTGCCCCGTCCCGGTCGACGATGTCCAGGTAGTCGCCGGGCTCGTGCTCGTTCATGCCGCAGTTCCCGCCCACGGCAGTCGTGACGCCCATCCGGAGCATGAAGTTGAAGATGGACGTCTCGATCGCGCCGTCCCCGCCCACAGGATCCTCGTGCATGTGCAGGTCGACGAATCCCGGGGCCACGATCATCCCGGCGGCGTCGATGACCTCGTCGGCCTGCGGGCGCTCCCGGGTCACGGCCGCGACCGTGCCGTCCTCGACCAGCAGGTTCAGCGGCGCCTGCACCCGGTTCGCTGGATCGACCAGCAGTCCATTCTGAATCAGCGTCCTCAAGGCAGGTCTCCTTAAATTATTAATTTAATTACTGTTTTTCAACAATTATCGAACATCGTTCCCGAGATCCAGCACGAATGCCGGAACGCTCCCTGGGAGGGACGAACGGGCCCCCATGGCGGGTGCGCGATTCGTCCTCTCGAGCATTCTACATCCCCTCCCTTGGGCGGCGGAGGCGGCGAGCCGCGCTCTTCGAACGCCCGAGGTCCTCATGGATCCGCATCTTGACAATACGTCCAGATCGGACGGATAGTATAGAATGTCGGAACCGCGTCCCCCCAGGTGGCTCGAAGCCTACGCCCCCATCGCGGAGGCCATCGCCCGCCTCTTCCATCCCTGCGCCGAGGTCGCCGTGCACGACCTGGCGGCGGACCGGATCGTGGCCCTCTGGAACCCCTTCTCCCAGCGCAAGGTGGGCGACCCGGCCCTCCTCTCGGAACTGCCCGGGGACATCGCCGATCGGGGCGTCTACGGTCCCTACGCCAAGGTGTTGCCGAACGGACGCCACCTCACCTCCATCAGCGTGGTGCTGGTCGACGCCCAGGGTGTCCGCCGGGGCCTTCTCTGCGTGAACTTCGACCGCTCGCCCTTCACGGAAGCCGCGGAAGTGCTCAAGCGCTTCGCGGCCCCGACCTCGCCGAGGCCGCCGGAACTGTTCAGCCGGGACTGGCGGGAGCAGATCGCCCTGGTGGTGGACGAGGAATGCCGGACGCGCCATCTCCGCCGCGACCGGCTCGCGCGGGAGGACCGGCTCGCCCTGCTGGAGATCCTGCACGACAAGGGCCTCTTCTCCACCCGCCAGGCCGCCAGCCACGCCGCGGCGGCCCTGGGCGTTTCCCGGGCCACGATCTACGCCATGCTCAAGGAGGTGAACCGATGAACCAGCTCCCGGATTTCCAGCTGGAG
>Ga0209098_1004631_pt1 | contig 10618 bp, 8 predicted proteins | sample AD_JPNHW1_MetaG_FD_184429 | JGI IMG/M metagenome (GOLD analysis project Ga0209098, IMG submission 184429) | Active sludge microbial communities of municipal wastewater-treating anaerobic digesters from Japan - AD_JPNHW1_MetaG (SPAdes) (version 2) | ecosystem: Engineered > Bioreactor > Anaerobic >... | reverse complement strand
CCTGGCTCAGGAACATTGTCGCCCACAAGTCTTACTTCGCGAACCCTGATTTGATGATTTGTCCGGAAAAAAAGTTTATCATCATCTTTAGCTTCCGGCCTTTTGTTCTGTGGTGCTATTGTTGTGTCCTCCCAAAAAAGTTAGTAATTAAATATTTAATGCACTCAGTTGTTCTTTTACTTCATCTTTGATTAAGCTGGCAAATTCATCGATGGTCATCGATCCTTTGTCGCCTTGTCCTTGTCTGCGCACCGATACGGTTCCTTCTTCTGCTTCCTTTTCTCCCACGATCAGCAAATATGGGATCCGTTTCAACTCGTTGTCCCGAATCTTTCTGCCAATCTTTTCGTTGCGTTCGTCAACGACGGTGCGAATATCGTAATTATTTAAAATATTTGAAACTTTTCTTGCGTAATCGTTATATTTTTCGCTGATTGATAGCACTACAACCTGTTCAGGGGTTAGCCATAACGGGAATTTACCCATGGTGTGTTCAATCAGAACAGCCACAAACCGTTCCATCGATCCAAAAGGAGCACGGTGGATCATTACCGGGCGATGACGCTGATCGTCGGCTCCAATGTATTCCAACTGGAACCGTTCCGGAAGGTTATAGTCTACCTGAATGGTGCCCAGCTGCCAGCTTCGGCCAACCGCATCTTTGATCATAAAGTCGAGTTTTGGGCCATAGAAAGCAGCTTCGCCAGTCTCGGTTACGGTTTTCAATCCTTTTTCAGCAGCCGCTTCAATAATGGCACGCTCGGCTTTTTCCCAGTTTTCATCCGAACCAATGTATTTTTGTTTGTTGTTCGGGTCACGCAATGAAATTTGTGCGGTATATTCTTTGAAATCCAGCGCTTTGAAGATGATGAAAATAATGTCGATTACTTTTTCAAACTCTTCTTTTACCTGATCGGGCGTACAGAAAAGGTGGGCATCATCCTGGGTAAAGCCGCGAACCCGGGTCAATCCATGCAACTCACCACTCATTTCGTAACGGTAAACGGTGCCAAATTCAGCGAAACGAAGAGGCAAATCCTTGTAAGAACGTGGCTTCGATTTGTAAATTTCGCAGTGGTGAGGGCAGTTCATTGGTTTTAGCATGTATTCTTCACCTTCCTGCGGGGTGGTGATTACCTGAAAGGAGTCCTTCCCGTATTTTTCGTAGTGCCCCGAAGTTTTGTAAAGATTTACATTTCCAATATGCGGTGTGATTACCTGTTGGTAACCAAATTTTTTCTGTACTTTACGAAGGAACGTTTCGAGGTTATCGCGAAGATTGGTGCCCTTCGGTAACCAGAGAGGCAAACCCATACCCACTTCCTGTGAGAAAGCGAAAAGTTCCATCTCTTTGCCAATTTTCCGGTGGTCGCGTTTTTTAGCTTCTTCCAGCAGAATGAGGTATTCTTCCAGCAGTTTCGCTTTCGGGAAGGTAACCGCATAAATGCGGGTCAACATTTTGTTTTTCTCGTTACCACGCCAGTAAGCACCTGCTACACTTAATAGTTTGATGGCTTTGATGGGTTCGGTATTGGGAATGTGCGGGCCACGGCACAAGTCGGTAAAGTTTCCTTGCTTGTATAAGGTGATGGTTCCGTCTTCCAAATCCCGGATTAGCTCCAGTTTATACTGATCGCCTTTCTCTTCGAAAAGGTTCAGCGCATCGGTCTTTGAAATTTCGGAACGGACAATATCGTTCTTCTGGCGGGCAAGTTCGAGCATTTTTTTCTCGATTGGCTCCAGCTCTTTGTCGGTAATAACTTTCCCTTCAGGAAGGTCGATGTCGTAATAAAAACCAGTCTCGATGGCCGGGCCAATTCCGAATTTGGTTCCGGGATAAAGGGCTTCGATGGCTTCGGCCATTAAGTGAGCCGATGAATGCCAGAAAGCGTGTTTGCCTTCCTTGTCGTCCCATTTGAATAACTTAACCGATGCGTTGGATGTGATAGGACGGGTAAGGTCCCATACTTCATCATTTACTGAAACTGCCAGTACTTCGGCTGCCAAACGCGGACTGATTGAATTCGCAATATCCAGTCCACTAACCTGTTGGTCATATTGTTTAATACTTCCGTCGGGAAGAGTAATATTGATCATCTTTCAAATTTTTTAACAAGGTTGCAAAGATAATTAATCTCTACTGAATACAAGGTTTTCATTAGTAAATCTTTCATTAATTAATAGATTGTTTTGAACAAAAAATATCGCTTTGGGGGATGAATGAACTCGATTGTTTATTTGATCGTTCCATTTTGTTTTTTATAAAATTCATTGAACATTCTATCGGAAATTATGTTCCCATATGTAATTTTACTAATAAAAAATTCAAAATGAAGATCGTAATATTCGGTGCCAGTGGTAAGACCGGCACACTTATGGTAAATCAAGCCCTTGAATTAGGGCATCAGGTTACATCTTATGTTCGCAGGGCGAACGCGTTGGAAATTGAACACCCTAACCTGAATGTTGTTGTTGGAAATCTGAACGATACCGAAAAGCTGAAAGAGGCCATTTCCGGAGCCGATGCCTGTCTTTCTACACTGGGAGGCTCCTCATTAACCAAACATGCACCTGAAATCATGAGTGGAATTGACAAAATCGTATCCATCATGGAGCGTGGGGGTGTTAACCGTTTTATCTATCTTTCCAGTGTTGGAGTGGGTGAAAGCCGATATTGCATGGCACAACCTGTCCGGTTTATCGTTTGCGATTTGTTGCTTCGTGTACCCTTTGCCGACCACCATGCCAATGAACAACGTCTTATGAAAAGTAAGCTTCAGTTTACGTTGGTTCGCCCTGGTGGACTAACTGACGGTCCCAAAACCGGCAACCTGAAACATGGAAGCGAGAAGACCATACTCAAGGGTAACCCGAAAATATCCCGGGCCAATGTTGCTGCATTTATGTTGGAGCAGCTAACGGACTCAACGTATGTCAATAAAGGGGTGTGGTTGTATGAATAGTTCCTGTCATAGGATATAGTAATATACCTAAGTGTTTCTTTGATATCGCATTCCATCTCTTAAAACAGAAACAACAATAATCCAGTTAAGGAAGATGAAACTCAGGCTTGGAATAGCTATTATGGCAATCAGATTGCCAATCATCAATGAAGTCGGAATAAAGAAAATGGACAGAAGGTCTACCAGCGTTAATGTAATTCCAAGGAAGTAATAGATTGGCATTGTAAAAATATGACCCAACGGAATAAAATGCAATGCAACAATAAGAATGCAAACAGGAACAATATATTGAAAACAATGGAATTTCAACAGTGAGAATGTGGCAATATTTAATGCAGCAATTTCAATCGCCAGAATGATTAAGAACCATTTTTTGATAAACCGTCCCCTTTTGATTCCATCCTCAGTTTTTTCTTCAGGTAACTTAAATGCGAAACGTAACATTTTGATAATTATGGTTAGTAAAATGGCTGTAATTAAAAGAATTAATAGTCCGATGCTGATTGCCGGAAGGATCGATAATTTGGCAAAGTAAAGATCGAGAAAAGCAAAGAAGAAAGTGATTGAAATAATCCAAATCATTCCCTCTGATCTTCCAATTTGTGCTGGACGACTTTGATGGATTGTATTTGTATTCATTGAATTAAAGATAGTAATAAATATTCTAATTTATTACTATTTGGCCACGTAATCACGTCTCTTTTAGTAACTGATAACATTTTGCCGGGATAAAAACAAATATAGGATGCAACGCGAAAATTTCTCGGCCAATGTTGCTGCATTTATGTTGAAGCAGCTAATGGATCAACGTATATCAATAAAGGGGCGTGGTTGTATGAATAACCCGAAAGTGTTGAAAAAAAGCATTTCAGGAGATTCAGAAAGTTGATCAACGTATTTTTGTGGTTTACAGCGTTACCCCAGTTTTGAAGATTGCAATCTCTTTGAAACCACTCAACTCATGTTTTAATTTCTTGCCATTTGCAACTTCGATAACATATTGGATAAACTCTTCGAGAAGTTCGTCCATGTTTTTGTTTTCGAGAAGCTGGCCGGCATTGAAATCAATCCAGTTGTTCTTTTTGTTGAAAAGGGCCGAATTGGTTGATATTTTCATGGTAGGGACGAAGCTTCCAAACGGAGTGCCTCGCCCGGTAGTGAAAAGCACCATCTGACAACCGCTGAAGCCCAGTGCCGATGCGGCAACCAAGTCGTTCCCCGGTGCTGAAAGCAGGTTTAGTCCCCGTTTTTTGATGCGCTGTGCATATTCCAGCACGTCGACAACCGTGGCTGAACCACCTTTCTGTGTGCATCCCAGCGATTTATCTTCCAGCGTAGAAATGCCTCCCTGCTTGTTTCCCGGTGAAGGATTTTCATATACCGGCAGATTATGCTGAAGGTAGTAATCCTTGAAATCGTTGATCAGCTTCACGGTTTTCTCAAATACCTCTTTGTCGATGGCTCGATCCATCAGCAACGTTTCGGCGCCAAACATCTCGGGAACTTCGGTGAGGATGGTTGTTCCGCCCTGAGTAACCAAAAAGTCGGAGAATGCTCCCACCAGCGGGTTGGCCGTGATGCCCGAAAAGCCATCGGAACCACCACATTTCAGACCTATTTTCAGCTCCGAAAGGGGAAGAGTTTCCCGTTTGTCGGTGCGCATGATTTCGTAGATTTCTTTCAGTTGTTGCAGCCCGGTTTCTACTTCATCGTCCACCTCCTGTGCCACCAGATAGCGAACCCGCTGAGGGTCAAAATCCCCAATAAACTTCTTTAACTGTTCAATCTGGTTGTTTTCGCATCCCAGACCAAGCACCAAAACACCTCCGGCATTGGGATGATTAATTAGATCGGCCAGTGCTTTCTGGGTGTTTACGTGGTCGTCGCCCAATTGCGAGCACCCGTAGTTGTGTTTGAAAACTTCCACACCGTCGATGTCGGTTGGGTTTACTTCCTGTTTAAAGCGGTCGATAATTTGCTGAGCTTGTCCATTGACACACCCAACGGTTGGCACCAGCCACAGTTCGTTGCGGATTCCTGTGTCGCCATTTCTCCGTTTGTATCCTTCAAATGTCAGTTGCTGTTTTCCATAGCGTAACTGGTTCAATTTCTGGTTGAATGAATAAACCAGGTTTCCCGACAGATTTGTTTTCAGGTTGTGGGCATGTACGTGAATCCCTGGCTCAATTCGTTCGGTTGCATGGCCTATGGGAGCTCCGTATTTGATTACGTTGGCATCTTTTTCGATTGTTGTGAGCGAAACTTTGTGTCCAACAGGGATATCCTGCTTTATCCGGATTTTTGTTCCTTCAACCAGGATCTCTTCGTTGATTGCTCCTGCTTCGAGGCAGACTGCCACATTATCCGATGGATTTATTTTGATGAATTTTGCCATTGTCAGGTTTTCAGCTGTTCGACGATGAAAAATAGCTATTTTCTACGACATTTTCATCAGTGGATTGTTCTTGTTTAGTACCGATTTTACGGCTCTTTTCATTCCAACCTGTTCAATCAGGAAAAGATAGGAAGAAACCGAGATGGTCAGATTGGGTATTTTGTTCAGGTCTTGTTTCCAAACTTTTTCAAGGCCCAAAACTTTCTCTGTTAATTGGTAAATTGAAATTGGACGTCCGTCGCACTGAGACCATGCTTCTTTGTAGAAATCAATGATCCACTGGTCGTCCTGAACCTTATAAACACCATCTTCCGATTCTCCTTTGAAATAGGCAATCATGGCTGCCAGCGAGAATACCATCTTTTGCGGCAGCATGTGGTGGGTCTCGTAGTATTCGAGCAGGGTAGGGAGGTTTCGGGTTTCCCATTTCGACATGGCATTCAGTGCAATGCTTTGCCACAGATGCCTGATATAGGGGTTCCGGAACCGTTCCAGTATTTTATCGGCAAACGATTTCAATTCATTTTCGGTTCCGTCGAGAACCGGCAAAACCTCGTCGTAAACCAAATCTTTCATGAAAGTGCCTACTTCGAGGTTTTCGAAGGCTTCGCGTACGGTTTCCAGCCCGCTCAGATAAGATACGGCATAACTTCCGGTGTGGCAGCCATTCAATACCTGAACTTTCCGCTCGCGGTATTTGGTCAGGTCTTTTACAAATTTAACATCGAGACCGGCTTTTTCGGCAGGAAATTCTTTGTGAACCCATTCAGGGCCTTCAATGACCCAGAAGTGGAAATATTCGCCAACCACGACCAGATTGTCTTCGTATCCAAGTTCTTCCTGAATTTGTTTGATTTCATCTTTTGGAAAACCGGGCACAATACGGTCGACCAGTGTGTTGCAAAAACAGCAGGCTTCGTTGACCCATTGAATAAACTCTTCTTCCAGTTTCCAGTTTTTGGCATGTTGAAGGACAAATTTCCGGAGAGTTTCCCCGTTTTTGTCGATCAGTTCACAGGCAAAAAAGATCAACCCTTTCGATTGGTCCCCGTTGAAAGCTTTGTAGCGTTTGTAAAGCATTGCTGTAACCTTTCCGGGAAATGAATTCTGAAGTTGCATCTCGGGACGGTCGTTTTCATCCCAACTGATGCCAGCTTCCGTTGTGTTCGAAATCACAAAACGGAGGTCGGGGTTCAGGATCGATTCTTCGTAAGCACTGAATTCGGTATATGGGTTGATCCCTTTGTTGATGCAATCGACCAGGGTATATTCCTTTACCGGTTTCCCGTTTTTAATACCTTTCAGGTAAACGTGGTACAAACCATCCTGTTCGTTCAGTTTGTCAATCATTCCGGTTGCCAATGGCTGAACGACATCCACGCCACTGTTAAAACCGATTTCATGGTTCATTTTGTTGACAATCCAATCGGCAAAAGCCCGAAGAAAGTTTCCTTCTCCAAATTGCAAGATTCGTGTCGGATAGTTCGGTAAAGAAGTTGTTGTACGATTCAGTTTCATTTTATCTTTTTTAAGCGGTCTACTTTAATTAATGATCAATGCTTTTCGGTGCATTTTCGTTGCGCAAAAATATTTGAGTTGCCCAAACTCTCACTTTTTCGAATGTTAAATTTATAATAACTTGATATACAACATTGTTGTTTTAGTGCAAACGTTTGCCTTAATTCCAATAATTCAACGATTTGTGAGGATGCTGTTATGTTCCGTTCAATTTTTGGCTGCTTAGCAATTTCTTAACGTTCAGAACGAGATAAATGTTCGATGAAAAGGGAACGCAGATGGCACGGATCGTTGAACGCTGTTGAACACTGATTTTCCAGCTGTTCGATTTTAGATACTCGGTAACAGGCAAAAAAAAGACCGTCGAATGGGTTCAACGGTCCGATATTGATAAAAGAATCCTTTTTTAACGATGAAATAATGATCAGATTTTCATGTTCATTACGTCGCGTACTTCGTCGAGGGTGGAAATGGCAACTTCGCGTGCGCTTTGTACGCCGTTTCTCAGTACCTGATGGATATAGTCCATGTTCGATTCGAGCTGTGCCCGGCGTGCACGGAACGGACGCAGGTATTCGTTGATCGATTCAGTTAGCACCCGTTTCAACTGTCCGCCACCGCCTTCGCCAATTTCGGCAGCAATCTCTTCGGGCGTGCGGCCTGTGCAAAGCGAGATCAGCATTAGTAAATTCGAGACTTCCGGGCGATTTGTCGGATCGTAGGTGATGAGACGTTCTGAGTCGGTTTTGGCCTTCTTGATCAGGTTGGCGGTTTCGTCTTCGGTTGCGCTGAGCATGATGGCATTGTTGCGGCTCTTGCTCATTTTCTGGGAACCGTCGAGCCCCAGGATTACCGGCGACTTGCTGAGTAGTGGTTGTGGCTCGGGAAAGACCGGCTTGCTGGCAGCAAAACGTTCGTTGAACCGGCGGGCAATAACCCGGGTTAGTTCAAGGTGCGGAAGCTGGTCTTTACCAACCGGAACGACATTCCCTTTACAGAACAGGATGTCGGCAGCCTGATGCACCGGGTAGGTGTACATTCCGGCATTGATCCTTTTTTGTCCCGATGCCTGGATTTCCTCTTTGACCGTAGGATTACGGTCGAGTTCGGCATTGGTGACCAGTGTGAGAAATGGCAACAAAAGCTGGTTCAGCTCGGGAACATGGCTGTGTGGAAAAATAACGGTTTTGCTTGTTTCCGCATCCAGTCCAACCGACAGGTAGTCGAGTGTGAGCTGTAAAATATTTTGGGAGATCGATTCAAAAGTATCCCGGTCGGTTAAAACCTGATAGTCGGCAATAACGATGTAGGTTTGAACGCCAAGGTTCTGCAACCGTACCCGGTTTTGTAGCGATCCGAAAAGGTGCCCTATGTGAAGCCTCCCGGTTGGACGGTCACCGGTAAGAACCCGGTATTTTCCGGGGTTTTTGATTAAGTCTTCTTCCAACTGATTGCTCCTTTTTAGGGTTGCTTCAAACGTTCCGTAATCGATACTTTCTTCGTTCTTCATTTCGTCTTGTATAAAGTTTCCTGCGTTAACGTAAATTCATCCGTTTTGGATCGGACCGGCCAAAATTAATCCGAAAGCTATTTGGGAACAAATTAAGAGGCAATAATCTTTTACTTCGGGAACATTTTTTTCAGAAACATTTATCTTTATTGGTTTAATTGAAATAACTGAAGTGATGAGAAAAAATTGGAAGGCAGATGGTAAAACGGTATTGTTTTTATTGTTATTTCTTAGTTTATCTGTTTTATTGTTGGCAAAACCTGCTTTTGGTGTTCTGCCTGAAGTGACATTTTTTCCTGCGTCAGGGGCTCTGAATGTAAATCCCGATACCCATCTGGAGCTTACTTTTCCGGCATCTCCTGTGTTGGGGGCGAAAGGTCAAATCAGGGTTTACGATGCGGCCGATAACCGGTTGGTCGATCTGCTCGATCTGAGTATCCCGGCTGGCCCAACCACCGGCGATACGACCAAAAATGCAACCTATACTCCTGTACCTTACCAATATGTTTCCGGAAAGTTTACCAATGCCAATACCAAACCAGGAACGCCTTCGGGGGTAGCTCTTCCTACGTCGGACAAGTATCAGTTGACCATCATTGGTGGTTTTACCGATGGTTTTCATTTTTATCCGGTCATTGTTCATGGGAATACAGCCACTATTTACCTGCACAACAACCTGCTGGAGTATGGCAAAAGCTATTACGTGCAGATCGATCCGGGTGTTTTGAGTCTCAATGATGGCTCTTTCACCGGAATTCAGGGGAAAGACTGGTCGTTTGCCACCAAAAAAGTTGTCCCCAATCTCCTTTCCAACTGTTTTGTGGTCAACGCCGACGGAACGGGTGATTTCAATACGGTACAGGGCGCCCTTGATTTTGTTCCCGATAACAATTCCAACCGGGTAACCATTTTTGTGAAGAAAGGGGTTTACGAAGAGATTGTTTACTTCAGAAATAAAAACAACATCACCATTCTGGGCGAAAGCCGCGAAGGCACGGTGGTCCGGTATGCGAACAACGAGGTGTTTAATCCTCATCCGGTGAATGTAAAAACGAATGAAATGGCCGGAACTTTTCCTTCGCGCAGGGCTGCTTTTGCTGCCGATCATTGCCGTGGAATCCATCTGGTGAACATGACCATCGAAACCACCGCCAAAGGGCAGGCCGAAGGGTTGTTGCTGAACGGTGAAGAGAACATGGTCAGTCACGTAACCATTATTGGCTCGGGCGATGCGTTGCAAACCAACGGTTCGGCTTACTTTACCGATTGCCTCATTGTTGGCGACGGCGACACGGTGCTGGGGCGCGGACCGGCTTATTTCAACCGTTGCGAGTTACGTTCGTATGGTGCTTTTATGTGGATCCGCAACACCGGTGTTAATCACGGGAATGTGTTTGTAGGTTGTAAATTCATCGCGATGGGAGAGGGGGAAACCGAAATTGCCCGTTGCCCCACCAATCGTGGCAAGAATTATCCCTATTGCGAAGCCGTACTGATCGATTGTTCCCTCTCGGGGATTATTCCCAAAGGGTGGGGCGAGGTTGGCGGCGAAACTGCAACTATTCATTACTGGGAATACAACAGCACCAATCTTAGTGACGGAAAACCGGTGGATACCAGTCGTCGCCACCTCGCATCGCGGCAACTGACGATGGAAAAAGACTCGGCAATTGTTGCCAGTTACCGAAATCCTTCGTTTGTGCTGGGAGGCTGGATGCCCGATCAGAACCTGCTTGAATTATATGAATCGAAAATAAAAATCATGGAGATGGAAAGGAAAAGTGAAGCTCCCGTGGGAACCATTCTTACCCGCCTGTCCGACGGCGTATTTGTTCATGTCAACCAGGCCTATGCCGATATTCATGGCTACCGGGTAGATGAAATGATTGGCCAGTCAGTATTCAGTTTGAACACCTGGTATGTGCCTGAACAGCGTAAAGCGGTGATTGATGAATTGCAGAAAAATGGCTCTTTTTACAACATGCCCATCAAGGCCAGAAAGAAGGATGGTATTCCGGTCGATTGCCTGCTTTCGGGTGAACTGATTGTGATGGATGGTGTAAAATATTGTTTGGGGCTGATAGAGAGGGTGCAATAGAAATAAAAAGAGGCTGTCCAAAAAGTATTTTGTAGTTTTCCCGCACTTTCAAATTGAAATAAACAGCCCGAAGGGCTAGATTAATTGAGCCCAAGGCAACGCCTTGGGATTGATATAAAAAAGCAAATGGCGGG
>Ga0209098_1004629_pt1 | contig 10620 bp, 8 predicted proteins | sample AD_JPNHW1_MetaG_FD_184429 | JGI IMG/M metagenome (GOLD analysis project Ga0209098, IMG submission 184429) | Active sludge microbial communities of municipal wastewater-treating anaerobic digesters from Japan - AD_JPNHW1_MetaG (SPAdes) (version 2) | ecosystem: Engineered > Bioreactor > Anaerobic >... | reverse complement strand
GTTCGAGTCCATGAGCGCGAACTTCTCGAGCTCGCTTTCCACGGTTTCCTTGATCTCGCCCTCGAACTTGAACGAATCGACCTTCTCCTTGAACTTCTGGTAATCGGAGGTCTTCGCGTCGGTCGTGATGCCGAGCTCCTCCTTGATCGTCTTGAGCTCCTCGCGGAGAAAATACTCGCGTTGGTTCTTCTCGATGCGCCCGTTGATCTCGGTCTGAATCTTCTTCTGGACGCGCAGGAGTTCCTGCTCCTTCTTGATGAACACGAGCACCTGCTCCATGCGCTGGCGCACGTTCTGAATCTCGAGGATCCGCTGCTGGTCGGCCTTATCGATGTTCAGGATGCTCGCGATGAAGTCCGCGATCTTCCCGGGCTGATCGATGTTGATCATGTTGAGGCGCATCTCCTCGGAGAAAAGGGGATTGTTCTCCGAGACCTCCTTCATCTCGCCGATGAGCGCGCGCGTGAGCGCCTTGACCTCGAAGGTATCGGCATCCTCGTCCTCGAGGTAGTCGACGATGGCGATCATCGGGTTACGGTCGTTGACGGTCTTGCGCACGCGGTACCGCTTCAGGGTCGAGATGAAGACGTTGACGCCTCCGTCGGGGAGGTTGATCTTCTTGATGATGCGCGCGACGGTTCCGACCTGGCAGAGGTCAGCCACGGTCGTCTGCTCGCTTTCCGCGTTGAGCATCGAGATCCCGATAAAGCCGTCGCCCGAATAGGCTTCCTCGACGACCTTCACGTCGTCGGGATTGTTGATCATCACGGGCGTGAAGATTCCGGGAAATATAGGGCGCCCCATAAGGGGAATAAGGAAAAGCTTATTTGGCAATAATTGTTCGATCGGTACTATTGTTTGTTCAACCATACGGTAAATATCACCAAAAAACGGGTAAAAGTCAAACCTCTAAACGCGCGCGGAAAATTGCCCCTCGCCGCCGTTTCGTGCTACAATGGGCCCATGGAAAACGATACCGCGCAAGGATATGTCCGGCCAAGCTGGGACGAGTATTTTATGGAAGTGTGCCGCGCGATCGCGAAACGCGCGACCTGCGACCGGGGGCGCTCGGGATGCGTCATCGCCCGCGACCACCAGATCCTCGTGACCGGCTACGTCGGCTCGCCGACGGGACTCCCCCACTGCGACGAGGTCGGCCATCTATTCAAGCAAGTCCGCCACGAGGACGGCTCCGTCACCGAGCACTGCACGCGAACCGTCCACGCCGAGCAAAACGCCATCTGCCAGGCAGCCCGGCGCGGCATCCCGATCGAGGGCGCGACGCTCTATTGCCGCATGACCCCGTGCCGAACCTGCGCCATGCTCATCATCAACTGCGGGATAACCCGCGTCGTCGCCGAGCGGCGCTACCATGACGCGGCGGACACCGTCGCGATGTTCCGCCAGGCCGGCGTCACCCTCGAGCACGTCATCGACGAGGTCGAGCGGTACGACCGCCAATAACGCCCGTTTGCACCATAAAAAAACGCGCGTTCGCATCGGCGAAACGCGCGCGTTAACTCACCCGTGATTTTCCGAAATGCCCCGCCTTAGCGGAGGTTCGCGACGATCCATTCCCGGAATTTATCGTAGTCGGCCGTCATCCGCTCCGAGCGGTCAGGGAGCGCGAGCACCTTCTCGAGCCGCTCCGGGATCGACGGGTCGCGCCCGGTGGCGGCCTTGACGGTCTCGCCGAACTTCGCCGGGTGAGCGGTCTCGAGGATCATTCCGATGCATTTCTTATCCGCGCAGTCGCGCGCCCACTCAGGCGCGTTCTTCGCCTTGCCGCGAAGTCCGGGCTTGTCCGCCGGAAGAGCCTTCCCGGAAAGGAGGTTCGCCATCCCGCCCGAGCGCGTATCATCCCACGCCTTCCAGGCGACGGCCCCGTGCGGGTCGATGATGTAGCCGGTCCGCGCGTGGCAGGACTTGATCGCTTCCATCGTCCCCGCGTCGTCGAGCCAGTAACCCGCGATCAGGCGGCGGGCCTCATCGACCGAGTACATCGCCTGCATGCGCTCGTAATTGCTCGGTGCCCCGACGTCCATCGCGTTCGAAAGGGTCGCGACCGACGCGCGCGCCTTGTACTCGCCCGTCTCGAGCCAATCGGGGATCGTCCGGTTCGAGTTCGTCGCCGCGATGAACCCGCGGATCGGCGCGCCCATCTTCCGCGCCATGAGCCCGGAGGTCAGGTTTCCGAAATTGCCCGACGGCACCGTCACGATGAGCGACGGGTTCTCGATCTTCGAATCGTAGGGCCCGCGCTCGCGGATGATGAGCGAGCCGTAGATATAGTAGAACGACTGCGGCAAGAGCCTGGAGATATTGATCGAGTTCGCCGAGGAAAGCCTGAGCTTCCCGCGGAGCTTCTCGTCGGTAAAGGCCGTCTTCACGAGCTTCTGGCAATCGTCGAAGGTGCCCGAAACCGACAGCGCCCGCACGTTCCCGTCGAAGGTCGAAAGCTGCTTTTCCTGGAGCTTCGAGATCTTCCCCTCGGGATATAGGATCGTCACGTCGATGCCCGGCACGCCGTAGAAGGCGCTTCCGACCGCGCTCCCCGTATCGCCCGAGGTCGCGACGAGAATGTGAAGCGGCTTATCCTCGCCGCGGTTGAAATACGACATCATCCGAGCCATAAAGCGCGCGCCGAAATCCTTGAACGCGCACGTCGGCCCGTGGAAAAGCTCGAGCACGTAGGTACTCGGGTCGATGGGCGCGACCGGCGCGGTGAACGGATACGCGTCGGCGATGATCCCCATCAAGTCGGCGTCGGGCACCTCGCCCGAAACGAAGGGCTTCGCCGCCTCGAACGCAATATCGCGAAACGACGGCACCGGGTTGCGAAAAAGGAACGAGCGCGGCAACTCCGGAATCTCGAGGGGAATATACAAACCGCCCGTAACGGGGTCCATCCCCTGCAGCACGGCCGTCTTAAACGAAACCTGTCGGGACGCATCCCGCGTATCGCGATATTTCATGGGAAACACTATAGCACAGAAGGGGGCCCAGCGCAAAGGAGGCCGGATCGGGTTTCCGGGACGAGAGTCGACGGGTGCTTCAATCGCACAGGACCAATAGTTTCTTTCCAGTCGAATCGTCCCGGAAGACCGCGATCCGGCTCTCTCCAAAGGACTCATCATACTGCGCTCTTTACGCGGGGTCCCCTCGCTCCAACCGGCCGGGAGTTTCTCTCGTCGCGACGGCATCGCTCGAAGCCCGGCCGTTTTCCGCTACCCCCCGGTCCTTATTCGCGCGTCGCTTCGTCTCGGGCCACCCGTGCAAACGCGTACGCGTATATGCTATACTTTATCGCATGGAACCAATCAATCGATATCTCGACGCGGCGATCCTCAAGCCCGAACTCACCGAGGCGGAGGCGAAGGCCGCGATAACGGAAAGCATCAAGTGGAAGACGAAAACCGTCTGCGTCAGGCCCTGTGACATCGCGCTCGCGAAAGGCATGACGCGCGGCACCGACACGGGGGTGAGCTGCGTGCTCGCCTTCCCCCACGGCTCGACGACGACCGCGGTCAAGGCATTCGAGGCCGCCGAATACGCCGCCCTCGGCGCCGACGAGATCGACATGGTCGCGAACTTCGGCCGCATCCGCTCGGGCGACTGGGACTACGTCGAGCGCGACATCCGCGCGGTTGCCGAGGTATGCGCCGCCAAGGGCATCGCGCTCAAGGTCATCTTCGAGACCTGCTACCTCACCACCGCCGAGATCGCGCGCACGACCGAGATCTGCGCCAAGATCGGCGTCGCCTTCGTGAAAACCTCCACGGGCTTCGCCTCAGGCGGCGCCACCGTCGAGGCGGTCCGCATCATGCTCGACGCCGCGAAGGGTCGCGTAAAGGTAAAGCCCTCCGGCGGCATCCGCGACGCGAAAACCGCCGAGGAATACATCCGCATGGGCGCCGAGCGCCTCGGCACCAACTACACCGCGAGCGAGGCCCTCGTCACGGGCAGCGCGTCCTCAGGCCAAAAGACCGGCTACTGACGTTCGCGCGCTATCCTCTGACGGTCGCGTGCTTTCCCCTACCGATCGCCCGAGTATCGTTTATATTTTTCTGCAGGAATCCCGCTCGATGAGCCGCGCGGGAATGTAGACCGTATCGGGCGTCGGCTCGCCCGCGAGTTTTTTGAGGAGCAGGTCGGCGCTCGTCGCGCCGATCGCCTCGCAGTTCTGCCATATCGTCGTAAGCCGCGGATTGAGGTACTCGTCGAGCTCGTCGCCGTCAAACCCGACGATCGATACGTCTCCGGGAATCGTGAGTCCCGCGCCGATGAGCGCCTTCATGGCGCCGCACGCTAGCGTGTCGTTCGACGCGAATATGGCGGTAAAGTCCCGTCGCCGCGAGAGGAGCCGCTTCGTCGCCTCGTACCCCGCTTCCGAGTGCCAAAAAAGGCATTCCTCCACGAGCACCGGGTCGAACTCAATCCCGTTTTTCGCCAGGCACGCCTGATACCCTTTCAGCCGCTCGTACGCCGCCGGCGCGCTCGGCCGTTGCGGTCCCGAAACGTACGCGATCTTCCGGTGCCCCAAATCCACGAGGTACTGCGTCGCCTCGAAAGCGCCCTTCGCGTTCTCGGTCACGACCGTGCTGATTCCCGGTATCGGCTCGTTCGCCGACACGCACGGCCGCCCGCAGTCGATCAACCGCGCAACCTCCTCGTCACCCGGCACAGGGTTCATGATGAGGATGCCGTCGACGTTCCGATACGCGCAGTGCTCGAGATAGGTCATCTGCCTGGCTCCGAGCGTCCGCGAAAGGAACAGGAGATCATACCCCGCGTTCTCGATCACCTTCCGAAAGCTATTGAGGATATCGCTGAAGAGGGGATGCTTAAAGCCCTTGAGCATATAGTAATCCTCGTAGATTACGCCCACGAGGTGCGACCGACTCGTGCTCAAGGATCGCGCGGTCATGTTCGGGGTATACCCCATCTCCTTGGCGGCCTTCAGGATCAGCGCCCGCGTCGCGTCGCGTAAGCCTCCCGTTCCGTTCAGCGCCTTTGAGACCGTGGGCGGCGAAAACCCCGTTTTTTCCGCGATATCGTAAATCGTTACCATCGACCGCTTCTTCGTCGCGATGCGCCTCGCGCGGGCTTGTCATACAGCAAGCCGCCGGCAAACCGCGGAACAATAAAAAAGCCAAGGTCTCGCTTGCGAAAAACCTTGGCCCCAATACCAATATCGTAAATAAAAACCGGTGCGCCTGGCTTCCGCGCGGAGACTTTCCTCGCGGCGCCAAACCGACTCAGGCGGGTAACCCGAGCCTTTATACCTTATTCCTTAACGCCACCCATGGTAATACCAGAGATGATGAACCGCGACATGAACGCGTAGAATATGATGATCGGAACGAGCGATACCGCGATACCAAGGTAGATTCCACCGTACTCGGTGCGGTAGATATCTCCGCGGAGCATCTGTACGAGCATCGGGAGGGTATACTTCTTCGTGTTCGATATAAGTACGAACGGGGTAAAGAAGTTGTTCCACGAACCGACGAACGAGAAGATCGACTGAGCGGCAACCGCCGGGGTAATGATCGGCAGGATGATCGTGTTGAAGGTGCGGAACTCGCCCGCGCCGTCGATACGCGCCGCGTCGACAAGCTCCATCGACAGCACCGACTGGAGATACTGCCTGAGGAACAGGACGGTACCGGCCGAGGCGATCGTCGGAACGATTAGCGGTATGTAGTTATTGAGCAGGTGCAGCTTCGCGACGAACTGGTAAAAACCGATAAAGGACAGCGACGAAGGAAGCATCATGATGATCAAGATCGCTCCCCACAGGGCGCGCTTTCCCTTAAAGGTATATACATGGAGGCCGTACGCGGTCATCGCGGAGAAATAGACGCCGAAGAGCGTCATCATCACCGCGAGATACGCGCTGTTGAAAAATCCCTGGGTAATCTGGAACGACCGACTCGTAAGCGCGTGCCAGTTATACGCGGCGTTCGTGCCGGGGATCAGCGAGATTCCGGCATTGATCTGCGCGTTCGTGCGGGTCGCGTTAATGAGCAGCAGATAAATCGGAACGATCGCGATGAGCACAAGCAAAACCATGAATATGTAGATAAAGAAACGCTTTACGTTCAGGGCGCTGTTTGCTGATTTCATTTCGTACCTCCCACGTGTTTTTTCTTGAGGTCACTTCGATCCTGCAGGAAGAAGAAGATGATAAGGGACAGAATAATCGTTATCAAGAAGACGCCGATAGAAATCGCCGCCGCGTACGCATAGTCGTTTCGTCCCTGGAATGCCATGTTATACATATACACGATGGAAGTTCGAATCTTGAAGTCCGGCGCGCCGCGCATATCGGTGAGGAGGAACGGGATATCGAACATCTGCATACCACCGATCATCGAGGTCACGAGGATGTAAAGCATCATCGGCCGAAGCATCGGGAGGGTAATGTACCAGGTGGTCTGGCGGCTATTCGCGCCGTCGACGACCGCGGACTCATAAAGCGATGCGGAGATACTGGTGATTCCCGCCATCAACATGATGATGGTATTACCGTACCACATCCACCACTGGATGAACGCGACGATTCCGCGCGTCATGGTAACGTCGCGGAAGAAGTTAAACGCCTGCTGCACCTGTTGACCGTCGATTACGCCCGTATGGTAAATCCCGAGTGTCTCGTTCAAAAATTGATTAACCGGTCCACCTGGATAGCCAAAAAGGCTGCGGAAGAGCAGCGCGACGGAAGCGGCGGTTAACAAGTTAGGCATATAGACAACGGCCCTAAAGAAGCCTTTGCATTTCAGTTTTAGGCGGATATCAGAAAGCCATATGGAAAGCAAGAGTGCGATACCGAGCTGAGGGAAAAAGTTCCAACCCCAGATAATAAAGGTATTACCGACTGCGCCCCAAAAATACTGATCAGAAACCAATTTGACAAAGTTATCTAATCCGGAAAACTTGAAATCAACCCGTAATCCCCTCAGATCGGTGAACGCGAGCATGAAGGTGTAAAACGTTGGATACAAGTTAAATAGTAAAAATACAAGAACAAAAGGAAGAACAAAAAAGTAACCCCACCGATTTATCCGGGTTTCGTTGCCTATCGTCTTTTGTTTCATCGGTTTTCCCCTTTACGAATATTTTGATAAAAAAAGGTGCGGATCAGGTTTGAACCATTTCCGCACCTTTTCTTACAAGCCGTTACTCAAATTCGATTAGAAACCGAGCTGGGCGTTAACCTGGCTCTTGAAATCTTCAATCGCCTTGTCTTTGGTCTTCTCACCGTTCATGTAAGCGGTGACGGCTTCGTTAAAGAGGCCCTCAATCGCCTGGTCAGATCCCTGCATGAGCTTACCATTGACGCTCGCGGCCATGGTCGCGAAAGCGGCATAGTGGTTCTGTCCACCAAGGAAGGGCTCGGAGTAGGTGTCTTTGATCTTCGCAACAACGGTGTTGTTGGAAACGTAGTCACCAGTGTCCTTGGCCCAGGCCTCGAGGAAGGTGTCGTCGGTCGTTACGTACTTGATGAAGTCCTTGGCGGCGACGGGGTTCTTGGTTCCCTTATAAGCGGCAACCCAGGTACCACCCCAGCTGTAACCAGCCGGTCCGGGGCACATAGCCCAGTCTCCGGAGGTATCAGGAGCGTTGGTCTTGAGAACGTAGTGGAGACCCCAGGTCGGGAGGAAATAGGAGAAGACTTCGACGTCAGCTCCCTTCTCGTCCTTAAGGGTGCCCTTCATACCGGCAAACCAACCCTCAGACCACTGACCCTGGCGGCCTTCATAGCCTTTGTCCTTGAGGGTCTTGCAGATGTCCATGTAGGAAAGCATAGCGGGATCGACGTTGAGCTTGCCATCGACGACCCACGGAGCCTTGCGAGCGCCCTTGAAGGGCATGAAGAGGTCGCCAGTCGCGGAAACGACTACGCACTTGCCTTTCGACTTGTCCTTAAGGAGGGCAGCGGTCTCGAGGAACTTGTTGAGGTCAGTGAAGTTCTTCTGGACTTCGGCGGGATCGTCGGTTCCAAGATACTTCTTCGCGAGGCTGCGGCGATAGAACAGGGCACCGGGGGTTCCCTGCCAGGAAAGGCCGTAGACCTTGCCATTGAACGTTCCGACTTCGATCGGATACGCAAGCTCTTTCGCCTTGACGTCGTTCGCGATATCGGTGATATCGAGAAGGAGGCCGGACTCAATGTACTTGCGAACGAAGGCAGCCTCAAGAGCGAATACGTCAGGCGCACCCTGGCCAGAAGCAAGAACGGGATCAAGCTTGTTGGGGAACTGGTCGGTGGGGGTGAGCGAGTACTCGATCTTGACATCGGGATGCGACGGGGAATAGTACTTGTCGATCATGGTCTTCAACTCATCAGTGAAGGACCATACGACGAGGGTTCCCGAAGCTTTTGCTTCCTTCTTGGCGCAACCAGTCATCAAAACGACGGCAGCGGCAAGAACGATAAGAAATTTCTTCATCTTTCTCTCCTCTTTTCTGTTTGGCAATGGTTTTTGATTTAAAAACCTCAACCGATTGCCTTTCATGTGTTCAATCCTACACCCTTTCACGAAAGGCTGTCAAATGTTTTTTCGCAACTTCCAGGGCTTTTAACCGGTTAAATTAGTGGACCCTCGCAATCAACCGCTCCGCGATAAGTCCCGCGATACCGCCCACTTTTATCTCATTTCGCATGACTTTTCGGATAAAACGTCCCGATTGGGTCAAATCAGAGTCCTTCCAACCGCCTTTTGCGTCCCGATCCGCGTTAAAAACGAGTACGCCCGACTCCTCGCCCTTATTGTTAACCGACCAGTTGATCCAAGAAATGTTCCGTTTTTCCAAAAATGAAAGCCATTCAATGGATTCCTTGATGAAGGTTCCACCCCCACCCGACGCCTCGGAGGTACCGCATTCCGTCACGAAAAGCGGGAGTCCCTTCGAAAGCGCGATATCGGCCTTATTCATGAGCGCTTTTCCATGCGACCCAGCGTAAAAATGGAGGGTATACATGATGTTCTTTTGGTCGACGATCGGATCTGCCGCGGCGATGTCGACGTCTTGGCTCCAGGAAGGGGTTCCAACGATGATGATATTGTCGGGATCGATGGCGCGAATCGCGGCGATGACCGCTTCCGCGTACGGCTTGATGTTTCCCGACCAGGTAACGTCCTTCCCGTTTGGCTCGTTGCAGATCTCGTAGATTACGTTTGGCTTATCGCCGTATTTCGTCGCCATCTCGCGGAAGAACTCGATCGACTGCGCCTGATAGGCCTGGGGATTGCGGTCGTTCATCACGTGCCAGTCGATGACGACGTAGATCCCGAGGTCGATCGCCGCGTCCACCGACTCGATGACCTTGTTCTTGAGAACCGGCGCGTTGATATACCCGCCCTGCGTCAGGTACATGGCAGAACGCCATATTTGCGCGTTCCAGTCGTTCCGAAGCCAGGTAAGCACGTCTTTGTTCGCGTATTTCCCGTACCATTGCAAACCATGGGAGCTCATGCCCCGAAGCTGTACGGGCTTACCCGCCTGATCGCACAGGTTCGTCCCGATAACCTGGAGTTGGCCGTACCGTTCGACAACCGTCTTGCCGGCGGGATCGACCGAAAGCCGGGTATCTTTATCCGCGGCGCACGAGGCAACCGCGGCGACCAATACAAATGATAATAGAATAAGCGTGATACGATGTTTCATCGTTGTCTCCTCTCGGGGTGAGTATACCATGACTCAAGTATGTTGCGTAGCTCAACAAATGAAAATTTAACATACTTCTGGTGTACGCTAGGTAAAATCGACGATTTGGAGATAGGTCTTGCGATAATCGAGCGGGGACATGCCGGTACATTTCTTGAAGATGCGGGAAAAATGAAACTGATTCTCGAAACCGAACCAGTCGGAAATCTCACCGACGGCCTTGTCGGTCGAAATCAGGAGACCCGACGCACCTTCGACCTTGAGCCGGGTAAAATACTGATGGGGGGTCATGCGAACCTGCGCGCGGAAGATCCGGATAAAGTGTTCCTCGGAAAGCCCGAGCTTCCAGGCGAGATCCTCGATCTTGACGTTCTCGCGGACCGACTTTTCCATGAGCGATAGGGCCTTCTCGACGTGGATTCGGCTCTTGCGGTCGACGCCCGACTCGGAAGGGAGCGCGGAATCCTGCCGGGCCGTCGCTTGCGGGGCAAGCCGGACGAACCATCGCCAGAGAAAGCTCTCGAGAAGGTACCGGGCCGACTCGCGAAGCGCGGAATCCGCGGAGCGGGAAAGCTGGAGAAGGTCCTCAAACTGGAACCGGAAATTGCTATTTATAGAAAGAACCGTTTGCCGTTCCTCAAGCGCGGTCTTGAGCGCCTCGGAAAGTTGAATATCCTCCCGAGTAGGGAGGCTTGCGGCGGCAGCTCCATTTCGCGCGGCGAACCCATCCTTGAAGGATTCGGAAGCCTCGGGGGATTCGGCCGGACTCGTCTGCCCCGCCGGGAAGGAAAAAAGGATCGCGTAATAGGTTAAGGGCGCCGCCGGGGCATCGGGGACGATCGAATGGAACTCGTGCGGCCCGGAAAGGAAGAGCCTTCCGGCCGAAACGGGGTACTTGGTCCGGTTACAGAGAAAATACCCGGAACCTTCGAGGAAGAAATGGAT
>Ga0209098_1004628_pt1 | contig 10623 bp, 4 predicted proteins | sample AD_JPNHW1_MetaG_FD_184429 | JGI IMG/M metagenome (GOLD analysis project Ga0209098, IMG submission 184429) | Active sludge microbial communities of municipal wastewater-treating anaerobic digesters from Japan - AD_JPNHW1_MetaG (SPAdes) (version 2) | ecosystem: Engineered > Bioreactor > Anaerobic >... | reverse complement strand
CCAATCGCAGGCTGGGTGCGCTCGGTGACGGCGCCTGCGGCCAACGCACCTGCGCGAAGCGCACCGCCGGCGCGAGCGCGCCCTTGTTGGCCTGCTGCACCCAGTGCGCGAACGTCGGGTAACGCAGTAAGCGACCGACGGGGTGCCTTGTAGACGGGTCGTAATGGTGACCAATCTGAAGGACGGTTCGTAACCGGCGTTCGTAGTGGTGACTACTACGAGAGGAGCTACGAGACGACCGGGGGTTGCCAGTTGGCGGGCAGGAGCGCGGCGAGGTCGTCGTGGTTGGTCATCTTGGGCAGGCGGGCGAGGACGTCGCGCAGGTACGCGAGGGGATCCTTGCGGTGGCGCTGGCAGGTGATGAGCAGCGAGTAGATGATCGCGATGCGTTGCCCGGCATCGGGATGGCCGACGAAGAGCCAGTTCTTCGCGCCGAGTTTGGTGGGGCGCACGGCGTTCTCGACCAGGTTGTTGTCGAGCCGGGTGCGGCTGTGGCGGCAATGGGCGATGAGCGGCTCCCAGTGCGCGAGCAGGTAGCCGCAGGCCTTGCCGAGCTTGGATTGGTTGAGGTGTTTGGTGCGCAGGCCGGTGGCGATCTTCTTCAACCAGTAGAGCGGCCGGGCAAAATGCTTCTCCCGCAGCGCGGCGCGTCCTTCGGTGACGCCGGCTTCATCCCAGCGGCGTTCGCAGGCGTAGAGTTTGCCGATGATGCGCAGCATCACGCCGGCGGCCTTGGGGCTGTCCTGGAGCGACTCGAAGAAGCCGCGGCGGGCGTGGGCCCAGCAGCCGACCCACTCAACGCCGGGATGGGCGGTGGCGAAGGCCGGATACGCGCCGTAGGCGTCGGATTGGAGCAGCCCGACGAAGTTCCCCAAGAGAGCCTCCAGCTCCGCGTGCCGGCGGGAGTTGGCCCAGCGGAAGACGGTGTCGCCGCTGGGATCGTCGGCGACCCAGAGGTAACCCTGCACGGTGCTGCCGGGGTGATCGGGGTCCTGGCAACGGATCGGCGTCTCGTCGACCTGCAGGTAGCCGCGGGCGAGGAGTTGGTGCAGGAGCAGCTTCTGGAGCGGCTCGAGTAGATCGGCGACCACGGCCACCCACTCGCCGAGGGTCTGGCGGGAGATGCGCGCGCCCCAGCGTGTCAGCATCTTTTCCTGACGGAAGAGCGGGAGGTGGTCGACGAACTTGGCGACGATGACCCAGGCGAGCAGACCGGCGGAGGCGTAGCCGCCGACCACGGCCCGCGCCGGCGCGGGCGCGAGCACCGGCGGAAGGCTGCGCTCGGCCTTGCGGCGGAACTTGGGACGGACGATCTCGCGCCTGAACAGCTGCGGGGCGACGATATCGACCTCGAAGGTGCGTTCCTCGCCGATCTGCTCGAAGGCCTCGGGCTCGGCCTGCACCTCGTCGGGCACGATGACGATGGTCTCCTTCACGGGCAGGTGCGCGAAGGTCTCGGCCGGCGTGGGCCGCGGGGCACGCGGGCCCTTCTCACGCTGGTAGGTGATCGTCTCCACCGGCCGCGCGGGAGCGGGCGTCGTGGCGGCTTCCAGGGCGATGAGCTGCTGGGCGCGGTCGAGCGTCTCGCTCTTGCCCGGGCCGAAGACCTTCTGCTTGAGCCAGGCGATCTGGTCGCGCAGCGCCTTGTTCTCGCCGCGCAACAGCTCGATGTCCCGCGCCAGTTGGGCGGGATCGGCGAGGTGGTCGGCGGCGGTGCTCATCTCCAGCGTATCTTAGCAAAGGACACGCCAGCGCTGCGGATTGGACGGTTTTTGCGGCGGATTTTTGCGATGGGAAACGCGCCGCGCTCAGCGCTCGTACCACGCCTTGGGCGTGCCGTCCTTGAGGTCGATCCCACCCAGGATCAGCGCGAGCGCCTCGGGCGTGAAGGCGAGCTTGGGTTTGCCGGTGTCGGTCGGCCAACTGAAGCGGCCCCGGTCGAGTCGCTTGGCCAGCAGCCACACGCCGGTGCCGTCCCAGTAGAGCAACTTGAGCCGCGTGCGGTCCTTGTTGATGAAACCGAACACGGCGCCGCTCTTGGGGTCCTCGCCGAGCCGCTCGGCGGCGGCCGACCACAGGCCGTTGAACTGCTTGCGCATGTCGACCGGCTCCAGCGCCAGGAAGATGCGCGTGGCGGAGGTGAAGGGCAGCATGGGTCAGCGACGCAACGCGCGGACCAGCGCCGCCAGTTCCTCGACCGCGCCCCCGCGCACCGTGGTGCCGTCGGGCAGTTGCACTTCCAGCCGCGGGCCCGCCGGACTCGCTGGCGATTGCGGCCAGGACACCTGCGCGAAACGCACCGCCGGCGCGAGCGTGCCCTTGTTCGCCTGCTGCACCCAATGCGCGAACGTCGGGTAGCGCAGTCCTTCGCGCCGCGCGAACGCCGCCTGTGTCAACCCGCTGCGTCGCCACGCCTCCACGTGCTCGGCGCGTCGGCCGGCCGGCGTGATCCGCCGCCCACGCCCGTCGCGCTGCTCCCCGGTCTCGATGATCTCCGTGCTGATCGCGTGCTTGTTCACGCCAGCGATCTTACCGCATTCAGCCCTCGCCGCCTACGGGGCACCCCGTCGGTCGCTTACGCTTGGCCCGTGCTCTTTGACAGTCCCATCCCACACGCCGCGCGCCGCCGCCATCGTAGCGCGCACTGAAGCTACGATGTCCGCGGCAACCTTTGCGGACCACAGCGTGGCAATCGGCCCGAAATTCCTACGACCTCATTCCGGCCCAAAAGACGACGTCAATTCGGCCCGTAACAGCTCGGTCTCAATACACCGGCAACAAGTCACTACCTATCGAAAGTTCGATCAGTTGACGGCCGATCACATAGACAAGATCTCCAAGGGTTGGAGCAATTCGGCACACCGCCCAATAGGTTCCATTCTGCGTCTCGATAAACCAGGAAGACACCTCACTCTGATACATCGAACCGACAGGAGACAGACTTCCGAAGTCTCCAGAATCTATCGCCGCTCGAATCGCTCCTACGCTTCCGTATTTCGCACTTCTTTCAGTCCTACTTATTCTTCCTTCACTTTTTCCGGGATCAATAATCCATGTAGTAACGACTGCCGTCTTCTTCTCGGAGTTGATCGTAAGCTTAATCACAACGTGCGGTCGAAAAGGCCTCGACCATGAAAGCCTTATAATGCTTTCTCCAGTCATACCGCTTGGTTGGGCGATTGAAGTTTCCCCGATCTCCAAGAGCATACGTGCATGTGGCTCTGTCTGCTCCACCCACATCCGTTGCACCACCGAAGCATCAAGTTCAGGAATCACTTGAGTGCTTGAATAGCAACACGCATTGCATACAGCAACCCCAAGGAGAGAAATAGACCATCTCCTTGCTTTATTTATGTATGTTTCCATTGTTTGTCGTTTACAATTATTACATTCCCTGGCGCAAGCATTGAACCAATTCAAGGATTTCCTCAGGATTACCGTAATCACCATACCGAGTCCCTGACTTAAATCCATCCTTTGCTTCCCATACCCCCGTACCTCGACGCCTGTGCTCCTCGCGAAAAACACCCATCACTCCAGTACTTGGAGATATCAGCCCTAATGGAACACTAGTATTATGCACAAGTGCGATATCTAAATCCGAGAACCATTCCGAATGGTATGCGTCCGGATGCATATGATTGCCATATATCACTCGATTGTCAGTACCTAATGTTTTTGTTCCTCCGAATATATTTCTCTCTCCGTTTGGTAGTTCAGTATCCACAGTTGGGTAGTTAAGCGGCACAGTCGCCCGATACTGCAGATCAATCGCGAAAGATGCGGAGGAGGCGGGGTATCGAACAAGCGTGTTAAAACCGTACAGCGGACGATCTCCCTGCCTAGCCCCAGTGTCATAAACAAATGTACTATATTCCGTAAAAGTATCATCAATAGTACCATCTTTCAGCGCTCTTGCTATCATCGCGAAAGAGGACGCTAGTAACGCGTCTTCTGGGCTCTCGAAAAGGCTGCCATGATCGCCATTAAATTCGCCGGCACTCTTACCTAAATAATCGGAGTATCTTTTCCGCAACTCTTCGCACCGGCACCGATCAGGCGAGCTACCCGAGCCAACAAGGCCCAGTAGATCGTTCCGCCCAACCGGATCATTTTCGAGCATTCCAAACAGGTTCGCCCCACCCCGCTCCTCAATCGGATCCCTAGATAGCCATCTTCCCGTGCTAGTACTGTAATATCTTAGGCCGTAGTAGTAGAAGCCGGTATCCGCGTCGCGCTCCTTGCTACTAAACTGGTAGGGATTGAGGTCGGCCCACGCGCCGGTGGCGGAAAGGCGTTGGCCGAAGGGATCGTAGCGGTAAGCGGCGCGGACCGTGCCATCATCGGCCACGAGCGCGGTCACGTTGCCGTTGCCGTCGTAGACGTAGGAGGCGGACTGGAGCGTGGTGGACGGCTGCCCGTCGACGGTGATCGGTGCCGTGAGAGCAAGCATGCTGCCGATGCCGCCGGCACCTTCGAAGGTTCCAGACAAGTCGGTCCCTCGGGTATAGCTGCGCGCTAAGTTGAAGTTGGAAGTTGAAGTTGAGGTGAGCTCCTCCACAACGCGCCAGCCATCGTAGACGAAACGAGCGGTAGAAACGAGGGAACCGGAGTGGTACTCGCTTATCTCCACACGTCGCCCGAGTCCGTCGTAGACGTAGGTGGTCGTGGTGCTGCCGTTGGTCGAGGAGACCAGGCGGTTCTCGTCGTCCCAAGTGAGAGAGAGCGTCTGCCCTCCGGCGCCAAGGCTTTGGAGGGCGTCCGCGGTGCGGACGGTGTTGCCGTTGTTGTCGTACTCGGGGGAATCCGTGACCGGTCCAGTAATCGAGGTGTACTGGTTGACCGTGTTCACGGTGTAGTCCTCCTTCGCCAAGGCTTCGGAGGACGACTGGCGAGTTGTCGCCAGTCGGTTGCCGATGGAGTCGAAGTCGTAGCCTAAGGTTAAGTTGGAAGTTGAAGTTGAAGCGGTGACGGCGGAGGTGAGCTGCCGGTACTGGTCGTAGCCGAAGGTGCGCGTCGCCTCGGGAGTCGTCTCGAGGCTGCGCTGGCCGGCGCGATCGTAGGTGTAGGCGAAGGAATCGACCACGGTCGCATCGCCACGCTTGGTGGACGTCGAGAGCAACCGCCCAAACGCGTCGGGTGTGCGAGTCGTCGTGAGGCCACCGGGCAACGCGATCTGCGCAAGCCAGGGCTTGGCCGCCGCATAGGTGTAGCGGTAGGGCTGGCCGGACGGCAGACGATCATCGAGGACGGTCTGGAGGCGGCCGGCGTTGTCGTAGCCGTAGGTGGTCGTCCACGGAGCGCCGACAACGTCACCGGCATCGTCGAGCGCCGAAACCGCCAGCGACGTGCGCTGGCCGAAGCCATCGTAGCCGAACGCCAACTGGCGGCGGGAACGCGACTGCGTTTCGGAGACGGTCAGGCCGAGGGGATCGAAGGTCCACTCGGTCGTGCCGGAACCGTCCGTCATCGAGAGGCGGCGGCCCTGCTGATCGTAGGCGAAGGAAACATCGGCATCGTTGGGATAGTCGATGCCGGTCAGCAGCCCGTAGGCGTTGTAGGCATAGCGGGTGGTGCGACCGCGGGCATCGAGGCGGGAAACCATCCGCCCGGCGGCATCGAGGGTATAGCGGAAGCTCTTGCCGTCGGCATAGGTCTTGGTCAGCTGCGCCAGCGTGCCTGCCGCGAGCGGGGTATAGGTCCACGTGGTGGTGTGGCTGTTGCCATCGGTCAAAGTGCGGAGGCGACCGATGTCGTCATAGGCGTAGGTGATGGGATACCCCCCTGCCCCGCCCTTGGTGACGAGCTTGCCATGGCTGTCGTAGACGAAGGTCTCGATGCGTTTATCAGAGCCCGGCACAGGGTCGGGGTGGGTGATCCGGACGGGCTGGCCGAACAGGTTGTAGGTGGTGCGAGTGGACAGTAGCGAGGAGTGAGTAGCGGGTAGCGAGTAGTCGGAATCGGCAGCGGCTGTCGCCGGATCGAGGTACTGGCGCTCCTCGGTCACACGCCCGAGCGCGTCGTAGGCGCGGCGGGTGATGCCGCCGAAGGCGCCGGTCGATTCCACCAGCCGCAGCGCAGCATCGTAGGTGTAGCGAGTGACCGCGCCGGAGCGATCGACGACGGACTCGACCAGCGCCGCATTGTACCGGGAGCGAACAATCGTCTCCGCCGTGCCGGCGGTCGCACCGGAGCTGGGCACCGCCGGGAAGCTCGTGCGGAGGAGGTTGCCCGCAAGATCGTAGTCGAAGGTGACCGTGAGCGTGCTGCCCACGACCCCATCGACCGCGGAACTCGAGGTCTCCGAAGTCTTCTGGCCGAGGGCATCGTAGGTGTAGTCTGTGATCGTGGTGCGCGTCTTCCCATCGACCACCGTGTAGGCGGTGACCGACTCGGTCTCGCCGAAGCGGGTGTAGGTGACGGCGCGCAGCACCTTCGCGGGCTGCTCCCACCAATTGGCCGGCAGAGTCTCGGCGGCGGCCAACGGAATCGACTCATGGGTCACGCGATCCAAGGCATCGTAGCGGAAGTGCCGGTGGTTGCCCGCGGCATCGGTCACCGAGAGCCGGTTGCCGGCGAGATCGTAGGTATAGGAAGCGGCGAGCACGCCGTTCTGCTTCTGTCGCACGAGGCGACCCTGCTCATATTCGGAAGACTGCACCTGCCCGAGCGCGTCGGTCACGGTCAACAGACGGTCGGCGGCATCGTAGGTGATCGTGGCTGGATAGCCGCGGTTGCCACCCACGGCCGTGCGGCGGCCGAGCAGATCGTAAGCCGTGGTAGTCGTCGTGTAGGAGACCGGATAGGGCGCGGTTCCGTCGGGAGGATACTCAAACCCACCGAGGATCGTCTCGATGGAGCGGCCGAGCAGATCATAGCGCTGCCGGGTAGTGCGCTCGACCGGGGTGCCGACAGCCTCGGTGACGAAGACTGCACGACCACGCGAGTCATACTCGATGGCGGTGCGGGTGCCCGATGGATCGATGGTTTCGACCGGCCGACCAGACACATCGAACTTGGTGCGCGTCTCGGCCAGACCGCCGAGGGAGTTGGGCACCTGCACGGCAACACGATTGCCGGCGGTGTCGTACACCATGGATTCGGTCTGCCCGAGGGCATTCGTGGTGGCGACCAGTTGGCCCTTGGCATCGTAGGTCAAGGTGGTGACCACCCGTTCCGAACCGTCGTCGAGGACACGGCGTTCCTCGGTGCGGTGGCCTTCGGCATCGTAGGAGAAACGAACGATGCAGCCGGGCTTGGTTTCGGTGGCGGTGACGACACGCCCGGTTTCGACGGCGACCAGCAGCTCGCCGTCGTAGGTGGAGATGGTCTCCTCGTTCAGCGGGTTGGTGATCTTGGTCTGATGGCCGGCGGCGTCGTACTCGAACTTGGTCGGACGGCCGAGGGCATCGGTCGCAGTCAGCATCCGGCGCAGAGCGTCGTAGGTGTAGGTCGTCTGGACCTCGGGATGCTGTGGGTCGTATTCCCGCTTCAGCGTGCCATCGTCGAAGTACTCGTACTGGGTCTGGCTGCCGTCGGCACGAGTCCGCAGCAGCGGCAGATCGGTGCCGGCCACATATGTGGTCGTGGTAGTGGTGCGTTCGAGTGCGGTCCCGACCGCTTCGGTGACGGTGAGGCGGTTGCCCAGAGCGTCGTAGGTGTAGGCGGTGACCATACCGAGCGGGTCGGTGGTGCGCAGGACGCGGCCGGAGGCCGGATCGTTGACGTACTGGGTGATCGCGCCATCAGCCTCGGTGCGGCGGGTCAGGTGGCCGAGGTCGTCGAACTCCTCGACGGTGCGCTGGTTGCCGCGGGTGGTGACACGCATGCGCTCGTCCTGCTCGATGCGCTCGGTCGTCTCGCCGTTGACCAGCGTCTGCAAGAGCACGCCGTAGCGGTCGAAGATCTTCTCCTCTTCGCCGCCGTCGGCAAAGACCTGCTTGGTGTAGTACTGCTGGGTGCCGGAATCGTAGCGGTAGTAGAAGTCGTGGGCACGGCCGGTGTTGAAGGTAACACGGGTGACGAAGCCGCGGCGGACATCGCCGAGGGCGTTGAGGCCGGGCACGGTCCGCGCGGGCGGAGCCGAGGGCTTCTCCGTGGTGGGGAGAAGACGGTACTCGATCGTCTCGACCATGTCGGAGGCAGCGGGCTGGCCCGGGCGGTGAACCCGCTTGCCGGTGAGATGCCACCAGTCGTCGTAGGACATGGTCGTGACGGTCCCGCCCGGGGCGGTCACCGTCTCAAGCCGACCCACATAATCGTAACCGTAACCAACGGAGCGGCCGGCGACATCCGAGACGGAGGTCAGACGGCCAGCGGTGTAGCCGCAGGTCAGCACCGTGCGGCCCGAGAAATCGCTCACCGTGGCGAGCAGGCCAGAGGTCACATCGTAGTGGTAGGTCGCCACCAGGCGGTTCTGGTAGAAACGCTGATGGAGGCGGCCGCGCGCGTCATAGGTGCGGCGTGCATCTATGCCATCGGTCCAGACGAAGGTGCCGTCGGCGAGCTTCTCGACGATATCGGTGTTGTCGGTACCGTAGCGGTAGCGCCCAGCCGGTGCGACGTCGGCATCGTAGGTACCGAGTGCTCGGGGCGTGGAGCCGGGAATATCGTTTCGCGCCAATCCGTAGTACTGGCGGCCGTTGAGTACGAGCGCCCACTGCTCGGTCTTGAGCGAGGTATAGGTGCAGGCTGAGAAGATGGTGTCGCCGACATAGACCGACCAACGGCGGCGGTCGAAGACACGAGTCGCGGTAACCTTGCCGTCGCGCACGGGCACCGAGAGATCGGTGACCGAGTCGCGGTACTGGCGGGTGGGCAGATCGACCCAACTGTTCAGGGGCGCGCCGCGGCCGCCGCAGGAGCTGCCGCCATCTTTCTTTTCAGGATCAGGACATTTATTGCCCTCTTCACACCGCGGAGATGGATTGCAGCCCGGGCCGCCACCCCCGCCCGAATTTGAATCGGGATCGGGCGCGCAGTCGTCGCTATAGCCGGAGCTCGACGTGCCACCACCACCACCACCACCGCCACCGCCCCAGCCGCCCCAGCCACCGCCACCGTAACCACCGCCAATTCCGCCACCACTGCCGCCCGTGCATTTGCCACCGCCCCAGCAATAGGTCGCGTAGCCAGTACGAATCTGGTGATTGGCGCATTCATAGCTGTAGGCCACGGTCGAACAGGCGCTCCAACAGCCGGAGCCGCCGCCAGAACCACCACCCGAGCCGGAACCACCACCCGAGCCAGAGCCGGAGCCACTGCCGCTAGAGCCACTACCGGAACCACCACTGCCCGTGCTTCCGGTGCTACCCGAGCCGCCAGAGCTGCCAGAGTCACCGGCATCAGGCGTTGTCGCCAATGATGGCGCCATCACCAACGGCCGACTGATCTCGGAGGCCTGAACACTACTCGTTGATGTCGATTCACTGACCGCAGCAGCGGTCTCGGGGCAGTCATCCCCAAAGGGTTTCAGACAACGGATTCGGTAAGGAACGGTCACGCTCTCGCCGGCCTCGAGAGTATCTCCAATGCTGGCCAACTCCTCGAAGTCGAAGTACTCGGTGTCGGCAGGCAGGTTGATGTGAACGTTGTCGGCGCGCATCAGGCCATGATTGGTCACACGCAGTTCGCCGTTCTGCACCTGCCCGGCACACATCTTCTGCACCGTGACAAACCCCGGCTCCACGACCACAACCGGCACCGGGACATTGGTTTCGTAGGTGGCGTGCAGCACGATCTCGTAGCGATCTTGGAACGTGATCGGCACAACCTCCCACGAGAAGGTCACCGGGTTGTAGTCCAGCATCACCTGCTTTTGGAACACAATGCCTGGACGTATCGCAATGCGCTCGATGTACGGCTCATGCTTATCGGCGGTGATGCGCAGCTTGTAGTAGCCGGCGGGGATATTCTCGGCGGAGAAGCTTCCCTTTTCGGCGGTCACGCCACCGATGTGGGCCGCCTGTTCGTTAAGCACGGTCTCCTTCTCGAGAGAAACGTGGGCGCCGGACAGGCCAAACTCAGCCGGGTTGACCGCACCGTCGGCCAACGTGATCCCAAAGTACGGGTCGATCACCTGCAGGTCGATCGATCCCTTGGCGTCGCCCTTCTGCTTGACCGTGACGGTGAACGGGAAGTCGAAGACGGTGGGCACGTTGGTGCCCTGCACTCGCAGCAGGCAGACCTGATTGTCGACCAGGCTGCCGGTCTCCGGCGGAGCTGCGGTCACGGTGACGGCAACACTGCCGCCCACATCGATCGGTCCGAGCGCAGCGGAGGTCTGCAGCCGGATCCACGGTTTGAGCACGCCCGACTGCGGTACGATGCTCACTGTGGCGTTTTCCAAGGCCGCAAAGCCCTCGTTCTTGAGAGTAATGGTCTCCGCGGCAATCGTGCCCTCCTCCACACCCATCCAGAGCGGATTGGGCGTGGACTGGAGGATCGGCCTGGGATCGGAGAAGACGTAGGGCACCTCGAGATCGGCCCAATGCAGGGTCGCACCTTCGGGGCCGTCGCTGACGACCTCGAAGTAGACCGTGCCGGTGTCCACGGCGGCGGGATCACCGGTCTTGCCAAGGATGGAGAGCGGCAGCGTGACAGTCTGATTGGGCGCGACGGAGG
>Ga0209098_1004625_pt1 | contig 10629 bp, 11 predicted proteins | sample AD_JPNHW1_MetaG_FD_184429 | JGI IMG/M metagenome (GOLD analysis project Ga0209098, IMG submission 184429) | Active sludge microbial communities of municipal wastewater-treating anaerobic digesters from Japan - AD_JPNHW1_MetaG (SPAdes) (version 2) | ecosystem: Engineered > Bioreactor > Anaerobic... | reverse complement strand
GGAAGCTCGGCGACATGAAAGGATTCCGGAAGATCTTCATTGCGGGATTTGCCGTCTTTACCGTGGGATCGCTTCTCTGCGGCCTATCGTTCAGCATCGAGTCCCTGATTGGCTCACGGTTCATCCAGGGGATCGGTGCCGCAGCCCTCGAAGCAATCGGTCCTGCCATGGTCGCGATCTACCTCCCAAGAGAGATCCGCGGCAAAGCCTTGGGAATTCTTGCAACCGTGATTTCCGTTGGCATTGCTGCCGGTCCGATCATCGGCGGGCTCCTCACCCAGTACGCCAGCTGGCACTGGATCTTCTTCATCAACGTCCCAATCGGGATCTGTGCCGTCCTCCTGGGCATACAATGTCTCCCCGCCGACAGGATACCCGTAAAGACCGGGTCGTTCGATTACCCCGGCGCGATCATCTTCTTCTTTGCCCTGGCGACGTTCCTCTGGCCAGTCAACGATGGGCTCACCCTCGGCTGGAACTCCCCTGCCATACTCGGAAGCTTTAGCGTATCGGCCGTACTGTGGATCCTCTTTGTTCTCCGGGAGACCCGCTGCAGGGACCCGCTCTGCGACTTTGCCCTGTTCCGGAACACCAGCTTCCTTGCAGCATGCCTCGCCGCAGCGGCCATGATGCTCGCGTTTGCCGGCGTCCAGTATCTCCTCCCGTTCTTTTTCGAAGGCGTGATGGGATTTGAAACCTACATTGCCGGTCTCCTCCTTGCCATCCCGTCCGTTGCACTTATGATCCTCGGCCCCATCTCGGGCACCCTCTCCGACCGGATCGGGTCCCGTGTGCTTGCGACGGGAGCGGCCGCATTTGCGTGCGTGACGTTCTTCATGATCAGCCTCTTTACGGAAAATACGAGCATCCTCTATATTGCCGTCACCCTGCTCTGCGCTGGCATTGCACTTGGGATTTTCTTCCCACCGAACATGAACCAGATTCTCGGACAGAGCAGGAAAGACGAAGAGGGCGTTGGTTCAAGCATCATGACAACGATGAAGAATGTCGGGGAGACCATGGGGATCGCCCTGATGGGCACGATCGCCATCTTCACGGTGGTCAGCCGCGAGGGATTCGATCCAAAAACCCCGGTGGCGGAGATCCCGATGGGGATTATCGTGGAGGGTTTTGCGGTCGCATTCGTCGCGGCGGCAGTGATCGCTGTCGTCGCGGTTATCCTCTCGGCGATTGCCCGGGATGCACCTCAATAAAAAGGTGCAGTCCCTAAAAACGGTTTTTTCGATCATGAAACGGAGGGCGGGGGGGATTTCCCCACCCGGTTTCATGCCTTCCTGTTCCCTTCTGACGATTCCATGTGGTCGAGCACCCGGTCCCACATGATGAGCAGGCCCGGGATTACCACATACGCGAGCAGTCCTGCGCCGAGGAATGCCCCGATGATGATGAGCGAGGTGTCCATGCCCCTCACCCGTATCAGGCCAGCGCCGCTACGCCGTCTGCCCAGGTCTCGATCCGGGTGAGGATGCCGTCGTCCTCGTAGGATGAAATGGTGACCTGCTGCCGGGAGAAGTTCACGTAGAACAACTCGCCGCTGGGGTCGTGGCATTTGAGGGTTGCCGAGTAACTGTCTCCGTCGGAGTTGTGCGCCGGAATGCCGCCATGGGCGGAAATGTTTGCGGTGTTTGCAAGGATTGCAGTGATGCCTGCGGTAAAGCCGGCAATCGTGCTGTACGTGTCGGCTCCCCTGCCAACGACTTTTGCATCCTCGTCCTGGAACACGATTTTTACCGTGTAGGACTCACGGATCTTTTCTACCGGCGGGTGGTTGGCACCCGAGCTCATATACGATACACACCCGAACGGGTTGTTCAGGATAACGGACTGGATAATCGCGTTGAACGCGTCGATGTCCGCGATGGGCTCCGCAAGTTTGCGGGCCGCACTCTTCACGTTAGTGCTCTGTGTGAAGTCTGCCATTTTTTTCTTCCTCCTTTTTTCTTTGTCTCGGGGCGCCCGTTGACATACTATCATAGGAGGTTGTTGGATATATCTGGAAAAAAGAAAGGGAATCCGGGACTTTTCCTTACCCGGATACGCTGACCGGGCAGGGAGAGTTTCGGGTTTGCTGATCCGCAGGATTCTGCGGGACATTTTGCCGTACTGGGGCCGGTGCGGGCGGGATTTTGAGGATTTTTGTGATGGTTTTCGTGTTTGCGATCCCCCAGTCGAAGATCCGGTACCGGAGCAGGCCGGCTTCTTTTGAGAAGACCCAGAGCTCGATGATGTCCGTGGCCGAGCGGTAATACGGCCGGAGCGTGAGGATCTCGGGGAGGTAGAGATCTGCTACCCGTGCGGCACCGGTGACCGGCTCCCGGGGCCGGACGATCTTGACAAGGATCGCCTGGTCCGGCGACCGTCCCACAAGATCGAAGACCGGGGCCGGCCCGGTCGTCTTCCCGACGATATACCCCTCCCCTGCAAGGAGATCTGCTGCCTCCCAGGTGCCCCGCGGGGCATGCTGCCAGTTCTCTTTTGGCCGGGCGGTCCGACCTTTCGGGGCCGTGCCCTTCCGGCGGCAGGCTTTCCCGGACTTCCGGCTTTTGACGGTGCGGCGGCGGGGGGATGGTGTTGCACCAGCGTGCTGCGGTCTCGTGTCCTCCTCCGGAATAAGGGATTGTGTTGTCTCACCTGCGACGTGGCTGCTTTCATGGCTCACGGTCCCGCAGGGGTTAATCCGGTTACTGTACGTGGCACCGGATGCAATTGCACCCGGTGTAATCACGTCTTCGTAGGTTGTACTGATATCTTCCATAGGGTGATTCACTTCCTCTCTTAATTCTCCTATTCATCATGCGATACGGGGAAGAGCGCGTCAGCTCGTCCAAAAATGTTAAAAAACGCCGGACCGGAAAGGGATCGACAGCCCCGGCCCCTTGCCAGAAACCATCACTCCCTAATGCAAAGCGATACGCGGAGCCGTTTTCGAACAATCTAATACGGGCACGTACCAGCTATGACCGGACCGGCGGTCATCGACGTATAGAAGAAAAGGCGGGCGATACGATACCGGCCCGGGCACCCGCAGTATGCATCCCGGAACAGGTGATTAGGTAAATCGGTGCTTTTACTCTCAGAAAGAGCCCGAAGAGGCCGCACACGAGTATCATGGAGATGTAGCAGGATGTTGCGATGCGGCGGGCGACCTTCATCTCGTACCCGACCTTCGCGATCTTCCTCGTTGTCTGTGTGCAGAAATCCAGGGTCATTTGTGATTATTCTCTAAATGATATTTCATGGTATATACTCTGCGGTGGATTCGAATATTTTGGTAGTTATTGGGGGAATCGGGGGATGATATGGGCCCGGATGGGTGTAACCGAAAGGTTAGCTGATTGAACCGCGGAGTAGGGTTGGGTCTTCGGGTGCTGTTGTATTTGTAGGAGGTTTAACTTGAAATATTGGGGTAGTTTGGTGACATGTGTTCAAAATAACACACTATGAATTGTGAATTAATTAAGGGATTATTTATTAAGAACCGTTGGATATATTCTCTCTAATACTGTCAAAAAAACAGATTGTGGGATTAAAATGAAATGTAATCCAATTTGTCCATGCTGTAAAAATAATCTTCCCTTTAAAATGCCCAAAGAGATTTTTGATGCAGCAGTAAATGAAAAATTAATAATTTTTGCAGGTGCTGGAATAAGTACAGAAGGAAGTATGGTGCTTCCATTTTCATTTTATGATAAAATATGCAAAGATTTGCGCATCGAACCCAATCCGCAAAAATATCCATTTCCTAAAATTATGACGAAATATTGTGAAAAATTTGGTAGAAATCGAATGATTGAACAAATTTTTAAACGATTTCAAATGATACAATCTTTTCCTGAATTATATAATCACGCAACAAAATTTCACAACGAATTATCTACTATTTTTCAAATAAAATTGATATTTACAACTAATTGGGATAATTTTTTCGAAGAAGAATGTGGGGCAATCCCGTTCGTTTCTTCAAAAGATTTTGCGTTCTGGAATATGCCCGCGCGTAAAGTGTTCAAAATTCATGGATCGATATCCAATATTGGATCAATTATTGCAACCGAAGAAGATTATAATAAAAGTTATAGACAATTAAAAAACGAACTAATTGGGAATTACCTGAAAATTGTTTTATCCACACAAAAATTTGTATTTTGCGGATTTTCGATGAATGATCCAGATTTTCAAAAAATATTGCAATTATTAAAAAAAGAATTAAAGGATTATTCACCAAGGTTTTATTTGGTAACAATAGACCGTAAAATAGACAGAAAAAAATTAGAAGAGTATAATATTCAACCGATTTTTACAGATGCAACTTTTTTTATTCATAAATTAAAAATGAGATTGATCAGAGAAAAATTACTACTTGATGAAAAGATTTTCATAGATATTTGTAGTAAATTGCATGAGGTAAGGGGTATCCATAATAGAATTAATCAAGAGAATTTACCGTTGACTTATCCTATTAGTATCTATACACTGGCTTATCAAGATGGATTAATGCATGCATATGAACGTATGTTGGTCCGAAGTAAAACCGGTGAATATTCAAACTGTTGTCAAGTAAGTTCAATGATTCATAATTATGAAGGAATAGTCAAAAATTTTATTAAATCAAAAAATTACATGAGTGTTGCCTATACGAAAGGTTACATAACTGGATTATATTCTCTTGTTTTAGGAAAAAAAGCACAAAAAGTTATGCCTTTGTATTATTTATATGATGAAGAAATTACTGCAAATTATGAAGAATATAAAACAATATTGCGAGATAAATTAGTATTTAATAAAGACTCTCATGATATGGCACAAAAAATTGTAAAAGTGAAAAGAATAGGGTTGGATGATCTCGAATTTCATCATCCTCCCTTTTTATAATGAAAACGATGTCAAAAAGAGAAAGTTAATTTAACAGGTTACAGACTCCCCCACAAGAAAAAACTGTATATCTGTAGCGGTAGTTCGATTTGTGGGAGGGGGATACCCCCCACTTGCTCCGGCACATGGGGGGGAGGGTGCCCCCCACTTTGAAGGAAAGAAGGGGTGGGGGGTGGGGGGGTACCCCCCTCCCCCCCTTGTCCGCATCCGGCACCTTTTCTGCATGGCCGCATCCTATGGTTCGCGTGGAACCTCCGGCGTAAGCCGGGTGGTGTGCGGTTTTTTTGGGAATTGTCGCGGATCGCCCGGCCGGGACCGGAGGGGGAGGGGGGTGGGGGGGTACCCCCTCCCCCCCCATGTGCGATCGGGCCCTGGAAAAAAAGCGAAAAATGAAATCAGTGTTTCTTTCCGGAACCGGGGCCGGGCTCCACCATAATATTCATGTCCCGTGGATACCACAATACTCCCATGGACACGCCCCGGTACCGCACCTCTCTCCTGTTCGTATTCTGCATCGCCCTCCCCCTTCTCGTAGGGATCACCGGCTCGTATTTCACATACGGGAGTATTCCCGGCTGGTATGCCGGGCTCAACAAACCCGCATTCAACCCGCCGGCCTGGGTATTTGCCCCGGTATGGACCGTGCTCTACCTCCTCATGGGGTGCGCCCTCTTTTTAGTCCTCAAAGAAGGAACAGGAAAGCCCCTTGTCCGGCAGGGCGCCCTCCTCTTTCTCGCCCAGCTTGCCCTCAACTTCACCTGGTCGATCGTGTTCTTCGGCCTGCACGCCGTAGCCGCAGCGCTTGTGGTCCTCCTGCTCCTCATCGTCATTATCGCGACGACCGCGCTCGTCTTCCGGCGCATCTCGGTGCCGGCCGCATGGCTGTTTGTCCCCTACCTTGCGTGGTGCTGTTTTGCTGCAGTACTCAATGCCCAAATCTGGATGCTCAACGGATTTACGGTATGAAGTGTGGACCTCCGGACCAGACCATACGGTATACAAAAACGGTGGAGCGGCAAATCATCAGGCATCAGGGCACGGGTAAACCAAACCTGACGTTAAAAAAAAGAAATAATTATAAAGTTATGTAATTAGAACCGGGGCTTGCGGTGTTTTGGCAGGCAATCCTGGCAATACACTGGGCGACCTTCGGTTGGCTTAAACGGTACTTCGCACTCTTTTCCACAATCGGAACAGGTGACCTTTGTCATTTCACGTGGGCCGGAGTCTCTGGGACCGCGACCGCCAAAATTGGATGATCCATACATAGTTTTCACATACAGTCAAAGAACTGTGGTATTAACCATGCTGTCCCGGCTTAAGTAACTCTGTATGCTACAACAGGAAAAACGGTAAATCTGAGCGCAGGGATTGCTCAAGGTCATTTCCAAACGGATGTTTTTTTAGACAAAATCCGTGTGACGGTCAGATCTATGGCGACCGGGGTTTCTGGGCACTGCAGAGCTGGCCGGTATTATTGATACTGTATGCTGCGAGAATCATCTCATCGCTCATAGTCCGCTCGCCGATTCCAATACGGGTCAACCGGTCGCGGATCAACCGGATCTTCTTGTCATTTGTCAGCATGGATGTGATGATACTCTACCGTACGAGACGATGAAGCAATGGTTTGCCGGCACACCTTACCGGTCAGATACGAAAAAAAGGGGGATTAGAGGTACCGGTTCTTCCGCAACCAGTCTACCTGGGGCGGCAGGTACCGGTAGATGATATCGCACTTATCGTCCTGGAAACTCCACGGGACAATAATAAGGGTGTCCCCTTCCCGGATCCAGACGCGCTTTTTTATCTTTCCCTTGATCCGTCCCATACGGGTGACCCCGTCAAAACAGCGCACCCGGATATGGTTTGCCCCCATCATCAGGTCGGCGGAACCAAACATCTCGTTGTTCCATTTCTTGGGCAGCCTGACCCGGACAAGTGGCGTCCCGTCAGGATTTACTGCATTGGGATCGAACTCGTTGTTCCCTTTTCTCTGGTTATTATCGGTTATACCAACAACTCCGCATATATTAACGGCGTCAGGAATCATTAACATATCCATCAGCGGGCCTCAATCGGCACCTGCCCGCGTTGATTATTCCCAAAAAAAAACCGGATGTTCGAAGCAGGTTCCCGAAGAAAGTCCCGAATATTTTTCCCCTTGTATACCGTATAAAAAGAGTATGTCCGTACAAGCTGCGCGCACTTCAGCCTCCAAAGACCCCGTAATATCCGTTATTTCCGGTCTTTTTGGCGTGTTTCTCGGGGTTGCCGTCGCCCTTGCTCTTTCGCTTTTTATCGTTCCCTTCGACCAATACCTGTCGATCTGCAATTATCTCCAGATTATCACGGCGTTTGCAGGAGCGGCCGCATTTCTCTGTGTCTATTTCCGGTACGGGCGCGGGACCGGCCTGCTCTACGCTGCCGGGGCATTGGCGCTCTGGGGCATCGCAGATATTGCATGGTACGTCGCGGTCTTTTTCGGGGCCGGTACTTTTACATTCCCGAGCCTGATCGATATGGGTTTTGTCGCCGCAATCCTGCTGCTCTCCTCGGCGTACAATCGAATATATCCCAGAAAGCAGGTCCCCGGAATGATCCTGCTCGCGATCCTGGTCCTGGTGCTTGTCGTGCCGCTTGCGATTCTTGCCACACATGGCATTACCGAGCAGGCGCTGATGATCCTGCTCTATTTCTTTGCCTGCGGGTCACTCATCATCACGGGACTCAACCACTCCCTTCCCGATCACCCGATGGCTCTTGCCGGGACACTGCTCTTTGCTCTTGCCTTCATGATCTATCCCATACGGGAGACATTCTTTGCCGGTAACCCGTATCTTTCCATCATCGGGACGTTTGTAGCCGCCGGATTTTCGCTGATTGTTCTGGGATTCCTGCCATCAGCACCTGACAAATCTCAAGTGGAACCTGTATTGGCAGAACCTCCCCTCGGTCCCTGAACAGGAGAAGCGGTGGGATACCATTCATCCCCCGTAATTTCCCTTAATCCTGCATACCGGCTTCATCCGGGCTAAAAAGCACCCTTTGCCCAACGTCAGGCTTTTTTAGTCCCGAAAGCCGGAGACCGAGCCGCCGGATCTTCCTTCCATCATAGAGTTCCCGGAGCAGCCCGTGCGCGCAACTCCGAATCGTTGCTTCGTCGTTATGATGATGAGGCAGGGTTTTTGCCTTTGTCTTTGTCACAAATCCTTCATACCGGACCCTTACGGTAACGGTTTTGAAATAGATGTTTTCCGCGACAAGGGACCGGAATACTTCCCCGACAAGTCCCTCCATGGTGGCAATAATTTCACCCGGATCACCGGTATCCTGCCCAAATGTCGTTTCTTTTGAAATGGATTTTGTCCCGTCGCGCTCTACGACTTCACTGCCATCAATACCAAGAGCCGCCTCATGCAGTACCACCGCGGAACGCCCGAAGCGCCCAATCAACCCCTGCACATCATATGCGGCAAGGTCTCCGATGGTCTGTATCCCCAGTGCATGCAGTTCTGTCTCTGTTTTACTCCCAATCCCCGGAATCCTGCGGACCGGAAGCGGTGCAAGGAACGCTGGTACATTCCCGGGTTTGACAATGGTCAGGCCATCTGGCTTGTGGAAATCCGATGCGATCTTTGCGACAATCTTTGTGGGGGCGATCCCGAGGGAACAGGTGATTCCGCAGCGGGTGCGGATCTCATGTTTTATCTCCTCCGCCCGTTTCTGTGCCGCAGAAAAACTGCCTGCAGTGGTTATATCCAAAAATGCTTCGTCAATACTAACCTGCTGGAACCGAAACCCGTACGACCTGAGGATCTCCATGATATTTTCAGATACCTGTATATACCGGTTCATGTCAGGGCGAACGAAGATGGCATCCGGGCAGAGCCTGAAAGCCTGTGATATGGGCATCGCGGACCGGATGCCGAAGGCACGCGCCTCATATGAGCAGGTTGAGACGACCCCCCGGCCCAATCCCCCCTGTGGGTCGGCGCCGACAACAACCGGTTTTCCGGCATAGTAGGGGTGGACGTGCATCTCAACGGCTGCATAAAAACAGTCCATATCCGCATGCAGGATGATCCTGGGCGATGTCATCCCCCCATCGTCTGTCATGGTACCCTCCACCCCTTTTCACCGTTTACCCTTATTCCGCTGCATGGGTATCGGTTGCCGGCCCACGTTTATCCTGCGGTAACGGCAAAGTCGCTCAGGGTACACTGCCGCTGTCTGATACTCTCCTGGAGCAACGTGGTCTCTGTGATGAACCGCTGCACCGGCAAAGTGAGCCGTTCCGAGATATGCGCGAGTGCAGACCGGATGTCCTCGAACTCGGTTGCCGGTTCCCGCATTGCGCTCCTGACGTTTTCCCTCACGTTGAATACACCCATAGGCACGTAACCGGGCAGCGCCTCGCGCAGGATGATGGCGCCGGCCTGCCGGTGTTCCCGTGCGAGTGCTTCGAGTACCGCCATCTTGCAGGAATAATAGCATCCGCCAAGGGGAGAGTAACCGGTTTTCCCCCGGAACCCCTCATGATCTGAGAAGACCAGCTCCTCATTTCCAAGCACATGAAGGAATGCCTCCGTCCACTCGTACTGCCACCCGGTCGGCATCAGGATCACTGCGTACCGGTTGTGCAGGCTGGAAAACTCGTGGAGTCTCCATGTATCGATTACCGGGCACTTCTTTACTTCGGACAGGAGCCGGTCGCCGATCATCGTGTCGCAGGCAGTAATCGACCACCGGGTAGGGACGAGACGGCGGTTCGGTCCCCGTCCCATCGTCCCGGCCGAGAATGCCTTCTGGATGCTTGAGAATGCAAGCCCCGAGTGGTGCAGATCGAGCACAGCATTGCGGGCAGTCAGATCGGTATCGTAAAAGACCTTTTCAAGAGAACGATCCCAGCGCTTTGCCTCGATCTCGAAACGTTCGAGCGGGGCGCTCGGCCCAAATGGCGTATGCTCTTCTGAAAATGAGTGGCCGGCGGGAGTGCTTTCAAACGCCGCTTCACTTTCTATTGAACCATCGGCAAGTACGATTTCCTGGAGTTTCTCAACAAAACGGTTGTCGAGATCGCAGGCATTGGTCATGTGCTTTCCCCTTACAAGATTCATCCGGTATCCGATGATCTCTCTTTGAGTCCGGTTGCCGGAAATCCACGCTTCGGGCCGGTCCATGATGCCGGTATCTCCATGCATAGGAGTAATCATCGGACCTGCATACACATCTGGATAGTTCCAGCTGCCAATAAAGACTGAAGGCGGGGAACTGCCGGTCATCTCCTTTCCCACGTCCACCGACTTCATCTGCATCGTTGCAGCGGTCAGCTGTTTGAGATACGCCCCTTTGCCAAGGATCATATGGTATGGACAAATTTTTCCAGGAGATAATAAAGAGCTTGGGTGCGTGGTGGGAAAGTGAAAGGCCGGTTTAGCCGGGAAAAAGGGAAAAGTATCGTAACAATTATTCCACGAACTTCCCGGTATCAGATTATTGCAATCTTTTTGACTTCAGACCTCGGGAAATTGCCATAATAGGTAATAGTATCCGTAACGGTCCGGTTGATAGAGCAGGTTGTTGTTGTCTCGGTCCCGGTAGAGATATCCATCCACCGGGTTCCCGGTTCAAGTGCGAGGGTCTGGTTATGGTAGGTCAGGTACATCGTTCCCTCGGCTGTAAACCCGGTAACGGTAAGATTCCCTGATGTATAGGGCAGTGTATAGGCTCCCGATA